>Ga0207690_10000851_pt1 | contig 19570 bp, 8 predicted proteins | sample KBSC23metaG_FD_184315 | JGI IMG/M metagenome (GOLD analysis project Ga0207690, IMG submission 184315) | Corn rhizosphere microbial communities from Kellogg Biological Station, Michigan, USA - KBS C2-3 metaG (SPAdes) (version 2) | ecosystem: Host-associated > Plants > Roots > Rhizosphere > Soil ...
GATCATCGTGGTACTGGCGGTTGCGGTGGTGCTGTTGCTCACCAACACCTTCGTCTGGAAAAAGGGCGAAGGTTTGCAAGGCGACTCGGCATCCACGGTTCCGGACAAATCGATCGCGGTATTGCCGTTCGAGGATTTGAGCCCCGGCCACGATCACGGTTATTTCTCCGCCGGCCTGGCCGAGGAACTGTTGAACGCGCTGGCCAAGGTGCAGGACCTGAAAGTCGCCGGACGCGCTTCGTCGTTCTATTACGGCAGCCACAACGCGGACCTGCGTACCATCGGCAAGGCGTTGGACGTCAGCAACGTGCTGGAAGGTTCGGTGCGCACGCAAAACGATGCCGTGCGCATCAGCGTGCAACTGGTGCGTACGCGTGACGGCTTCGAGGTGTGGTCGCAGAGTTACGACGGCAACTTGAGCAACATCTTCGACCTGCAGGAGCGCATCGCGCGCGCGATCACCGATCACCTGAAGATCGTCCTGACTGGCAGCGAGCAGGCAAGACTGGTGCCGGTAGCGACCACCAGCGCCGAAGCGTACGCGGATTTCGTCACTGCGCAGACGCTGGTCAACAAGCGCGTCGGCGACAGCCTGCCGCGCGCGATCGCACTGCTGCAGCAGGCGACCACGCTCGATCCGAAATTCGCGCGCGCCTGGGCCAAGCTTGCTGTCGCTTACGCGGTACTGCCGCAATACACGGGGGCAAACTGGAATGAAAGCTGGAAGACATCCGATGCTGCCGCGCATCGCGCGCTGATTCTCGATCCTGATGAAGCCGAAGCCTGGGCGACGCTGAGCTACAACCAGTTCTCGCAGCGGCATTACGTGGCGATGGTGGAACCGATGCGGCGCGCGCTGGCGCTGGCGCCGGACAATTCCGCGGTGAACTACTGGGCCGCCAACGAGCTCGCGGCCATGGGCCGCACGCGTGCGGCCGAGGCGCCGATCGACAAGGCGCTGGCGAACGACCCGGCCAACATGCTGCTGCTCTTCTACAAGAGCATGTTGCGCTGGCGCGAAGGCGACCAGGCCGGCGCACTGGCGTATATCCATCGCGGTGGTCTGCCGGATTCTCCCTTCGGCGCGTTGATGCTGGAGTTCTATGATGCCGCACATGGCGACATGGCGGGTTCCGCGCGGGAATTCGCCGCTTCTACGAGCAAAATGGGTACGAAAATTCCTTTTGCGGATTTGCAGGCAATCTATCGCGGCACTTATGGCGCTGCCGCGCAGCGCCAGATCGCGCTGAAAACCCTCGATGCGCATCTGGACGACGACTGGACGCCTACCATGCTGCTGCAACTGGGCGAGCCGGCGCATTCATTCGATTTGTTCGAACACGGCGGCAGCGGATTGTCCGACGGGTATCTCAACTGGCTCTGGCAACCGGAGTCCTGGTCACGCAAGGCGCGCCAGGATCCCGCGTTCCAGGGCTTCGCGCAGCGCATCGGCATGGTTGCGTACTGGAAGCAATACGGCTGGCCCGATCTGTGCAAACCCGCGCCCGCCAATGGTGCGGAGGCATTTGTCTGCCAATGAACGCGCGCCCGACACGCCTGTTTGAAGCCCTGCGCCGGGTTCCCGACGAAGCGGAGATATCGTCGTGAACGAAGCTCCGACCGGATTCTTCGCGCGCCTGAAGCAGCGCAAGCTGGTGCAGTGGGCAGTTGCGTACGTGGCATTTGCATTTGCCCTGATCCAGGGCGCCGACGTGGTCGCCCAGCAGTTCGGCTGGCCGGAAGGGGTGCGGCGCGGCATCACGCTGGCGCTCGTGCTTGGATTTTTCGTGGTGCTGGTGCTGGCGTGGTACCACGGCGAGCGTAGGGCGCAGCGTGTCAACGGTACGGAGCTGCTGATCATCACCCTGCTGCTGGCGGTGGGCGGTGGCGTACTGTGGCGATATGCGCGCGCACCCGTTGTCTCTGTAGCAGGCAGCAGCATGGGCGTGGCCGCAGCGAACAGCACGGTGTCGGTGAGCCACGAGGTCGGCGCAACATCTGCTTCCATGGCCGCTTCTGCCACGGCCAGCCAGAGCATCCTGGCCAAATCCATCGCCGTGCTGCCGTTCGAGAACCTGTCCGACGACAAGGACAACGTGTTCTTCTCCGACGGTCTATCTGAGGAGATCCTCAACTCGCTGGCGCGCATCGACGGCCTGCGCGTGATCGGGCGTACCTCGTCGTTTCAGTTCAAGGGCAAGGACCTGGATTCGCGCACGATCGGCGCGCGGCTGGGGGTGGCCAACCTGCTGGAAGGCAGCGTGCGGCGTGAAGGCGAGCGGGCGCGCGTCACCGCGCAACTGATCCGTGCCTCCGATGGCACCCAGCTGTGGTCGCAGACCTACGACCGCACCGTCAAGGACAGCCTGGCCGTGCAACTGGATATTGCCGAGCAGGTCGCCGGTGTACTCAATGTGGTGCTGGATGACAAACAGCGTGCGCACATGCGCGCGGCCGGCGTGAAGAATGTGGATGCCTTCATCGCCTACCAGAAGGGCTGGAAGCTCTACATCGAGGCGCACTCCAAGCCGGGAGTCGACCTGATCGATGGACTGCGCCAGGCCAACGTGGAATTCGACAAGGCGATCGCACTGGATCCCAACTTCTCCTTCGCGTACTTCGCCAAAGCAGATCTTTATGAACACACGCTCATGGCCGATGGCCGCAGCCATGCCGAACTCCTCGATGCCCAGCGTGCAGCCCTGTACACGCTCGAACGCGCCGCCGCCACCAGCCCCGATCCACAGCAGCGCGATCTGGCGCTGGCCGAGCGGCAATTGCTGAGCGACGACTGGCATGGTCTGGCCGATCGCATTGAAACCGCACTCAAGCAGCCCGGGTGCAGCGCACCGAATTGGATGCCGGTATTCGCCAGTGCGTTCGGTTATGGCGACCTGATCGAAAACCTGGGTGCCCGCGTCAACGTGTGCGACCCGCTGAACGGTATCAACTACCACACCCGCACGTCAGCGGCACTGGCTACCGGACATCCCCAGCGTGCGCTGGATGTATTGGCCATGTACTGGAAGGCGAGCGAACTTGGTTCCACGCCAACGGCATCCCAGGCCATCGCACTGGCCATGCTCGGGCGGATTGGGGAAGCGCAGGCCACGCTGGCATCAATGCAACCGAGCGGCGGTGGATACTACATCGCACAACTGATCGTGGGCAGGGCCGCTGGGGAAGACCCGGTAAAGCTGCGTGCCAGCCTGCAGAAAGTGGATCGCAAAAACTCGAAGCTTCAAATGGGGGACATCACCGACACAGCGGCAGCCGCCTTGTCCGGGGACCGCGCCCAAGCCAATCGCCACGCCGCGCTGCTGGACGCGCGACCGGCGGGCGGCCTGCTGCTTGCCATCGTGGTCACCGACTGCCAGTGCGGCGCGCCATTCGACCTCGACGCCACGCCCCACTTCAAGGCGCTGCTCGCCGAATCCGGACTGCGATGGCCGCCACCGCAAACCATCAAATACCCCGCTCGCAGCGCGGGGAACGAGTCACACTCAATTTTCACGCCAGCCGTTGGAAAGGGCACCGCGCGTGACTGATCTCTGGCAACGCCTCAACAACGGAAGCTGGTCCAGTGGGCGCTGACTTTGAGGCGAATCAGAGTCAGCCTGACTTGCGACCTGTGTGTACACAGCGGCTACCGTCATTGGGGTACGCGTAGGCAGGTCGAACGTTTCTACACCGAGTCAGGAACCAAGGTCCGCTATCGGGCGACTTGATAGAGACGGTGACCGGCAGCTCATGGCCGATTCTTGCCATCGCTACCGCGGGCGATACGGTCGCAACCCTTCAACGCCGGTGAAGGCAGCCAAGCTACAAGGGATGAGCTGCTGAACGAACAATTCCAAGGCAAACTTTCATCGGCGCGGATCATCGTATGCTGCCAACCCCATAATCATTTGGCGCGAGTCGATGCGCGCTGTAGCTACAGATGCCGGCGCTTTCTTAGCCTCGCATCGGGGCAGACTGCGATCGCCAATGCCCACAACACCCATCGAGTTCGACCGGTTCTTGCGCAATGGGGTGCCAGCAAGTCTGGTTTCGACGGTGAGTAGGTTCCTCGATCTCACACAAGGGCAAATGGCTCGGCTCCTTCACATCAGCTCCTCGACTTTGCGCCGGCGGCTAAAGGGACAGCAGCGCCTCAAGGATGCTGAGGCAAACGCGATGTACCGGGTGCTGGGAACGTTGGGCGTCGCGACGAGGGTTCTGAAAGGCGACGGCAATAGCCGATCTTGGCTAAAGCGTGGTCAGCCGGGCTTGGAGGGGAAGATACCAGTTGAGTTGCTGGATACGGACGCTGGTGCCGATGCCATAATCCTTCTGTTGGAGCAGATCTGTCACGGCGTCATTCCGTGAATCGCCTTTGGTGAAGATTGCAGGAGCGATACGACCCGAAGGGGCCGCTGGGCGATGACGAAGGAATGACCGCTTTGCGGAAATCAAATGGTAACCCAGTGCCGGCTCTGCCTTGCCTACTCGCGTTCCGTCAGGCCAGCGGAGCGGTCTTCCGCTGCCTTACTACCAACTGTCACGGCGTAGCGATCAATTCGGCGGCGGCGATTTCGTGGGTCGGCTCAGCGCGTACAACACTTCGCCGTTGGGCAGTTCAGTGGAACACAATTTGCCTTCGACGACCAGTGCGGCCAAGGCTTGCTCGACATGCTGGCATGCGCCATCGCGGTGCTGTTGCGGCAACCACCAACTGACGATACCCCTCAGAGTGTCCGCCGCTTGCGGGTGCTGACGGAGATAGGCGAGTATCGATGTCGCGATATCGGGTTTCGCCTCGGCAATCGTGACGTTCTTCGTGAATCTGTTTGACATGGCCTGCATCTACCACAGACGTCAAGTGACCTGCGCGCGAGGAGTTTGCGGCAACAACTGTGCCAGCTATTGAAAGGCTGAATCTCTCCCCCGACTAAAAACTGTCGGGGGAGAGGGAGGCATTTGGCCCGCATCAAGGAAAAATCTGGCCCGTAAACCACGTGCTCGCGTCTACCCAATCGCCGCTGCCGCCACCGCCCCAGCCTTCGTTCACGTAGAACCAGCGATCGGTTACGGTGTCGTCCCAGCAAAAGAAAAAGCAGTGGCGAACTACGCGGGTTTGGTACGCGTAGCCGAATGCCAGCGGATAGTGACTGAGCCATCCGATGCCTATCACTGCCGGCGTGTGGCGGTTCGCGATCGAATCGATGGCGCGGTCGCGCAATCCATCGTTCGAAATTCCGAGCGAGTTCCAATCGGCCCGGGCTCCAGTGCCGGTACGACCGCTCAGATAGTTCCACGCGCCCGGCATATCCCAAGGCGTCGTAGCGCCAGAGCCGAACAAGCAGAAGGTGCCCACTTCGTGGTGCAACTCCTTGATCGCGTTTTCGACTCCCGTGTCCTGGGTCAAGGGCGCGACGGCATCCGCTCCGCGTCCACCGTTCTGGCGATACAGTCCGTTGCGTGGTGCCCAATACGCGTTGCCGTGCGCCGCTTGATAGTCGCCCCAGCAGAACAGCATCGCCCATGCCACGGGACCACAGCCGACGGCACAACCGTCGTAGTCGAACTGATAGTAGGCGGGTTGGTCGCTGCCGCCGCCAGCCGCCCAGTAGTAGTTGTAGCTCATCGCGTTAGCCTCCGGATCGACTTGATGTTCTTCAGCGCGCTCGGTTTGAGGACCCGACGCGGTACGGAGCCACCGGATTTCGGGGTTCCCTTGGCCGGGGCAATCAAGCGCAGCGTCTCTGGTTTGAGAATTCGATGCGGAAGCGAACTGCGGGAGTTCGAGGGTGATCCCTTGGGGACGACAAAGAAACGCAGCGTCTCGTAACCACCGCCGCTGTAGGAGATCTTGAGTTGGAAGCTCACCTCTTTCTGCTCGCCGGTCTGTGACATGGCTTTCAACGCGACAGCTGGAGGCTCGCGTTTCAGCAGCGTCATCTCGACATGACGCGCGCCGGCCCGATCCAATTCTGCTTTGCCAGGTTTCAACAGCGGAACCACGAGCTGATCGCCCGCATGAATTCCTTCCCCGAATTCTGTGATCAGGTCTTCGGTCGCCCATGCTGCGTCTGCATGCTTGCGCAGGGCATCCAGCTGCGGCCGAAAAACCTTCCCATACTCTTTCTTGGCGGCGGGCCAGGATTTCCATTTGGCGAGCTTGGGCCTGTCTTTTTTCACTTCCTTAGTCTCGACGCGCATTTTCCCCGGCGCGGAATCGTCCTTCGACTGCGCCTTCGATTCGGCGGCGGACGCATTGATGGCCTGCAGTTGTTTCGCGCCGTGCGCACCCGCGACAACCATCGGCGGAAACTGGCCGAGGTGGCAGATGAGTCCACCATTGCGGTCTTCGGCGACGTAGGCCAAGGCATCGAGCTTGACGACGCGGGCCACGCCAGCTTTCGCCGCCATCGAATCCAGCGCGCGACTGGGAGGTTCGCTGGTCACGCTCCAGTGCGGGATGGGCACGTCATGCCTGCCAACAGATACCAGCACGAATCCGACGCCACTGCTCTTCCCGTCATGCTGTCGTGCAAGCGTCTTTTTGAGCCCGGCGATCTCGAATTCCCAATAGGCGACGCCCCTCACATCCGGTCTGTATATCGGGCATGCGACGTCGCCCAAACGGGCACTGCCCGTGTTCGGGGCCATCGGCGTGTTGCGAACCGATTCCAGCATGGTTGCGGCGCGCCGCCGCAACGCCTGCGGTACTTCCTCGAGCTTGACCCTCATCACGCACCTCCTCGGTTTGTTCCGTTCACTACAGTTGTCAGGCACCTCCACCGATTTTTGTGGCTGCGTCCGAGGCGAAGCCGCTGGTGATTTCGCCGACGCCTTCGCCCGAACGAATGGCCGTCCAGCGGATCGGCCGACCCGCTGCGTCGCGCGCCAGCGTTGGCGTGCGCGAAACGCGGATGCCGCTGCGCGGAACCTCGGGATCGAGCAAGTCGCGCGGTTTACCCGCGAGAATTCGACCGCGACTGTCGTCGCTGTCGGTCATCGTGCCTTTGCGCAACACGAAACCGTTCTCGGCGCCCGCAGTGGGTACCGGCACCATCGGGATCCAGTGGCGTGGAACTTCGGTTTCGAGGGTGAAGCGCAGTTCCGCGCGCGGGTCGGGGGCGGGTTCTGCAGCGATTGGCTGGGGTTCGTCGCGACGACTGCGCGTCAAGCCCGAGGCATCCTCGATGGTCGTTTCGACTGCCCACACCATGTTCGCCGTTTCGTCGCGCAGGAACAGCACCGTCTCGCGCGGCGGGCCTTCGATGGTGCCGCGTGCGCCGCCAATGGTCAGCAGCCCGCGTGCGGTCTCCGCGGTGCCGGCGATGCTGGGTTCGAACACACAGAATCGCGCGTCGGCCGAGCCGGTGCTGGCGCGTGGTATGACCGTGGCGACGCCGAAACTGTCGATCACCGACAGGTTCGTGATAGTGGTGAAGGCGGACGCCGGGACGTCAATCGGTGCGACGAACCAATCGCAACCGTAGACCGTCGCGAACTCGATCAGGCACAGCCGCGCGGGGTCGTTGATCTGCACCGACATCGAGCCGAAGTTGACGCGGCTGTCCTCGAATTCCCAAAACCGATCCGCAGCCATGCCCGCGAAGCGCAGCGGCGCCACCAATGCGGTCGGTGAAGCGTCATCGTCGGGCAGCGCTGGATCGCGTGGCTGGATCGGAAAGGTTGGAGCATCCTCGGCGGACATGGTTACGCCCGCGGCGAAATCGACGGCGTACCAATCGACATCGCCGCCGAGATGCATCGGTGCAGTGAAAACTTTTTGGCCGGGTCCTGCATCGGTCGCAACCGAGAAGTGATATTCAAGGCGCGCCGGATCCCAGCAATCGCCACCGGCCGTGGGCGACACGCCGCCGCGATACCAGTCCAGCCAGTCCTTGGCAGCGGCCTTGGCGGTTGCGTTGCCGGGTACCAGCCAGTCGGGCGTGCCGGCCTCGAGATCGGCGGCGATCGGTTCGGCATCGGCGCCGCTACGCAACATCAACGCGAGGACCGGACGCGGCAGGTCGCCCGTTGCGCCGGCGCCGAAGGGATAGCGGTCGCGCAACGTGCTTGCGACATTCAGCCCGGCCTCGGCAAGCGCTTCCGCCAATGTCGCCGCTGCCTCGGCGCGCTGGCGGCTACCGGTACCGCGCGCGACGGGCGACTCCGCTTCGATCAGGCGATCGAGCGTTGCGCGGCTGCCGATGGGTTGGCCGGTGAGCGTTTTTTTGTCGATTGCGCCGGGGGCGAACAGGGTGAGCGGCGTACTCGCGGTGGTGATCGTGGTGGCGAGCGGCGTGCCGGCATCTTCTCCCGCGAACTCGCCAACCTGCCACTGGCGCAGCAGCGCCCACAGTGGATCGTGCATTGCCGCGGCGACGCCGGGCGTTGGATCGCCGGTGACCGATTGCGGTTCGAGGCGGGAATAAGCGGGCGGCGCCAGAATCAGCTGGGCCTTGACCAATTCCGTCGCGATGGGTCTGGGTTTGGCGATGATCATCTCAAGCGTCCTTTACGAAACGCATCGAATTGAGCGACTTGTCCATGAGCCCGGCACTCAGCACGAACTTCGAGAAATCGAACACGTCTTCGCCGCGCAACGACCAGCTTTGCTGGTACAGCACCGGCAGGATGCGCGCCGCATAAGGCTGGCGTTCGAGCGTCACGCCGCGCACCCGGGCAAGATCGGTGGTGTCGCGCAAGGTTGCCAGCAAGGTATCCGTGGTCCAGTTTTTGTTGTCGGGCGCGATGGCCAACAACCACGCTTGTGGTGGCCGCGCGTTGGGCGATGGGGCGTTGAAGGCGACGGCAGTCGTGTTGGCATCGAGCCCCGGCAAGCGCTCGACGAAGTGATCGAGTACCAGACAAGTCGCAGGTTTGGCGGCGTCGCTCCAGCCCAGCGATTCGAGCACAAATGCCGCGGCGATGTGCTCGACCGTGCCGGTCCCGATCCATGCAGTGGGCGCCGGCAAGCCGCGCAGGGCGACTTGCATTGCCGACAACGCTGGCGTCGTTCCCAATGCGTCGGCGAGCAGCAGCGTATCGCCATAACGCGCAACCGCTGCCCGCACCGAGCCGGTGTCGGCCAGCCAGCGGCGCAGCGCCGCCGGCTTGGCCAGCGTCGCGCGTTGAGCGAGCGCCACGTTCCATTCATCGTCGGGCGCGGCAGCGACCTTGCCGATCTGCGGAAGAATCCAGAAGCCATCGCCGAACAATTCGACGGCGATCTTTGCGACCACGTCCGCGTCGATGTCTGCCGGTTTGGCGAACAGCGCGTCGGCACGCGCGAGCCGCTGGCTTGCCATTTCGACCGCGAGGCCGGCAATGTCGGCGCCGGTGCTGCCTGCCGGTGCGACGATGCCGAAGTCGGCAAGTGCGAGCAGTGCCGACATGCGCGTCGCGGGCACCATTGGATTCTGGTGCAACGCAGTGGCCAGCGCATCACGACGTGCGGCCAGCGCAGCGCGCGCCACGGATGCGCGGTTGACCGCATCGGCGAGCGACGCAGCGCTGATCTCACGCCCCGGCGGCTTTGCGTCCGGCACGCCAAGATCACGCGGCTGCGCTGGCGTGGCGCTGGCCAGCACGAGACGTAACGCGCCGGCTGCGGTGACGACATCGCCGTAAGCGCGCTTGCCTGCGGGCCATCCGGGATCGGCAGCGTTGAGCAACGCTGCGTCCGCCGGCAGGCCAAGTCGGTTGCGCACCAGCATTGCGAGTGCAGCGGGATCGGTACTTCCGTACACGATGTCGAGTGCCGCGAGTCCCGTGTCCGCAAGGGTGCGCTTGGGCGCGCGAGTGACGCTGATCGTGTCGGCGGCGCCGAGTCGCGCGGCGGCCCAGCGTTCCAGCGCCGGTTCGGCCAGCGCACGCGGCTGGTCGCTGCCCCAGTCGTCGCCATCCTGCACCACCAGCATCAGGCGGTGGGTGCAGAGGTTGCCGGTCGGTCGCGTGGCGACGAATTCCGGCACGGGCGCGGGTGAGTCGCCACTCGCGGCGGCGTCGATTGCCGCAGCCGCGCGCGACATGTTGCCCTGCGCGAGATGGTGCACCGATTCCGCCAGCAATACGTCGCCGGCAGCGTCGAGTGAAGCGGCCGCCGACTGGATGATTGTGGCGAGCGTTTTTTTCTCGGCATTGGTCAACACCTTCCAGCTATTCGCGTCCACGTACGGGTTGTCGTCAGGCTTGGCGCCTGCCGCCGCCGTCACCGCATTGATGTCGACTTTGGCTTTTTCAACCAACGCAACGCCGTCAACCACATTGGCGATGGCGAGATGCGTGGCGACGTCGCTGTCCAGAACTTTGCCGGCGTCGACCAGTTGCCCGGCGACAAGCGGAGCCAGCTTGCGCAAGTTGAGGACGATGCGGTCAAGCCCTGCGTCGTGCACGCCACGCTCGATGCGGTACCCAAGCGCCGCCGCGAGTCCTTGACCCTCGCGCACCGCGTCCAGCAGGTCCATTGCATCGCGCACGCGCGCACTCGACAGGTCAATCGCGAACGCGTCGTCGGAAGCAGGGTCGCCAGCATGGTTATGCGTCAGCCAAGCGCTGCGCAGAATACCGGCGGCGACCGCCTGTCCCATGCTTGGCGCATGCAGGTAACCGCTTTCCGGTTCGTTGTACCGGTCGATGTCTTGCACCCAACCGAACGCGCCGATCTGGAGGCCGTCTGGCGCCTGTGCGCGCAGCGCGCGACGGCGCGCATCGACCAGCGCCGTCGTCCATGCGTCGAGGCGATGCGAAGCGGTGTCCAGCGCCTCCGCAAACGCAATGCGTCGGCGCTCGAGCGACGGCTCGTTGGCAAGCAAGGTCAGCGCGTCGATCAACTCGGCCTGCACGCCGTAACCGAAAAACCATTCCGACAACGCCAGCTTGCCGAACTCGGTGCGCGCGGCGGCACTGGTGCTCGATGCGGCAAGCGCGGTGAAGCTGGTACGCGTCGCCAGGTCGGGTTGATAAGTGGCCAAGCTGACGTTTTCGGGAGCAAGCGGACTGAGTTGATCCGCAGCTTCGAACAGTTTTGCGGCCGGACTACCCGAGGCGCTTGGTGCGACTTCGCGAACGACGCGCATCTGGGCGGCGGATACGCCAGCGGTGTGAACGGCGACAGCACTGATCGTCTCGTGCGAGCCGTTGCGCTCGACGCGTCCGCTGACCTGCGACCAGGCAAGTTGCGCCATCGCCTGCAACACACTTTTTACTTCGAGCTTCTTGTGCGGCGCTGCGGCCAGCGCGGCCAACGCTTCGGCATCGCTTGCATGCGCGTAGGGCAGGCCGATGGGCCGCGATTCACCCAGCACGGCACTGGGATCGACAAGCGAGGCGAACTTGCCGTCATTGACCAGCATGATTCCGGCGAGCAGGGCGGACAATTCCTGCTCGGTGTCGACCGCGCCAGTGACCGCGCCGTAGAGCTTGCCGGTGGCGGAGCTGACCGCTTCGCGTGCGCGCACGCCCAACGAAACCGGACTCATGCCGAGCAGTTGCTGCATGGTTTCGTCGTCGGCGCCTTGGCCGGGATTGATATGTGGAACCGCAGCGCTGGCGCCGCTCCAGAGCGTGCGGGCATTGCGCAGCAACTTCAGCACCTCCGCCAGGAATGGGTCAGTTTCGACCCAGTTGTCTGTCGTCGCGCCGACGGGCAGGACGCCATAGGGTTGTTTGCCGATGCGCAGCGACGGCAGTGGTCCACGGCCTCGCACAAGATCGCGATGCAATCGCCGCAGCCGTTCGCGATCACGCTCGCCGATGGTGCTGGCGGCACCGTTGGTGAACGTCTCGAAGCCGTCGAAGAAGGTTTCGTAGGCGGCATGCCAGACCACGACATTGGCGGCGCGAGCCAGCGCATCCTCGGCAAGCTCGGCGTTGTCGGCACCGGCGAACGCTGCACCGGCGATGCCCAACGCCGCGGCCATGGTTGCAGCGTTGCCGTTGCCGAGCGCGGCATCACCCGTCAGGGTGGGCGCCGCGTCGACGCCGACGCTGTTCCAGCCGGATCGCTGGTCGTCGAGATTGTTGGTTGGCGTGCCCTGTTCGACAAACCCGAGGCCGCTTGAATGGCGATGCGCCAGCAGCAGGTCGTCGAGCATGCCCGCGCTGGTTTTTGGATCGAGCGAGCGGCGGACACCAAACACGTATAGATCTTCGACTGGGCGATCGTCGGGCAGTGCGACAGTCAGCGCCATGCCGGCAGCGAGCGCCGACGGAAAGTCGACGATCCATTTGCCGGTTGCCGACACCTTGATGCCGTTAACGGTGTCGAGGTCGGCTTCCGTCTCGTCGGGTAGAAATACGCCCATCTCGGGATCGCCGACGATCAGGTTGCCCGTGCCACGAAATTCCTTGCCGCCTTGGCGCGCGACAGCGACGAAGCGATCGGGCAGCAGGCGCGCAGTCACGCTGTTCTGGGTGGGCTTGGGCGGATCAGGAAAGGCGGGGCTGCCTTGTGGCGCATGCTCGGCGTTGGCGGGGCGGGTCGACTTTGCCACCCACGCTGCCCGGTTGTTGCCGACAGCCAGCTTGAGGTTGGTCCACGGCGCGCTACCGACCTTGCCCGGCCACAGCGCGGTCCAATACGCCTCGCCCGCCGCGCGTTCAGCGTCTGTCAGCACGCGGCGCAGCGAATCGACGTGCACGGTATCCGGAAAGACGCGAATTTGCAGCGTTGCACCGCTGCCGCGTGCGGGCGCCGCAAAGCGCGTCTCGATTCGAATCGGCAGCAACAGCAACGGCAAGTTGGCAGGACAATCGCACGGGTCGATCCGCAGTCGGCCAAGGTGATCGCGCCATGCCTTCTCGGCTGCGATGAGCGAATCCTTGGCAGCGGCCAACTTGCCGTTGGCCGTCGCCTGCGCCTTGGCAAGCGACGCCGACCTCGCGCGCGAACGCGCACTCGACGCCTTGGTGCGAAGATCGGCGAGCGTCGTGCGCGCGACCGCGATGGCATCGCGGTGTTTTTGCAAGCTTGCGTTGAGCTTGGCGGTTTCCGCATGAAATTTCTTGAGGTCGCGAATTGCAGGCATGATCAGGGCTCCGATGGCATCATTGCCTTGGCCTCGAACGCGGCGCGGGCGGGGTTTTGGAGCAGGATGCGAGCGGCATCGGCGCTGCTTGCCGCCCATTTGACCTTGCCGTTCTTGGTGGTCACGCTGGCGCCGGAACTTCCTGCATCAAGGAAGCCGCCGGGCATCGGTAGCTGTCCCCACTTGAGATCGTTGATTGAGACGGTCGCGGACGGCGCCAGCAGCGGCGGTAGCGGATCTCCATCCGCGGGAAGATCGAGGCCGAAACGTGGCGCGCCGGGATGTTCGGCAAGCAGAAACCACCAGTTGCCGTGTTCGATGTCGCTGCGGGTGAGGTTGAATCCGACCAGGATCGTGTCGGTCCCCAATGCGGCGTGAAACAGGATTGCGCCCTTGGCGTCGCCGGTCGGTACTTCGCTGAATGCTCCGTGGTCGCCATCGCGCTCGACGGCCACGAACAAGGCTTCGGGATGCCGTTTCACGACCGCGCCGCGCACCAGCATCACGGCACGCGGATTGACCGGCTGCTCGCCGTTGTTGCCACCCAGATGATTGCCGAGTGGCCCAGGTGCGAACTCGGCGATCTGCTTCGACCACTCATCCACGCCGTCGCGCCACATCCGCCAGAAGTACGTACCGCGCTGGTCGGTCGGAAAGCCGCGCCACAGGAGTTCGCGGCCCATCTCGTCGGACAGGCCGATCAAATACCCTTCGCTGAAGCGCGGATTGTCGAACAACAAGGTGACGAAATCGGTTTTGTCGACCAGACCGAGGTTTGGAATCAGCCAGTCCTGATTCCAATCGGCGAGCGCCTGCCACATCGGACGGTTGAAGCGCGGCGCGGCCATGATTGGCTTCACCTGCAAATCGTCGAACCATGTTTTGGGCAGCCAGTCGGGCAGCGTCTTCAGTCGCGCCAGAATGGCCTTGCGCGCGACCGGACCCGGGTCGAGTGCGCGCAACAATACGCTGCGATCGACTGATGGTGCGGCGAGTGCAGGCGTCGTCGGCATCTGGCGGATGCCGGTGCCCGCGACCAGTGCCGCGATGCCGTCAGCCAGCGCGGCGTTGCTCGGCAGCTTGGTTGCCGGGCTGACAGGAAGATGGAACGTGCCGAAGTTGACGTAGCGGTCGATGCCTGCGAGCGTCGAGGTCGACGCGGCGGAAGATGTGCGTGAAGCTGCCCGGCCCGACAACCGTTCGGTAGCCGATCGGGCCGTCTTGGTACGCCGGTCGAGTTTGGTGCTGCGCCCCACGCGCAGGTGCGCCTCGTTGGTCGGGCGTGGTTGCGCAGTCGGTGGCAGCGTGTGCAGGACCGGCGTCACCGCAGTGCCGAGAATTTCGTCGAGTGCCAAAACTCGCTTTTCCATTTGCGGCGCAAGCGCGGGCGCTGCATGCGAAAGCGTTGCGTAGCGCGCGCCCAGCGCCTCAATTCGGCCGGGCGACATGCTGCGGAATTGGGTTGCCATGGCGTCGAGTGCGGCGAGCTTCTGTTGTTGCAACAGGGTCGCGGCGCGACTCGACTTGGCATCGAGTATCTTCCACCGCTTTCTTGGGACGGCCATCTGTGCGGCAAGATCAGGAAGTTTGCCGAAACGCTTTGCCGCAGCTTTCGCGGCCACGTTGGCTGCAACGCCAAGTGCCTTGCCAAGCCGATCGGCAGGAATCGTTGCGGCGACGCCGGCCGTCATCGGCTCAAGGGCTACCGGTGCGACATACTCCAAGCGCATGTCGCGCAGGCGTGCGACATTGCCGCCGCCGCTCGCGATCATCGCGGCAAGTTTGGTGCGCTTTGCGAGCGCCGCGCCCTTGATCGCCGTGCGTACCGTCGGACCGGACACCAACGCGCGGCGAAACGCCATGCCGGCCGCTATCTGTGGCAGCGCGCTGTCGGCGATATTCGCCCACACCGTTTGGGTTTTGGACGGCATTGCGATCTTGCCGTGCACTGCGCGGGTGGCCGCGGTCAGCGACGCCAATGGCAATTTGGCCAGCGTCTTGGCGACCAGCGCTTCGGCGACGTAGCGTGCCAGACGAATGCGGTCGATCGCGGCATTGGCTTCGCGGATTGCGCCAACCTGCAACCATGCAGCCTGCATCAGCTTGTCCTGATCGTGCTGGACGACCCGCGTACCCAAGCCGGCGACGATGCGGTCGAGCGGACGCAAGTTGATTGCGGTGAACCAGTCCGAAGCCGGCGAAATTGTTGCGGCATCGCCCGGCACCGTGGTGCTGCCGCGCTGGAAGCGCGCATACAGTCGCGGGCCGACGCGGGGCAGCTCGGGATCGTTGTTGTCGACTTCGATGCGCTGACGCAGTTGCTCGGTTCGCGCGGCGCTCCACTCGGCTTCCGGCAACACGTCGGCGCCTTGCGGCTGGAATGGCGAAACCAGCGCGCACTTGAGGTACTGCACGCCGCCGGGCGAGGCAAGGTCGTCGGCGACGCCGCCACGTGGGGTGCGCAAGTCGACGGCGCGGCGACCGATCTGCCATGGCGCGCCGACAGGCAGCAACCGTTCCGCAAGCTTCTCGAAGTTGAAGCTGTTGCCGATTGAAAACCGCCAACTTGCATACACAGGCAGCGTAATTTCCGCCATCAGGTTGACTGTCATCCAGGCAGGATCGAGCGTGCCACCGCCAAGGCCGAGCCCTGCCTTCACCCCGCAATCGTAGGTCGGCACCACGCAGGCGATGTAGCTGGTGTTGGTGCTCAACCGGCGCGGACAGATCAGACGCGACAGGTTTACTTCCGCGTGCGCGTCGCCCATGCGATCTGCAACCGACGCTGTGCCTGCGGAAATGCCAAGTACCTGTGCATGCGCCCATGCCCATGCGTCGTCGAGAGCTTGCAGCTCACCGCGCAGCGTAGAGAGTTTGTCGGGCAATCCGCCGCTGCCGCTGGACAGCACGGCGTTGGCGACGTTGCACACCACCAGCGTGATCCATGGCTTGAGTCGGTCGCCGGCAACCGGCGTCGGCGAGTGCAGCCAAGGCAGATCCGGTCGATTGAACTCGATCAGCGCCAGCGTGCTGTCGTCGCCGATAAATACATTGGGCGCGGGAAAGCGACGCACGACCTGTGCCTGGTCGATGCCGATCACATCGCCCGGTCCATACATCACGAGATCTTTCGAAATGGGTTGCGTCACCACAGGGAAAGGCGGCGTGGCATCGGGTGGATGGCCGATCACGTCGAAGCTGACCGGCACCACGGCGCGCAAACCATCTGGTGCGTTGGCGATCGCGCAGGCAAGGCCGTTGCGCACCCAGGCAGCGAAGCTGAAGCTGCCGAGGTCGGTGTTCTCGGGCACAAACGGTGTGCCGGCAAACAATGCCAGCGGCAGATTTTGGCGATAGCCTGCGAGGGTCTTGAGTGTCTGGGTCATGCTGCCAATCCCATGCTGACGACCTGCATCTTTTCGCCGCCGACGTTGGCTTGCGCGACGACGAGATCGGCTTCGGTGGTGGTCATGGCTACGCCGGCGGCAGCCTTGGCGGTGGCGAACGGGACGACGATCTTGGTACCGGCATCGGCCATCTCGACCGGACCGGGCCCGCTTGGTGCATACGGATTCCCGGCTTTGCGCAGCTGCCGAGCGACGGCACCGGCTCCAATCACCGTGCGGTTGAGTTGGGTCGACAGCGCCCACTTGCCGCGGGTGGGTGCCTCGTCCGTGTGCGGGTAGAAGGTGTCCCACTCCAGGGTTGCGTCGTTGGTGCGGCCAAGCGCGGTGCCGGTGGTCGCCGCGAGCTGGATGCCGGCCACGTGGTTCTCGAAATCCGGCTTGGACGCCTTTTCGTCCTGGGTCAATTCCTTGAACTGACCGATGGCGAACGGCGCCTGGACTTCGGAATAAGCCGGAGCCGGAAGGCTATTCACCTGCGGATTGGCGAAGTTGAATTGCTTGATCGTGCTGGCATAGGCACCAAGGCGGGTGATGTCGATGTCGAACGGCGCGATATCTTGCTTGGCCTGGATCAACGAAAACGGTTGCACCAACACCAAGGTTTCGTCGTCGCTGGGTGCCGGCTTCAGGATCGTCACGGCGTCGCTCACCGCTGGCGGCAGTGCCGACCACGCGGTCTTGGTCTTGAAGGCCTTCGTCACTTCGGCGATCGAATCGATCAACGGCAATACGGAGACGTCGTGGTCGCCCCATTCGATCGGTCCGATGTCGAAGTCGACATCCCACCACAAGATGGAGACGCTGGCCGCGCCCACAACGCTCCACGGCGCGGTGCCGGAAACGGTGCCGCGAAACGCTGCGCCAGCGATGTTTTGGCCGAATGCCTTGATCGCGACCGAGGCATTGAATTCGACGATGAAGGCAAACCGCGGCGAGAACACGAACATCGCATCGAGCGACAGATGCGCCTCGCCGGATGCCGGGCCGACCGATGCGGAAAGATCGACGGCACCGCCAAACTGGATGCTGTTGCCAGTCACCGCGATGTAGCCGGTGACCTTGAGCGACATCCAATCCACCGGCGGCGCCAGCTGGACCATCAAACGTTGCAGGCCGGCGAGTTTGGGCGGGTACTTGTAGGTCGGAAAGAAACCGCCAGCAGAAAAGGCGAGGGCACTGTCCGCGGCCCAACGGATCAGCAGCGCAAGATCGCCGCTGATGACCAACCCCGCGATCTTCGAATTGCGCAGGGTTGCCTTGAGGAAAAATTCGTCGGGGTCGATCGAAGCGAACACGTCGATGTTGAGTTCGACGATGCGCGGCGCTTTTTCCACGATCTTCGGCGGCACCAGCACCTGCAGCGCGCCGAGGATCGTCACCGACGGGTCGGGCAACGCGATCAGCACGCCGACGCGCGCGGTCACCAGTCCCGATTGACCGCCCCAGCCGAGTTCGACCATCGGGCCGACTACGAAAGCACCTGCCTGCGGCGGAAAAATCGCGGACAGCTGGTCGAGGATGGTCGGCGCCGAGGCGACCGGATCGTCGGGTAACAGGATGTTGGAGACTGCACCATCCTTGAGTTTCGCCGACAGCTGGTCGATATCGAGTCGGCGATCGGACGCGACCAAACCGCCGACCGCATCAAGCGTGAAGCCGAAACCAAGTTGGATGCCCGGGGCAGGAAAGTGCACACCGAGCACCACCAACAGCGCCATCGTGTCGGGTTGAATCAAGCCGATCGCGGTCACGCCGATCTTGGCGAAGGTGAGTTGCAGCGCGCCGCCGTACTCGTTCTTGACCGGGTCGTGGCGCAGGAATCCGCCGCCCACCACGGGGCCGGCTGCGATCCGGATGCCAAGGCCGTCGGGAAGTTTCGGCTGTGGCGTGTAGTCGCCGCCGACGGAGACCAGCGACACGCCGCCGCCTTCGCAGACGAACGACAACACCGATCCGAATTTTCCGGCGACGACGGTAGTGAAATCGATTTGCGCCGGGGCGTCCTGCTTGTCGGCGTTCGGACTCGAGATTGCGAATTCGCGCAGCTCGATGAAAGGAAAGGCGAAGCGCACCGGCAACACCACACGTTGCGTATTGCCCGAACCGAGCGAGAAGCCCTTGTCGGTATCGAGCTGCAGCGCCACCGCGTCGGCGGTATCGGCGGTGGGCGCCTCGGACGGAATGATCTTGTTCATCGTCGGGCCGCTGCGCAGGCCCGCCTTGATCTTCGATACCAGCGCTACGCCAACCAGGACCGGCGGCTTGAACTGGATGAACGCCTCGATTTCGGCGCCATCGAAATTGACCGGTCCAACGCCATGCTCGCCGACCGCGGCGAGGTGGATCTTCAGTCGACCGGCACTGAGGTCCAGTTCGAGGTGATGCCATAGTCCTGAACTTGCGCTGTTGATGTCGAGGACCGTTTTGCAAAGCTCGTCGAATTTGGCAGGAACCTTGTCGCCAGCCAGGTTGCGCAGCCCATCCGCCCACGGTTCCATGTTCGAATTGACGGCGTTCTCGACGGTGGCATTGCCCCCGCCAATGTTTTTTGCGATCTTGCCGATCGCGTCGATGCCGGCCGACACGAAGTCGCCAAGCGCGCTGCCGACATCCTTGGCTTCGGAGAAACCGAAATCTGCAACCGCCAACTTGGTGTCGATCTTGGTGTCTGCGGTTTTCTGTTTGGCGATGTCGGCGACGATGCCGTCCCACAACGTCTTGTTGGCGCCGGCCAATCCGGATCCGTCGCCGAGTGCGGCGCGCAAGGACTGCAGCGCAGGTTTCGTGTCGGGCTGCGCGCCGTTGATCAGGGAATCGAGCAGTGCGCCGGGCGAGGCGAAGCTGGTGGCACGAAGCGCTTGGCTGCGCTCGCCGAAAAAAACGCCACAGCTGTGCAGCATACGTGCCCACACGTTGGCCATCGCCTGCATCCCGCCATGCGTCAGGTGGATGCTGCAAATGCAACATGTGTGCCACGCGGCGAGTGCGCGAAATCGGCTTGCTGCATGGATATGCGGCGCCGCCGACTGCAGCAGGTGGGGCAGGGTCGACCCACTTCGCGCGCGCGGTGGGTGCTGTTTCACCCACCCGCAGCAGTGGCTGCGGCGAATCCCGTTATTGTCGGGGACGGGACGGTCC
>Ga0207690_10000854_pt1 | contig 19534 bp, 18 predicted proteins | sample KBSC23metaG_FD_184315 | JGI IMG/M metagenome (GOLD analysis project Ga0207690, IMG submission 184315) | Corn rhizosphere microbial communities from Kellogg Biological Station, Michigan, USA - KBS C2-3 metaG (SPAdes) (version 2) | ecosystem: Host-associated > Plants > Roots > Rhizosphere > Soil ...
CCGCCGTCACCATCGCGGTGGGCTACCTGTCGCTGGTCTTCGTCGATGCGGTGTTCAAGGTCGACTACCGCTTCTGGGTCCTGGGGCTGAAGCCGCTCGACGCGCGCCACGCGGTGATGGCGATCCCCTATTTCGTGCTCTGGGCCATCTTCTTCCTGGTGGCGTTCCGGGCGCTGGCGGCCAACCTGGCGGTGAAGGGCGAGGGTTTCATGGTCCAGGTCGGCGCCTGGAAGCTGGCCATGAGCCTTGGGTTCATCGTCCTGCTGATCGTCGAGTACGGGACCCTGTTCCGCACCGGCCTCCTGCTCACGCCGAGCGAGCCTCTGAACACCATCGTGGCGATCCAGTTCGTGCCGCTGCTGGCGGTCTTCGGGGCGATCGCGGCGGTGACCTGGCGGCGGACCAACTCCTATGTGCCCGGCGCCCTGATCTGCGCGCTGCTGCTGAGCTGGTACGTGACGGCCGGGACGGCGACCCACTGGTATCCTGGGTTCAAGCTGCCGACGGCGGCCGCGGCGCGAGCGCGATGAGGGCGCTGCCGCTCCTGGTCCTGCTGCTGGCGCTCGCGCCGGCCGCCCCCGCGGCGGCGCGTGAGCGTTCCTGGTGCTCTCTGTCCGATGGCGGCCGGGCCGTCCTGCACCGCGACGGCCGGCTGCGCTATCGCCTGGTGATCCATCGCGACCGCAGCCACGACTGGTCGAAGATCATCGTCCGGCGTGACGGCCGCCTGGACATCTCCACCAAGGGCGGGATCGGCAAGCGGCGGCTGGTGGCGGACCTGTTCGGCGAGCTTGGCGACGGCCGCGCCCAGGGCGAGCCCTGCAAGCGCACCTACGACTTCTCGCCGGCCGCCCTGCGCTAGCCGCGGCAAGCCGGCGCCGCTATCTGAGGCCGGGCGCCCCGCCATCGGAACAGGGGCTCAGGCGGAGCAGGGGCGGGATGGCGGCGCGCGAGAACACCTGGGCGGACCTGCTGTCCGACGGCCGGCTGCCGCGCTTCGCGGTGATCTGTCTCGGGGTGTGGCTGAACGCCGCCGACAACCTGGTCACCGCCACCATCATGCCCAGCGTCGGGGCGCAGCTCGGCGGCTACGCCTATTTCAGCTGGGCGACCGCCGGCTTCCTGGTGGGCGCGATCCTGGCCGGGGCGAGCGCGGGGCGGGTCTCGGAGATCTTCGGCCTGCGCGGCGCGACCGCCGCCGCCGGCGTGATCATGGCCGCGGGCTGCGTGATGAGCGCGCTCGCCCCCGACATCGCGACCTTCCTCACCGGCCGGCTGATCCAGGGGTTGGGCTCGGGCTGGATCTCCGGCTTCGCCATGGTCGCCATCGCGCTCTTGTTCCCCGAGCGGCACCTGGCGCGGGTGTTCGCTTCGGTGACCTTCGTCTGGGGCATCGCCACGGTGCTGGGGCCGCTGTTCGGCGGGCTGGTGGTGGAGCGCGGCGACTGGCGCGACGTCTTCTGGCTGTTCGCCGCCCAGACCGTGGTGTTCGCCGCAGCCGCGCCCGTCCTGCTGCGCGGCTCGGCCCGTGCGGGCGGCGGCCCGGGCGTCCCTTGGACCCAGCTCGGCGTGCTGGGCTTGGGCGTCGGCGCGATCGCCGTGGCCGACGTGGTGCGCGCGCCGCTGCTGTCCATCGGCCTGGTCGTGGCCGGCCTCCTGGTCCTGACCCTGGTGATCTGGATCGACCATCGGGCGCGGGTTCGCCTGCTGCCGCACCGCGCCGGCGACCTGACGACCGTCTGCGGATCCGGCTACCTGGCGATGTTCGCGATGACCGCCGCGACCATGGGCTTTGCGATCTACGGCCCGCCGATCCTGCAGGCCCTGCGCGGCTTCTCGCCCCTGCTCGCCGGCTACACGATCGGGGCGGAGTCGGCCGCCTGGACCCTGGCCGCGATCCTGGTGGCCGGCGCGACAGGGCTGTGGGACGCGCGCTGGATCCGGTTCGGCGCCCTGTGCCTGATCGCCAGCCTGGTCATCCTGGCCTTGACCCTTGCCGACGGCGCGTTCGCCTGGGTGGTGGTCGGCGGTTCGCTGATGGGGGCCGCGTTCGGCTTCTCCTGGGCGTTCATGAGCCGAAGGCTGCTGGCCGCGCTCTCGGAGGACGACCGGGCGATCGGCTCCTCGGCGATCACGGCGGTGCGCCAGACGGGCGCCGCGGCGGGCTCGGCGATCTCCGGCGTGGCGGCCAACCTGGGCGGCTTCTCCGAAGGCCTCACCGCCGCCAGCGCGCGCTCGGCCTCGGTCTGGGTGTTCGTCTCGGTGATCCCGCTGGCCCTCGTGGGGACCTGGGCCGCGTTCCGCCTCACCGGCTCGGCGCAGAAGGCCTAGAGCTGGTCCAGGCCGTAGGCGGCGTGCAGGGCGCGCACGGCGAGCTCGGTGTAGGCCGCGTCGATCAGCACGCTGATCTTGATCTCCGACGTCGAGATCACCTGGATGTTGACGCCCTTCTCCGCGAGCGCGGCGAACATCGTCTTGGCGACGCCGGTGTGGCTGCGCATGCCGACCCCGATCACCGAGACCTTGGCGACCTCGTCGTTCACCGCCACGTCGTCGAAGCCGATCTGCGGCTGGGCGGCGCGGACGATGTCGACGGCGCGGGCGGCGTCGCGCTTGCCGACGGTGAACTCCATGTTGGCGGTGTCCTGGGTGCGCGCGTGGCTCTGGACGATCATGTCGACGTTGACGTTGGCGTCGGCCAGCGCCCCGAAGATCGTCGAGGAGACGCCCGGATGGTCGGGCAGGCCGAAGAGGCTGATCTTCGCCTCGTCGCGGCTGTAGGCCACGCCGCTCACGATCCGCTTTTCCATGATCTCATCCTCGTCGCACACGATGGTGCCGATGGTGGCGGGATCCTGCCCCGCCAGGTCTTCAGGCTCCACGAAACTCGACAGCACCCGCACCGGCACGTTCTGCGCCATGGCGAGCTCGACCGAGCGGGTCTGCAGCACCTTGGCGCCCAGGGAGGCCATCTCCAGCATTTCTTCGTAAGAGATCTTGGCCAGGCGCTTCGCCTTGGATTCGATGCGCGGGTCGGTGGTGTAGACCCCGTCCACGTCGGTGTAGATGTCGCAGCGCAGGGCCTTGAGGGCTGCGGCGATGGCCACCGCACTGGTGTCGGAGCCGCCGCGGCCGAGCGTGGCGATGCGCCCGTCGCGGGTGACGCCCTGGAAGCCGGCGACCACCGCGACCTCACCCGAGTCCATCGCGGCGGCGAGCTTCTCCGGCGGCACGTCGTCGATGCGGGCGCGGCCATGGGCGTCGTCGGCGACGATCGGGATCTGCCAGCCGAGCCACGATCGGGCGGGCAGGCCCATGTTGCGCAGCGTCATGGCCAGCAAGCCTGCCGTAACTTGCTCGCCCGAGGCGACCACCACGTCATATTCGTCGTCGGAGGGCTTGAGCCCCTGGGCCGCCGCACCCGAGCCGTCGGTCCAGGCCACCAGCTCGTTGGTCTTGCCGGCCATGGCCGAGACGACCACGGCCACCCGATGGCCGCGCTCGACCTCGGCGTTCACCAGCCGGGCCACGCGGCGGATGCGCTCAAGGTCGGCCACAGACGTGCCCCCAAACTTCATGACAAGGCGGGACATGGGTCTGAGGGGGCGGCCTTGTTGCTGCGCTTGCGAAGGAGTGGAGCCTTCTAGCGGCGCAGCCGGGGCGCGGCAACGGTCAGAGGCCTTCGTTTTGGCGCGCCCAGCGGTTAAGGGAAGGCATGGCTTCGCAAGCGCACGCGCCTTCAAGCATCGATCCTGCCGAGGTCGAGCGGTTCTCGAAAATCGCCGCCGAGTGGTGGGACCCGAAGGGCAAGTTCGCGCCCCTGCACAAATTCAACCCGACGCGGCTTTCGTTCATCCGCGACCAGGCGCTGCATCGGTTCGCCCGCGACCCCAAGGCGCGCAGGCCGTTCGAGGGGCTGCGGCTGCTGGACATCGGCTGCGGCGGCGGCCTGCTCTCCGAGCCGATGACCCGGCTGGGGTTTGCGGTGACCGGCGTCGACGCGTCGGAGCGCAATATCGGGACGGCGAGCGCGCACGCGGCGGAGCAGGGGCTGGCCATCGACTACCGCTGCTCGACGGCCGAGGCGCTGCTGGCGGCCGGCGAGCGGTTCGACGTGATCCTCAACATGGAGGTGATCGAGCATGTGGCCGACCCGGGCGCCTTCCTGCGCGACTGCGCGGCGATGCTGAAGCCCCCTAAGCCAGGCCCGGGCGGGCTGATGATCGTGGCCACGCTGAACCGCACGCTCAAGGCCTTCGCGCTCGCCAAGCTGGGGGCGGAGTATGTGTTGCGCTGGCTGCCGGCCGGCACCCACGACTGGTCGAAGTTCCTCAAGCCCGAAGAACTGCGCGGCTTCCTGGAGGGCGCGCCGGTGGCCGTGGACGGCCCCTATGGCGTGGTGTTCGACCCCTTGAGCGGCCGCTGGAGCCAGAGCCACGACACGCAAGTCAACTACATGATGACGGTGACCCGGGACGCGGCCTAAGAACCGCCATCGTGGGGAGTCAGGGACAGGTCATGCCTTCGTTACGCGTGCTGAACCACGCCTTCCGGGCCTGGCGACGCAACCTTCGCTGGCGCAAGCACGAGCCGGAGACGCCCTATCTCGCGGACCTGCTGTCCGGGGCGCCGGTATGCCTGCACGTCGGGGCGAGCGACGGGCGCCACTCCTACGTCATGACCCAGGTGGCGCCGAAGGCCACGATCTACGCCATCGAGCCGTCGGAGTTCTCCTACCAGGTGCTGCGCGTGACGGTCGCCCTGCACGGCATCGGCGACCAGGTGACGCCGGTCCACGCGGCGGTGGGCGACAAGCCGGGCGAGATGCTGCTGGTGACGCCGCGCAAGAAGTCCGGGCGGATGGGCCGGGCCTACGCCTATGTCGCGGACGCAGCGCCGCAGGGCAAGGCGCGGCCGGACCTCGAGGATGTCGGTTCCGAGCTGCAGCCGACGCCCGTCGTCACCCTGGACGGCTTCTGCGAGGAGCGCGGCATCGACAAGGTCGATTTCATCCGCATGGACATCGAGGGGGCGGAGCTGATGGCGTTGTCCGGCGCGCAGGCCATCCTCGACCGCGACCGCCCGAGCGTGCTGCTGGAGATCCACCCGGCGATGCTGGCCGAGCGGTTCGGCGGCTCGGCCGAGGCGGTGGTTGAGGTCTTCGCGAACCGCGGCTACCGCATGTTCGCGCTGAACGGCGACCGGCTGGAGGAGCGCTCGACGGTGGTCGAGGACGAACCCTGGAAGGACTATTTCTTCATCCACCCGACCCGCGCCGCGCGGCTGCCGGACGGGGTCTTCAAGGCGCGGATGGCGGCTTAGGACAGGCCGCCGGGACGGTCAGGCGACGGTGTAGTAGCCCTCGGGCGCGAACGTCGCGCCGAATTTCGCCTCGCGCGCGGTGTCCGGCACGAGCGCCCCGGGATGTGCGGCCCGGTAGGCGCGGATGGCTTCCAAGGGGCCTGGGCCATGATCGGGCCGCACCGGATTGCCGTTGACCACGGTGTCTTCCACCAGAACATAGTCGCCGGTCCGCAGCCGCGGGATCCAGATCTCCAGCTCGCGCCTGACGTGGGCCGCGGCATGGTCGGAATCCAGGATCAGGAAGACGCCCTTCCGTGTCGCCGGGAGCCGCGCCGTCACGTGGGCGACGATCGCGGGCGCGGCGCTGTCGCCCCTGATGAATTCGATGCGGTCGTCGGCCAGGACCCTGGGATCGAGCGCGGGCTCGTAGTCGATGCTGAAGACCTTGCCCTCGGCGCCCATGTTGCGGAGCAGGTCGGCGAAATAGATGGCCGATCCGCCGTGTCGCGAGCCGGTCTCGATCACCCAGCCGATGTCATGGGCGGTGATGATCTCCTGGTAGTTCCACATGTCCGACGGCAGCTTGAGCGTCCGCACGCCACGATAGGAGACCTGCTTCCAGACGTTGGTCTCATGGTACCATTTCAGGTAGTCGCTCGCGATCCGGTCCATGGGCGGGCCGCTACTTCAAGCCGGTGATGCGCATGTCGCGCGGTTCGCGCAGCTTGTACTGCGCCGGCTCCTGGCGCAGTTCGCGCAGCCCCGCCTGGTGCATCACCGAGGCGAGGCTTCGCGGCGTATAGCCCCAGCGGTGAACCATCAGCGGGTCTTTCCATCGCGGGTCGCCATAGAGCACCCACATGCTTCTTTGACCTTCCGGCCCCGGCAACGTCGCGTTGTCGGGATCGGCCAGCACGGCCTGGCAGGCGGAGATCAGGTTCGGGCATTCCAGGATCATCTTTCCGCCCGGCTTCAGCACGCGCACCCATTCCTTGAGGATGTCGACGACTTCCCACCGCCAGAAGTGCTCGACCACATGGATGGCCATGACCTCGTCGGCGACGCCGTCTTCGAACGGCGTCAGGCTATGGAGATCGCAGATGACGTCCGGCTGCTTGCCGGCGCGGCTTTCGACGACGTCGACGTTGACGAATCCTTCGAGGATCTTGTCGCCGCAGCCCAGGTTGAGCTTCATCCCGCCGCCGCCCTCCTGGCATTTTGGGCCGTAAGCACGTTCGCCCATTGCCCCGCCAGACTGGCAGGCGCGAAACGCCCCTCGATATAGCGCTGCGCTTCGGAAATCAGCCCCGGAACGTGCGCCCGGTTCGAGAGCAGCCACCGGCAGCCCTCGGAAAGCGTTGGAGCGGTCGGCGCCCAGGCCTCGAAAGCCCGGTAGGCCGGCATCGGCTGGGCGGCGACCGGCCGGCCGGCCCAAAGCGCCTCGACCATGCGGTTGGCGGACTTCACGCGCTTCTCGGCGCTGTCCAGGCTGGGGACGATCACGACGTCGCAGGCCGCCAACTCAAGCCATTGCGCCGCCAGCGACCAGGGCTTCGCCGACATGGCGAGCCGGCCCGCGGTGCGCTCGCTCACCTGGCGGCAGACGCTCGCCACGCCCTCGCCGACCTGGGTGAGAAGGGTCAAAGCGATCGACTGGGCGGACGAATAGGCGATGAGGTCGGCCAGGCTCTCCTGCAGGCTGTCGAGGTTGCTGGGATGGCCGAACCACAGCAGGCGCAGCGCCTCGCCGGGTGAGAAGCCCGGCGATCCCCGGGGGCCTTCATAGGGGTCGGCGATAACCATCGGTTCGGCTGCGCAGAACGGTGCGGCGACCGCGGCCATCTCGGCGGTGTTGCAGACGACCTGGTCGGCCAGCGACGTCATCCGCCGGTAGTGCTCGCCGTAGGCCGGGTGTCGGTAATGGTTGTCGCAGACGTCGAAGACGATGCGCGCGCCCAGCGACTTCGCGTGCGTCGCCAGCGCCTCGTTGGAGGCCAGGAAGCTCTTGGAGAAGACCACGACATCGGCCTGCGCGGCCTGCAGCCGCACGGCGTCCGGCGTGTCGGCGGTCACCGCGGTGAGCCGATGCTCGAAGCCTGCGCCGCCGAGCTCGCGCATGGGGCCCAGGACACGATAGCGCAGGCTGGCGATGTCCGACGAGAGCGACCCGTCGCTCATCCGGGTCGGCGGCCCGAAGGCGATCCAGCTGACCCGCATGCCTAGCGCCGGACGCCGATCATGTTGACCATCAGATACGGCAGGTACTTGCGCTGCGCCCCGGCCTTGTTCGTCGCCATGAGCGCCATGCGGTTGTCGGCGTCCTTCGCCGCGTCGGCGATCTCGACGAACTCGCCTTCCACGGTCGTCGAGTAGTAGGGCGTCGCCCAGTCGAAGTCCGGGAACAGCGAGGCGACGCCACGAAACGAGAAGCGGAAATAGTCGTCTGGGTAGGCGTGATAGCGCCAGACCCACGGAACCGACATGTAGAGGACGCCGCCCCTGGCCATCAGCCTGGTGATGTTCTCGGCCATCTTCCACGGCTTGGCGACGTGCTCGAGCACCGAGCAGCACACCGCCAGGGCGAAATGGCCTTCCGGCAGGTCCCCGATCCCTTCGGCGAGGTCCAGGACCCGGTCGACGCCCGGCCCATCTTCCATGTCGATCCCGACGTAGGGACTGTCAGGGTAGAACTCGCGGAAGCTGCTGGTGCTGCCATAGTCCTTGCTGCCGATCTCGAGGATCGGCCCTGCGACCTTGGGCGCAAATCTCTGGAGGAAGAGGATCTGGTTGCGGTCGCCCAAGAAGACTCCTGTCCGATTGAGAAGGGCGGGATCCCGCTCCAGGCCGCCGGCTCCGCGTCGAAGATCGTCGAGGCAAGGCTCGTAGACGCAAAGGACGCTACCGCCAAACCCTGAGGGTGATAAGCCGGGACGCAGTAGATGGGGAAACGGAGCTGACATGAGCCAACATCCCTCCCGCAGGAGCGTGGTCGCCGGAGCCACGGCCGCCGGCGCGGTCGCCGGCCCGCTCGCCGCGGGCGCCCAGGCGGCGACCGTCTCGCCGGCCATGCAGGCGGTGCTCGACTATGTCGGCGGGCAGAAGACCACCGGCTTCCTGGTCGTGCGGGACCGCAAGGCCCTCGTGGAGAAAAACTGGCCGGCGCCGGCCGGCGACGCGCGGTTCAAGAACTTCACCTACGAAACCACCGCCGACGGCGCCCTGCTCGAGGACGTCGCCTCCCAGCAGAAGAGCTTCGTGTCGGTGCTGATCGCCGTGGCCATCGACAAGGGCCTGCTGGACGCCTCCAGCCCCGTGTCGGACTACCTCGGCGCGGGCTGGTCGAAGGCTTCGCCGGACCAGGAGGCGAAGATCCGGGTCGTCCATGTGCTCACCATGAGCTCTGGCCTGTCGGCCGAGTTTGCCTATGCCGCCCCGCCGGGAACGGTCTTCCTCTACAACACGCCGGTCTACGCCATCACCAAGCGCATCCTGGTCGCCGTCGCCAAACAACCTCTGGAGACGATCACCCGCGACTGGCTGACCGCGCCGGCCGGCATGGCCGACACCTCCTGGCGCAAGCGCCCGGCGGTGTTCGCCGACGTGGGCAATCCCACGGGCCTGGTGACCAGCCCGCGCGACACCGCCAGGTTCGGGCAGTTCGTGCTGGACGGCGGCAAGGCGGCCGACGGCCGGCGGATCGTCTCCGAAGCCGGCATGAAGGCGATGTTCGCCGGGTCGGCGACCAATCCCGCCTATGGCCGGCTCTGGTGGCTGAACGGCGGCGCCTTCACCATCAAGCCGCCGGCCGAGCGCGTCGAAGGCCCCCTGATCCCCGCGGCGCCCGCCGACCTTGTGGCGGCCCTGGGAGCCCTCGACCGCAAGCTCTACGTCGTGCCGAGCCGCAAGCTCATCGTCGTGCGCATGGGAGAAGCCGCCCCGGACAAGGATTTCGACCAGCAGCTCTGGCTTCGCCTCGGCAAGGCCGTCGCCTGACCTGGATTGCCGGACCGCACTTCAGAGGAGGCGAGGCATGGACCAATTCCCCGGCGGCTGCCTTTGCGGCGACGTCCGCTTCGTGGCGTCGGGGCGCCCGTACCGGGTCGGCCTTTGCCACTGCCTCGACTGCCGCAAGCATCATGGGGCGCTGTTCTATGCGGCCGCGGTGTTCCCGTCGGATGCGGTGACGATCGAGGGCGAAACTCACGAATACGCCGGGCGGCATTTCTGTCCCCGCTGCGGCTCGTCCACCTTCTCGCGCTCTGACGACGAGATCGAGATACACTTGGGCGCCCTGGACGCCCCTGACCAGCTGGCGCCGACCTACGAGAGCTGGATTGTGCGTCGCGAGTCCTGGTTGCCGCCGTTTCCGCTGGCGAGACGGTTCGAGCGCGATCGGGACTCCACGGGCCGCAGCGAGCCCTAGGCCGCGCGCGCCTACGCAGAGCCGAGGGAATGGGCTAGCGTTCGCGCGAAGGACCCGACGGAGCCGCCGATGTACGGATTGATGATGGATCGGCCGCTGACGCTGCCTTCGATCCTGGAATATGCCGCGCAGTACCATCCGGACCGCCAGGTGGTGGATCGCATGGTCGAAGGGCCGATCCACCGCTACGGCTACGCCGACGCCCTGGCGCGCACCAAGCGCATGGCCAATGCCTTGATCGCCATAGGCGTGAAGCCGGGCGACCGCGTGGCGACGCTGGCCTGGAGCACCCACCGCCACTTCGAGCTCTATTTCGCGGTCACCGGGATCGGGGCGGTGCTGCACACCATCAATCCGCGCCTGCACGCCGACCAGATCGTCTGGGTGGCCAACCACGCCGAGGACAGCTTCCTGTTCTTCGACAACAGCTTCGCCGGGCAGGTGGCCGAGCTCGCCGAGCGGATGCCGCTGATCAAGGCGCACGTGGCGATGACCGACCGGGCGAACCTGCCGGCGGAGGCGCCCGCCGACGCTCTCCTCTACGAGGAGCTGATCGCGGCGAACCCGCCGGCGTTCATCTGGCCGGACATCGACGAGAAGCAGGCGTCGGGGCTCTGCTACACCTCCGGCACCACGGGCAACCCGAAGGGGGTGCTCTATTCGCACCGCTCGACGGTGCTGCACGCCATGGCGCTGGCCCTGCCGGACGCCTTCGATTTCTCGGCGCGCGACGTGGTGATGCCGTGCGCGCAGATGTACCACGCCAACGCCTGGTGCACGCCCTATGCGGCGCCGCTGGTGGGCGCGAAGCTGGTGCTGCCGGGCCGCGCGCTCGACGGCGCCAGCATCGCCGAGCTGATCGAAAGCGAGGGCGTGACCTTCCTCCTCGGTGTTCCGACCATCTGGGTGGGCGTGGCCGATCACCTGGACCAGACCGGCGGTCGGTTGAGCTCGGTGAAGACCATCGCCATCGGCGGCTCGGCGCCCACTGCGGCGCTGGTCAGCCGCATCGAGGACCGGCTGGGCGGCCAGGTGCGCCAGATCTGGGGCATGACCGAGACGAGCCCGCTGGGGGTGATCAATACGCCGCTTCCCGAGCACGCGGGCGAGGACGCCGCGGCGACCCTGCAGCGCAAGCTGAAGCAGGGCCGCGGGCTGTGGGGCGTCGACCTGCGGATCGTGGGCGAGGACGGCGAGGAACTGCCCCGCGACGGCAAGAGCGCCGGCGCCCTGCAGGTGCGCGGGCCGTGGGTCTCGTCAGCCTATCTCAAGAACGACGGGGCGCAGGTGTTCACCGACGACGGCTGGTTCGACACCGGCGACATCGCGACCATCGACGCCCAGGGCTACCTGCGGCTCACCGACCGGGCGAAGGACGTGATCAAGTCCGGCGGGGAATGGATCTCGACGCTGGACCTCGAAGACGCGGTCTGCTCGCACCCGGCGGTGGCCATGGCCGCGGCCGTGGGCGTGCCGCACCCGAAGTGGGACGAGCGGCCGCTGCTGCTGGTCACCCTGCGTCCGGGGCAGAGCGCCGATCCGGAGGCGCTGAAGGCCCATGTCGCGGCGCGCGTGGCCAAGTGGTGGACGCCGGACGAGGTGCGCATCGTCGAGACCTTGCCGATCGGCCCCACCGGCAAGGTTCTGAAGCGCGAACTGCGTGACCAGTTGGGCACGCCGCCGCCGGTTCCGACCGCCTGAGAGCAAGGCGGGGGCGAACCAAGCCTTGAAACACGCGTTCTGGACCTCAGGTGGCACTGAAGAGACCTTAAGGAGATCGGCATTGTCGGCGCGTAAGAGGCCAAAGGGCGTGCTGGCGATGGGCTGGGCTGCGTTCGAGAGCGCCGCGCGAGGCCGCACCGAACACGCGCCGACCTCCACCGACTATCCCGAGACCGTCGTGCGCCGCACCAGCTTCGAAGGCGGCGGCGGCCATCCCTGGCTGATTTCGGCGCTGGAAACGCCTCGCGCAGAGCCGCCGCCCTGGAAGATCGTGGTGATCACCGGGGCGCCGTCCTGGGCGGAGTATTGGGCCGAGACCCTGGCCGAGTTGCCGCGGGACCGCGAGATGATCGTGGTCGATCGGCCAGGCTATGGCGCCTCCGAACCGGCGACGCCGGTGACCGACATCCGCGTGCAGGCCCAGGCGCTGGCGCCCCTGCTGAAAGCGCGGCGCGGGCAGAAGGTGATGCTGGTCGGCCAGAGCTACGGCGCGGCGATCGCCGCCCTGATGGCCGACGCCAATCCCGGCAAAGTGCAGAGCCTGGTGCTGCTCTCCGGCTTCTTCGGCGAGACGGGGCCGACGTCGCGCTGGCTGATCGACGTGGGGTCCAAGGCGCTGAAGGTGATCCCCAAGGACCTGCGGCATGCGGTGATAGAGGCCTCGGGCCAGAAGCCGCAGCTCGCCCATGCCAAACGCGCGCTCGCCCGCCTGTCGATCCCGATCCACATGATCCACGGCGACAAGGACGACTTCGCGCCCATCGAGGTGGCCGAAAAGCTGGCGGAGGAGACCGTCACCCGCCGTCCGATCCACTTCATGCGTACGCCCGGGGCCAACCACTTCCTGAACGATGGCCCGGCCGAACAGCTCCTGTCGGCCCTGGAGGCCTGCATTCCCGAGCGCAAGCGCTGGACCTTCCGTTGGCCGAGGCTGGCCGGGTTCAAGCTGCCGAAGGTCCCGGGGTTCGGCGCGCCGGGCCACGCCGCCGGCGCCTGATCGCCATTGCTCGTTCCGGCCCGGGACGAGCAGACGACATGAGCCCTAGCGGCCGAAGAAGCCGACCAGCACCGCGAAGGCCAGCACCACCAGCCACGGCGGCAGCCTGGCGACGGCCAGGAACACGAACGCCCCGGCCGCCAGCGCCCAGTCGCTGGGCCGGTCGATCGCGGTGGTCAGCACGGGGTTCCACAGCGCCGCGGCGAGCAGGCCCACCACGGCCGCGTTGACGCCCGACAGCGCCGCACGCGCCACGGCCTGACCCTTCAACCGGTCCCAGAACGGCAGCACGCCCAGGACCAGCAGCATTCCCGGCAGGAAGATCGCGACCAGCGCCGCCAGACCGCCGCGCCAGCCGCCCGGGGCGATCTGCTGGGCCGCGCCGACAAAGCCGGCGAAGCTGAACAGCGGGCCGGGCAGGGCCTGGACCGCCCCGTAGCCGCCGAGGAAGCTGTTCTGGTCCAGCCAGCCGCGGTCGACGATCTCGCTCTGCAGCAGGGGCAGGACCACGTGGCCGCCGCCGAACACCAGGGCGCCGGCGCGGTAGAAGACGCTGGTGAGGCCAAGCGTCGGGTCGTCCAGCAGCGCCGCCGCGACCGGCAGTCCGGCGAGCAGGACGGCGAAAACCGCCAGGGCGCCGACGGCGACGCGCGTCGGGATCTTGCGGGTCTGCGGATCGTCGTCGGGCTCGACCGCGGCCGGCTCGCGCAGGAACGCCAGGCCGAACACACCGCCGGCCGCGAGCGCCATGATCTGGGCGACCGGGCCGCCGCTGGCGAAGATCAGGCCGGCCGCGGCGCCGATGGCGATCCCCGCGCGGATCGGCCCCACCGCGAGCGTCCGCGCCATGGCGATCAGCGCCTGCAGCACAACCGCCGCCACGGCGATCTGCAGGCCGTGGATGTAGCTGCGGCCCAAAACCTGGGTCAGGCGCGGCGCGGCGTAGGCCAACGCGATCATCGCCGCCGCCGCGGGCAGGGTGAAGCCGAACCAGGCGGCCAGCATGCCGAGGTAGCCGGCGCGGCGCAGGCCGATGGCCATGCCGAGCTGGCTGGATGCCGGGCCGGGCAGGAACTGGGCCATCGCCAGCAGGTCGGCGAAGGCGGCTTCGCTGAGCCAGGCGCGGCGCTCGACGAACTCGCGCCGGAAATAGGAGAGGTGGGCCACCGGGCCGCCGAACGCGGTCAGGCCCTGGACCAGGAAGGCCTGGAAAACCTCCTGGGCCCTGGGTGGCGGCGGCGTCTCGTCCATCGCATCTGTCTTGCGGCGAAGGGGCCGGACTGTCGAGCCCCCGTCGGAGCCGTCAGGTCGCCTTTTGGCCGCTGAGGCGGCGAAAGCCCTTGGCCGCCCCATCTGATCGGCGATAAGGCTTTTGCCTCTAGGCCCGGCCAGCGGGCTCCAATCAGGGGAAGACGCCATGAAGGCCGCCGTGCTGCGCGAAGTGGGCAAGCCGCTTCAGATCGAAGACGTCCAGATCAACAAGCCTGGCCCGCACGAGGTGCTGATCCGCACCTCCGCCGCCGGCGTCTGCCACTCCGACCTGCACTTCATCGAGGGCTCCTACCCGCACCCGCTGCCCGCGGTGCTGGGTCACGAGAGCGCGGGCGTCGTCGAGCAGGTGGGCTCGGAGGTCCGCACGGTGAAGCCGGGCGACCACGTGATCACCTGCCTGTCGGCCTTCTGCGGCCACTGCGAATTCTGCCTGACCGGCCACATGAGCCTGTGCGTCTCGCCGGACACCAAGCGCGATAAGGACGAGGAGCCGCGCCTGTCCTCGGCCAAGGGGCCGATGATGCAGTACCTGAACCTGTCGTCCTTCGCCGAGCAGATGCTGATCCACGAGCACGCCTGCGTGGCGATCCGCCCGGACATGCCGCTGGACCGCGCCGCCCTGATCGGCTGCGGCGTGATGACGGGCGTCGGCGCGGCGATGCACACCTCCAACGTGCGCCCCGGCGACACGGTGGCGGTGATCGGCTGCGGCGGGGTGGGCCTCGCGGCGGTCAACGGCGCGGCGATCGCCGGCGCGAGCCGGATCATCGCCATCGACATGGCGCCCGGCAAGGAGAACATGGCCAAGGCCTTTGGGGCCACCGACTTCATCTGCGCCAAGGACACCGATCCCGTGGGCGCGGTGATCGAGATGACCAAGGGCGGGGTACAGCACTCGTTCGAGGCGATCGGCCTGTCGAAGACCGCCGAGCAGGCGTTCAACATGCTGCGCCGCGGCGGCACGGCCAACATCATCGGTATGATCCCGGTGGGCCAGACCATCAGCCTGATGGGCGCGGCCTTCCTGGGCGAGAAGCGCATCCAGGGCTCGCTGATGGGCTCCAACCGCTTCCCGGTCGACATGCCGCGGCTGGTCGACTTCTACCTCGCCGGCAAGCTGAAGCTCGACGACATGATCTCGCGCCGCATCAAGCTCGACCAGGTCAACGACGCTTTCGTCGAGATGAAGACCGGCGCGGTGGCGCGCTCGGTGATCGTGTTCGACGCGTAAGACGGTGTTCGCTCCTCCCCCTTTGGGGGAGGTGGCGCGGAGCGCCGGAGGGGGTTTCAGCCGCGAACTCGGCGGGCTTGAACCCCCTCAGTCAGCTTCGCTGACAGCTCCCCCTGAGGCGGAGCAGCTTACGACTGCAAGACCTTCCTGACATCCGACAGCGGGTCGTTGACGACTTGGCTTTCGACGTCGAATAGCTTGGTCTGACGGTCCTTGGCGTCGTAGGCTGGCCAGCCGGGATCGCCTGAGCGGGCGAAGGCCAGCCAGGCCGACGACATCTGGTCGGCGACGGCCTGGGGCTCGTCGCCGCGGCCGACGAAATTGCGGGCCTTCTCGACGTTGTCGAACACCAGCGGGATCTCCAGGGCGTGCGGCGTGCGCAGGCGCCCGCGGCTGACCGGCGTCTCCCAGGTCAGCATGTACATCCAGACCGAGGCGGCTGCCTGCTCGGCCTTGCGCTCGGCGAGCTTGATGGACGTGCCCCACATGCCCGTCGCGGTGCCGACGGCGGCGGCGAGATGGGTCTGGTTGTAGTCGGGGTAGGCGGCGCGCAGGGCGGCGACCAGCGGCTCGGCCTTGTCGCGGGCGGCGGCCTGCGCGTGCTTGGCAAGGTCGGCGTCGTCGAACTCCCCGAACTTCGGGTGGCCCAGCATGAAGAGCGTCTGCTCGTCCTTGTTGGTGCCGATCAGCACCGGCACGTCGGCGTTCAGCGGCGAGGCGTCGGGCTCGAAGGGATGGCGCGGCAGGGCGGTCCCGTCGATCACCGGCGTATAGAGCCGCATAAGCTCGCCGGGGACCTTGACGCTGGCGTGGCTGATGGCTTCGGTGGAAAGGGCGGCGAGCTTCTGAGACGTGTCCACGCCGAGCTCGGCCAGGAGCTGACGGGCGATCTTGTCGGCCTCGGCGATGGGTTTGCCGGTGAGGCCCGGGCCGGACTGGATCACCGCCTTGTGGAAGAGGCCGCGGGCTCCGGGCATGGCGAGCAGGAGCGAGACCTTCCAGCCGCCGCCGCTCTCGCCGAAGATGGTGACGTTGGCCGGATCGCCGCCGAAGGCTGAGATGTTGTCGCGCACCCACTCGAGCGCCTGGACGATGTCGAGCATGCCGGCGACGCCGGACTGGGCGTAGTCGGGCCCGAACACCTCGCCCAGGTGAAGGTAGCCGAAGACGTTCAGGCGGTGGTTGACGGTCACCGTGACCACGTCGCCTTTGCGGGCCAGCGCTGCGCCGTCGTACATCGCCGCGCCGCCGGAGCCGTTGGCGAAGCCGCCGCCATGCAGCCAGACCATCACCGGGCGCGCCTTGGCGTCGAGGCCCGGCGTCCAGACGTTCAGGAACAGGCAGTCCTCCGAAGAGGCCGGCTCGTCGGGCGCGGGCGGGTCGCCGGGCGATGTGCGCCGCTCGCCAGGCGCCAGGCCCGACTGGATGGCAGGCGCGCCGTAGCCCGTGGCGTCGGCAGGCTCGCGCCAGGCGGCCGGCCGGGCCGGCGGTTTGAAGCGCGCGAGGCCGGTGGGCGGCGCGCCGTAGCGCAGGCCCTTGAAGACGTCGAGGCCGTCCTCGACATAGCCGCGAACCGGGCCGTTGCTGGTCGACACGATTTCCGTGTGCGCGATGGGCGCGAGTGTCAGGTCGTCCGCCATCTTGAAGTCCTCCGCCGGCCTCTCGCGGGCCGTGGCGACATCAAACGACCGCCGGGGCGCGGGCGCAAGCAGGGCTGCCTAGTGTGGCGATTGCGAAATTCGCCCGCTGTCGATGGCGGGCTCGGAGCGAATTTCGGAATCTTTGCGCCACACTAGAAACCTTGGATTCTTCTAGTGTGCCTGTTGGATTTGAAGTTCGCTCAAAGCTCGATCCAGACCGCAGCGAACTTCAAATCCAGCACACTAGAGTTTCGGCGTCATCACCAGCCAGGGCGTGGGCCTCGCCCGCCACTCCCAGACCGCCAGGAGCTGGTCCAGGTGCGGCAAGCCCTGCAGCCAGGGCGGCATGTCGAAGGTCTTCGGCTGCTGGTCGACGCGGACGATGTCGTGGGTTGGGCTGAAGCGCTCGATCATGGTCGCCAGCGCGTTGCGTCGATAGAGGTCGTGTGTCTCGACGATGATGTTCATGCCGGCGAGCGCCGGGCTCATCGCCGGTTGCAGGATGTCGACCTCGGCGCCCTCCGCGTCGACCATCACCAGCACGCGTTGGCCGGCGAAGGGCTGGAAGCCGTCCGGCGCGAACTCACCGCCGACGATCACCCGGTCGGAGACGCCGTTCCGGGCCGCGAGCTCCATGCAGGCGACGCGCGCCTTTTCGTCGATGTCGAAGGCGTGGACCGTCACCTGCGGCATCATCCGCGCGAGGCCCACCGCGTAGTAGCCTTCCGCGCAGCCCACATCGATGACGCAATCCAGGCCCGTGTCGGCGAGGGCCCGCAGGTGCGGGTGCAGTTCGGACTCGTAGACGCCCAGCAGGCGAGCGATCAGCGAGCCCTCGGTTGCGGCCGAGACGTACTCCATGCCGGCGAAGGGCCCGCCGAAGATGCGCGCGCCATGGTGGGCGATGAAGGTGTTGGCGAGCACCTGCGAACGCCAGAGGCTGAGCAGGCGCAGGACGCCGTTGAGGTCGTCCATTTCCGGCGGTTCGGGCAGGGCCTCCGTCCGCGCTTTCAAGAGCGTGGCGACACGCATCGTCAACTCGGACGCCATCGGGCCCCTCCTGGCTTTCTTATTGGCGCGCAGCCGCGCCGGGGCAAGGCCTAGAGCCCTTCCCGCTCACGATGGATCATCGTGAGCGGTCAAGAAGGGCTCCAGATATAGGCGACGACCCTGTTCATCCCGATTGGCTTGATTCAAGCCAATCGGGACAGGGTCTAGCGGTGAAGGGAGGCGGGCGTGGAGCCGGTGTCGGCGACAGCTAGGACGTGCGGCGCCCTGCCGCTCAGCAGGGCGTCGATGTGGGCCTTCTGGTCGCGGAAGCGGGCGAGCTCGCCGCCGGCCAGGACCGTGCCCTGCGGCACCTTGGCTCCGATCGGGTTCACGCGCTTGCCGTTCTTCCAGATCTCGTAGTGCAGGTGCGGGCCGGTCGCGAGGCCGGTGGAGCCCACGTAGGCCACGACCTGGCCCTGGTGGACGTGGACGCCAGGGTGGATGCCCTTGGCGTAGCGCGAGATGTGGCCGTAGCCGGTGTCCCAACCGCCGCTGTGGCGGATGCGCAGCCAGTTGCCGTAGCCGCCCCAGCGCGACGCCTGGACAACGACCCCGTCGCCGGCCGCCAGGATCGGGGCGCCCATCCCCGCACCGAAGTCGATCCCCTGGTGGGCGCGGGTGTAGCCCAGGATGGGATGCTTGCGCCGCCCGAACAATGAGGTGATGCGCGCGCCGTCGACCGGGGTGCGCATAAGGAAGCCTTTGATGTTCTTACCGAACTCATCGAAATACTCGACGTCGTTCCCGCGCGCGAAGCGGTAGAACTTGACCCCATGGATCTCGGCGTACTGCAGGTCGCCGGCCTCGATCGTGCGGCCCGCCTCGGTGACCTTGCGCTCGAAGACCAGCTTAAAGCTGTCGCCCGGCTGGATGTCGCGCTGGAAGTCGATCTTGTGGCCGAAGAGCTTGGCGACTTCGGCGGTGATCGCGGGCGTGGCCCCGATCCGCGCGGCGCTCTCGTAGAGCGAGCCCTCGATCTCGCCGTCGGCGACCGCCGTCTCGTCGCGGATCTTCTCGTCCAGCTCACGCAGGCGAAGAGCGCCGTCGAAGGTGCGCGACAGGGTGAGAGCGCTGGCCGGACCCGTGCGCAGAGAGAGGCCGATCAGCTTCGCCTGGCCCCCTGGAACCGAAGAGTCGCCGGAGCGTGGGCGGGCGATGGCCGCATCGATCAGCATGCCGGCCTTGATGTGGACGGTGTCCATGCCCTTGGCGAGCATGTCGACGGCGAGCCGGGCCTCCGCGGGGCCGACGCCGGTGCGCTCGACGGCTTCCTCTAGGGTCTCGCCGCGCAGCAGCTTGACCGGCACGCTCTGCGGCGGGGCGAAGCCGGTGCGGGTCTCGGCCTGGGTGAAGGCGGCGTGCTGCAAGGCCTTGACCGCGGCGGGGTCGAGCGGCGCGGGTCCGCTGGGCGCGAAAACGCGCGCCGCGAAGCTCCAGCCAAGGCTCAGCGCCAGGACGCCGACGGCGCCGGCCGCCATGCCCGGTCCGAACCGCCGGGCGGCGGCTTTCAGGTCGAACGGTTGCATCACGCCCCCCAGGATAGGCCGAGTCTGGTTAAGATCCCGGCGCCCCAAAACCAAGCCTTCCGCCCGCCGCCAGGAGCGGTCCGCGCGGCGCCGAAATCGAGGCGCGCCGACCGGGCGGACGTTTTGCCGCGGCCAACCTAGAGGAGGCCGAGGACCAGTTCGGCTGGACGGCAGAGCGCCGCGCCCTTGGGTGTCACCACGATCGGCCGCTCGACCAGGATCGGCTGCAGGATCATGGCCGCGATCAAGGCGTCGTCAGAGGCGGCCGGATCCGTCAGGCCAAGCTCGTGGGCCTCGGCGCCGCGCACGCGCAGGATGTCATGTGCCGAACGGCCCATGCGGGTCAGCAGGTCCTTGAGCAGGTCCTGC
>Ga0207690_10000856_pt1 | contig 19516 bp, 11 predicted proteins | sample KBSC23metaG_FD_184315 | JGI IMG/M metagenome (GOLD analysis project Ga0207690, IMG submission 184315) | Corn rhizosphere microbial communities from Kellogg Biological Station, Michigan, USA - KBS C2-3 metaG (SPAdes) (version 2) | ecosystem: Host-associated > Plants > Roots > Rhizosphere > Soil ...
CGGGCTCGTCGAGCAACTACGACAGCCAGCTGGCGACCCTCGCCAACGGCCTGGTCGGCGTCTCCGCTACGGCCACGACCACGGACGGCGATGGCGACACCGCCACCAACTCGCAGACGGTGGACCTTGGCGGCAACGTCAACTTCGCCGACGACGGTCCCTCGACCAGCAGCAACAGCACTGTTCTGCTCGACGACGACGCGCTCACCGGCGGCAACGCGGGCGGCGGCACGCTCGGCGGCGACGATGCGGACTCGGTGAACGCCACCGGCACGCTCGGCCACAACTACGGGGCCGACGGCGCGGGTACGACGCTGCTGACCGGCGCGTCCAGCCTGCCCACCGGCTTCACCTCCACGGTGTCGAACGGCGGCCAGACCCTGACCATCTTCCAGGGCGCGACGGCGGTCCTGCAGGTGCAGCTCAGCAATACGAGCGGCGGCACCTACACGGTCACCCAACTGCACGCCATCGACCATCCGACGGTCGGCACGGAGGACAACCTCGCCTTCACGGTCACCTACCAGACCAAGGACGGCGACGGTGACACGGCCAACGGCTCGCTCACCATCAACGTGGATGACGACAGCCCTGTCATCACCTCCTCGGGCGATATCACCGGCATGACGGGCCAGACCGGCTCGGGCACGCTGGCGTTCTCGATCGGGGCCGATCACGTCGCGGCCGACGACCTGACGAACTACCTGACGGTGGGCTTGAGCGGCTCGGTCGGCACGGGCGCGATCAGCAACGTGCATGTGACGGCGGACGCCGCGGCGTCGACCTCCACGCTGGCGGTCTACGACATCAGCTTCGTCTATGCGCCGAACCCGGCCCAACCCGGGACCACGGTGACCGAGACGGGCACGCTGACGTTCAACGGCTCGACCTACTCGATCGACCTCGACAACCCGATCCAGAGCTACAGCATCTCGACGACGTCCCACACCATCTCCAGCGTCGGCTACGACGCGCCGGGGATGAGCGGCGGGTCCGACGAGATCGTGGTGTCGAAGCTGGCGAGCAACTTCTACGTCCAGTTCACCGGCGACCACGAGACCAACGGGGCCGGCGGCACGCCGCTGACGGCGACCGGCGCGGCGGGCTCGAACACGGCTTACGCCAACGGCGACCTGTTCCACGCCGCCACCACCAGCGTCTCCATCAGCGGCGATGCGAACGGGGTCGCGGGCGACACGCTGCAGAACGGCGAAGTCCTCGACATGGACTTCTATACGTCCAGCCCGGGGGCTAACACGAACGTCGCTCCGACCGCCTCCGCTTCGGAAATCTTCCTGAAGTTCGACGGCATCGGCTCGAGCGAAGACCTGGTTGTCATCCTGAAGCTGGCCGACCCGAACAATCCGGGCGTCATCCTCACGACCAAGGCGATCGTCATCGACGCTTCGGACATCCTGCATTCGGGCGACACCATCCCGACCGGATATCCCATCACGCTCGATAACAACGACGGCGCGGTGATCATCCAGAGCAACGACTACAATGCTCCGGGCGAGAACTACGTCATCGTCGGCGCCCAGCTGCTGTCGTCCACCGACGGCATCTCCGGCTCGGGGATCAATCTGAACAGCGCTGTCGGCGCCGGCGGAGCGAGCACCACGACCGAAAACTTCGGCGCGATCACCACCGATACCGACGTCATCAAGATCTCGGACATCGGCTTTGTGGCCACCAGCACCACCACGGAATCGCTGCACCTGCAGCTCGACGTGACGGTGACCGACCACGACGGCGATGCGGTCAGCCACACGGTCTACGTCAACCCGACCACGCCGCCGGTGGCGCTCGACCTGAACGGCGACGGCATCCAGTACCTCGACCAGTCGGCGGGCGTGCACTTCGACTACGCCGGCGACGGCGCGGCGGTCTCCACCGCCTGGGTCGGCCCGCACGACGGCCTGCTCGCCATCGACCTGAACGGCAACGGCCAGGTCGACAACGGCACGGAGATCGTGTTCGCCACCGCGGGCTCGACCGACCTGCAAGGGGTCGCGGCGACCTACGACACCAACCACGACGGCGTGCTGAGCGCGGCCGATGCGGACTTCGCCAAGTTCGGGGTCTGGCAGGACGCCAACTCCAACGGCGTGGCCGACGCGGGCGAGTTCAAGACGCTGGCGGAAGCGGGCATCACCAGCATCAACCTGGCCACGGCCGAAGGCTCCGCCTACACGACCGCGGGCGGCGAGGTGGTGGTGAACGGGACGACCACCTTCACCTGGGCCAACGGCTCGACGGGTCAGGTGGGCGACGTCTCCTTCGCCACCAGCGCGGCGAACGACCAGACGGTGCAGGAAGCCCAGCGGGCCTTCGCCACCGCCTCGGCCGGCTACACCTCGAGCCTGGTGGCGGCGGGTCTCATCGCGGCGACGGCCACGGCCTTCGCCCACGATGTGGCGCCGACGCTGAACGGCTCGGGCGATGTCCACACGGTCAGCACCATGGCGGTGTCCTCGACGCCGGCGGTGGAAGAGGCCTCGTCGCACTCGAACGCGCCGGTGGTCGACCACTTCGCGGCGCCGACCAAGGGCGTTTCGGCCGAGGCCGAGAACTCCCACGCCTCGGGTGACAGCCATGAAAGCGCGGCGGACCACGCGTCGGTCGCCGCCGCCGCCGACAGCCACGCGCAGGTCACGAGCCTGCTTGACGGCAGCGACAGCGGACCGGCGGCCAATGCGCCGGTATTCATGGACAGCGTCCAGATGCCGATCATCAACGTGGCCGCCATGGCTGCGGCGAACGGGGCGGCGAACGCTTCGGCTCCGGGTGCGGCCCAGGTCGCGCATGTGGCCGAGGTCCTGGCCGACGCCCTGCACGGCGGCGCGCCCGGCGCGATCAGCATCGACCACCTGCTTTCGAGCCTGCCGACGGCGGACGCCAGGCCGATGCTGCTGGCGGAAGCCGGGGCCGACGGCCACGCCGACGCAGCCGCGCTTAATGCAATTGCGCATGCTCAATTTGCAGTGGTCGGATTTGAGGCATCGTACCTAGTGCAACACGACAGCGTACCGGTGAACCACGCCTAGGCCGCTGATTGGGCTGGCGGTTTCTAAAGCTGAGAGGGGCTTATGAAGACGAAGAACCAGACCGTGCTGGTGGTCGCGGCGGTGGCCTGTAGCGCCATCGCCACGGCGGCCCACGCAACCCCGAGATCCCCCATCCTTGATGCGGGCTCGGTCAGCGCCATCCGCGGCGAAGTGGAGCAGCGCTACAACGCGGCCGTGGCCGCAACCCAGGCGCCCGACGTCGTCGGGTCCTCGGACACCCGCTACATCTGGGCGTCCGAAGCGAAAGTCGCCTGCGGCATCGCCATCGGCTTCCTCAAGACCAGCACGGTCGACGAGGAGAGCATCAACAAGTGCGACGACTTCTCCCGCCGCATGACGATGGTTCCCCCGCCGCCGCCGCCTCCGCCACCCGCACCGGTGGTTGAAGCGCCGCTGCCGCAGTGCACGATCACCATGCCGATCGTCATCTACTTCGAGTGGAACGTGGACAGCCCGCCGGCCGACGCCGACGCGGTCATCACGCAGACCGCCCAGTCGATGAGCGCCTGCGGCTGGCACAGCCTGAGCCTCGCCGGCCACGCCGACCGCTCGGGTCCGACCAGGTACAACATGGCCCTGTCCCAACGCCGCGCCAACAACGTCGCCGCCAAGCTGTCGGCAGCGGGCGTGGGTTCGGACGCCATTTCGATCAAGGCCTACGGCGAGTCCTCGCCGGCCGTGCAGACGCCGGACGGGGTGCGTGAGCCCCTGAACCGCCGCGTCGAAATCACGGCGCAATAAGTCGGGAGTGACGACCATGACCATCAGGAACTTCAAGAGATGGGCGGTAGCTCTCCCGAGCGCCCTCGTCCTCAGCGCCGCGGCGGCCGGTCAGGCCTACGCGGTGGACATGCGGGAAGCCATCGAGGCGGCTGTCGCCTCGAACCCGCAGATCAACCAGGCTGAGCAGAACAAGCAGGCCATCGAGTTCGAGCGCAAGCAGGCGCAAGGGCTCTACCTGCCCAAGGTCGATGTCGAGGTCTCCGGCGGCGTCCGCCGTCTGGAAAACCCGACCCGCCGCACGCTGGGCCTGGACAAGGAAGACCTCAGCCCGATCGAGGGCGACCTGACCGTGCAGCAGACGCTGTTCGACTCCGGCGCCCGCCGCTCGGAGCTGGAGCGTCAGGCCTCGCGCACCGACGGCGCCGCCGAACGCGTCTCCGAACGGAGCGAGTTCATCGCGCTGGAGGTCGTGCGGACCTACCTGAACTACATGCTCCAGCAGCGGCTGGTGGCGATCGCCCAGGACAACATCTCCTTCCACGAAAAGCTGGCGGGTGATCTTGGCGAGGGCGTGAAGCAAGGCTCGATCAGCATCGCCGATCAGCAACAGGCTGAAGAGCGGCTGCAGGCCTCGCACGCCCGCCAGACGGAAGCCCAGGAAGACCTGGTCAACGCCGGCATCGAGTTCATGGAACTCACCGGCATTCCGATCGACCAGGTCTCGATGCCCGATCCGGTGACGGCGGCCCTGCCGACGACGCTCGATCAGGCGGTCCAGCTTGCCCGCACCCAGAACCCGAAGGTGCTGGAAGCCATGGCCGACGTGGACGCCGCCAACGCGGTGGTCCGCGCCGCCCGCGCCGACCTGGGCCCGAAGGTGTCGCTGGAAGCCCGCGCTCGCAAGGGCCACGACATCGACGGCTTCGAAGGCGACACGACCGACCTGCAGGCTCTGCTGGTGCTCCGCTGGACGCTCTACAACGGCGGCATCAACAACGCGAACGTGCAGGAGCAGGTCCGCCGCGCCAGTGAGTCTCGCTACCGGCTCCATGAGATGTCGCGGGAAGCCGAGTCCGATGTCCGCACCGCCTGGAACCGCCGCGAGAACCAGCAGAAACTGCTGGGTCAACTGGACCAGCAATCCCGCGTCAGCGACGACCTGGTGATCTCGTATCGCGAGCAGTTCAACGTCGGCCGGCGCTCGCTGCTGGACGTCCTCGACGCCGAAAACACCCGCCACAACGTGCAGGTGGAGCGCGAGACCGCCCGGTTCGCCGAGCTCTTCGCCGAATACAAGGTGCTGGCGGCCACCCACCAGCTCCTGAAGACCCTGAATATCCCCGAGCCGAAGGACGCCAATCCCTACGCGCGGGCGAAGTTCAACGTCGAGCCGACTCCGCCGGCCGAGCTCTGGGCTCGCCGGTACCCCGATCGGGCCCAGTAGTTAACCCCTCGGGCCCGGGCCGGTCAGACGAAGAGCATAAGGAAGTAAGTCGTGAGTACCGCTGAAGCCTTTCCGCAGCACCACCACGCAGCTGCGCAGGACGATCCGGTCCTCGAATGCCTGACCTTCCTGGCTAAGCGCTTTGACCGGCCGTCTTCGCCGGTGGTTCTGACGGCGGGCCTGGCGCTCGCCGATACCGGCAAGCTGCCGTTCCACCAGATCGAGGCGGCGCTGGAGCATATTGGTATTCGTACCGACGTGGTCCGGCGCCCGCTCCGGCGCTGGAAGGCGGCCGACACTCCCGCCGTCCTCGATCTCGCCGACGGCCACGCCGTGGTCATGCTCGAGGTGAAGGCCGGACAGGGGCTGATCCACGATCCGCGCCGCACCGACGACGTCTGGATCGATCTCCTCAAGCTCGAAGAGACCTACAAGGGCACGGCCGTCGTCGTCGAAGCCGACCCGACCCGCGACCGCGAGAACGAGCGGCCGTGGGTGAAGGCCGCGCGCGCCCACTGGTTCTGGAGCGAGATCTGGAAGGTTCGGCGCAGCTTCGGCTACGTCGCCATGGCCGCGGGCGTGATCAACATGCTCGCCTTCGCCATGCCGCTCTTCACGATGAACGTCTACGACCGGATCATCCCGAACCGGGCGCAGGCGAGCCTCTGGGTTCTGGCGCTGGGCGTGCTGCTGGCCATGGGGCTGGAGTTCACGCTGCGCATCGCCCGCGCCCAGCTGATCGACGAGATCGGCCGCGAGACCGACGCGCGCCTCTCCCAGAAGCTGTTCGAGAAGGTGATGAACATCCCGCTGCTGGAACGCGCCGGCAGCACGGGCGCCTTCGCGCGGCGGATTTCCGAATACGAGGTCGTCCGCGACTTCTTCGCTTCCACGACCGTGGTCCTGTGCGTGGACATGGTCTTCATGGTCCTGTTCCTGGCCATGATCGCCATCCTGGCCGGGCCGCTGGTGCTGGTCCCGATCGTGGGCATCGCCATCATGGTCACGGCGGGCTTCAGCCTGCAGAAGGGCATGAGCCAGGTGTCGAAGGACGCCCAGGCCGACGCCAGCCTGCAGCATTCGGTGCTGGTGGAATCCATCGGCGGCATTGAGACGCTGAAGGCCGCCCGCGCCGAGGGCGTGATGCTGGGCCGCTGGCGCCGCTACGCCCAGACGAGCGCCGCAACGCAGGAGCGCCTTCGCAAGCTGACCGCGGTGGCCGTCAACATGGCTTCGGTCTCGCAGCAGTTCATCACCGTCGGCCTGATCGTCGGCGGCTTCTACATGTTCAACTCCGGCAAAATCTCGATGGGCGCGATCATCGCACTGGTGATGCTGGCCGGACGCGCGCTGGCCCCTGTCGGTCAGTTCGCCTTCCTGATCACCCGCGCCCGCCAGGCGCTGGTGACGCTCGACACCCTCCAGACCCTGATGGAAGGCGCCGACGAGCGGGCCGACGCCGCCAAGAGCGTGGTGCCCACGCTCGGTCGCGGCGAGATCAAGCTGGAGCACCTCAGCTTCCGCTATCCGGGCGCCAGCGCGGACTCGCTGTCCGACATCAACCTGGTCATCAGGCCGGGCGAGAAGATCGGCGTCATCGGCCGCGTCGCCTCGGGCAAGTCGACGCTGGGCCGGGTGCTGTGCGGTCTCTATCCGCCGAGCGACGGCTCGATGCTGGTCGATAACCTCGACAGCCGTCAGTACCACCCCCACGAGCTGCGCCAGGAATTCCGCTTCGTCGGCCAGGATGCCGAACTGTTCAGCGGGTCGGTGCGCGACAACCTCGTGCTCGGCGGCGCCGACGCCGAGGATCAGGACCTGATCGAAGCGGTGAAGCGCTCCGGCGCCGACATGTTCATCGCGCGCGACGCTTCGGGCTTTGACCTCAGCGTCGGCGAGCGCGGCCGCAGGCTTTCCGGCGGTCAGCGCAGCTTCCTGGTGCTGGCCCGCGCGCTGGTGCGGCCGAGCAAGCTGCTGTTCCTCGACGAGCCGACCGGCGCCATGGACACCCAGACCGAGCGCTGGTTCATCGAGGCGCTGCACAAGGGGATGGGGAAGGATCAGACGCTGGTTGTCTCCACCCACCGCCACGCGATGCTCTCCATCGTCGACCGCCTGCTGGTCATCGACCAGGGCCGCGTCATCGCCGACGGGCCCAAGGACCAGGTGCTGAAGGCGCTCTCCGACGCGGCGCGCGAGCCGCAAAAGGTGACGGCATGAAGAAGCGCCGCCACCTTCTGAACCCGGGACCCATCGCGCTCTCGATCGCCGTGGTGCTGGGCGCGACCAGCGTCAGTTCGGGCCACGAACTCTTCGGCTTCATGCGCCACCCCCAAGCTGCTCGGCCGGCCGAAAGCGTCCAGCCGAGCGCCGAGGACCAGCAGGCGCTGGCCGCGCTTGCGACGCCGGTTCAGGCTCAGCCCGAAGACCCGAACACGGCGCTGCGGATCAACGCCTCGCTGCCGTTCTCGAAAGCGCCGGTGGAAGCCGCGCGTCCCTTCTTCGCACCCGCCGGGCGCGATCAGGCCACGGCGCTCGATTGCATGACGGCCGCCGTCTACTACGAAGCCGGGTTCGAGCCGGTCGATGGCGAGCGGGCCGTGGCCCAGGTCGTCCTGAACCGCCTGCGCCACCCGGCCTTCCCGAAGACCGTCTGCGGCGTCGTCTATCAAGGCGCGCCCGCCGCGGGTTGTCAGTTCAGCTTCGCCTGCGACGGCTCGCTGGGCCATGCGCCCGAGCCCGGCGCGTGGCGTCGCGCCCGCAAGGTCGCCGCCGAGGCGCTGGCGGGCTACGTGATGACGTCGGTCGGCGAGGCCACGCACTACCACGCCAACTACGTGGCTCCCGTCTGGGCGCCGAAGCTGGCCAAGATCACCCAGATCGGCGCGCACATCTTCTACCGCTGGCCGGGCAGCTGGGGCCGTCCGGGCGCTTTCACCGGCCGCTACGCGGGCGGCGAGCGCGCCTTCGACCGCTCGCTGCTGGTGCGGGTGAGCAACGACACGCCGGTGGCGACGGCGCCCGATCCGACCGACCGCCATGCGCCCAACGACGTCGGCGGCCGGCTCGACACCACGATCGGCTGGCGGCTGTCCGATCCAGCGCCCACGAGCTCCGCGATGGCCGCGGTGCTGTCGGGGCAGGGCGGCGTGGCGCCGACCACCACCGCGGCCGCGCCCGTGCAGAATTCCGAGGGCTGAGCCGTGACCGTGAGTTCCCCCGCCATCCGCCAGAAGCGTCCGGGCCTGATTTCCGACGCCAGGGCCTGGGCGAAGATCCTGATCGAGGACATCCGCGGCCTCCACGGCTCGCGCCTGATCATCGCCGCCTGCGCCGCCGGCTTTGTCGTGTTCGTGCTCTGGGCCGCCTTCGCCCAGGTGGACGAGGTCACCAAGGGGCAGGGGAAGATCATCCCCTCCAGCAAGGCCCAGATCATCCAGGCCGCCGCGCCCGCGACGATCAAGGAAATCCTCGTGCGTCCCGGCCAGAGCGTGAAGAAGGGTCAGCTGCTGGTGCGGCTGGACGACACCGAAAGCTCCTCCGAGCTTGGCCAGATCCAGGCCGAGAACGAGTCGCTGGCCGCCCGCGCAGCCCGCCTGAACCAGGAAGGGCAGGGCCAGCAGTTCGGTTGTCCCGACAGCGTCAAGGCGACCAATCCCGAGGCCTGCGCCGACGAGGCCGTGCTCAACCAGGTCCGCCAGGGCGCCCTGCAGAGCAAACTCTCGGGCCTGAGCGCGGCGATCGAACAGCGCCGCCGCGACTACTCCGAGGCGCAAGCGACCGCCGCCAGCCTTCGCAAGAGCCTGGAGCTGGCTCAGAACCAGGTGAACATGCTGCAGCCGCTGGCCGCCAAGTCCATCGTGCCGCAGACCGAGCTGCTGCAAGCGCAGCGCGACGCCCAGGACATCCAGGGCCGGCTCGCCGCCGCCAACGAGGGCATCTCCCGCTCCGCCGCCGCCGTGCGCGAGGCGCAGGCGCAGATGTCCGAAGCCAACCTCGAATTCCGCCAGCAGGCGCTCGACGAGGCCAACCAGCTGAACGCCAAGATGGCGGTGAACGAGGAGTCCCTGCGCGGCGCCGCCGGGAAGCTGGAGCGCACCGAGGTCCGCTCGCCGGTCAACGGCGTCGTCAACGACGTGCAGGTCACCACCATCGGCGGTTTCGTCAACGCCGGCCAGAAGATCATGGAAGTGGTCCCGGCCGGCGAAAAGCTGCTGGTCGAGGCCCGGGTGAAGCCGCGCGATATCGCGTTCATCCACGTGGGCGATCCGGCGATGGTGAAGGTGACCGCCTACGACTTCTCGATCTACGGCGGGCTGAAGGGCAAGGTCGTCAACGTCTCGGCCGACAGCATCTATGACGAGCAGGCCAAGGAGGCCTACTTCACCGTCGTGGTCGAAACCGACCAGTCCTACCTGAAGTCAGGCTCGCGCCGGCTGCCGATCACGCCCGGCATGGTGACCGACGCCGAGATCATCACCGGCCACAAGAGCGTGCTGGCCTACCTGCTCAAGCCCGTGAACAAGGCCCGCAGCGAAGCCCTTCGCGAACGCTAGCTAGCGCGCGCCCGGCGTCAGCGAGGTGGTGGCCGAGGCCAGCATCATCTGCGGCCGCTCGGCGGTGAAGCCGTGGATCCAGCTGCCTTCCGAGTTGAAGGTCAGGATCGGGCGATAGTCGCTGACCTGGCCCTGCGGCAGCACCTTGTCGGTGTTGGAGTCCAGGATCACGAAGCCCGTGTCGGTCCGCACGGCCAGCACCGCGTGGTCGGCCCTGCGCACCAGGTCGCGCACGATCACCAGATAGAGGTCGCGCTGCGGCACGCCCATGGCGCGCAGGATTTGCATCTTGGCGATCGCGAAGTCCTCGCAGTCGCCCTTGCCGCGGCGAAGCGACTCCGAGGCGTTCGCCCAGTAGTCCGGACGGCCATAGACCTTGATGTCGTCGGCGTAGGTGATCGCGTGGTTCACCCAGCGGTTCACGCTCTCCAGCTGCTGCGCGCGGTTGCTGTAGGAGGCGCGGATCAGGCCGGAGCGGGCCGGGCCCATGATACGGCTCACCCGGCGCCACTGGCCGTCGAGGCGGGTGTTGGCGACCTTGATGGCCTTGGAGCCGAACAGGTCGGGCGTGCTTCCCGTGGGCTCCGCATAGGCCGGCCGCGTGAACACCGCAGGCTGCATGTAGCTGCGCATCGAGAAGGTGTTCGACGCCAGCGTGAGCGGCGCCGACGCCGGGGAGGGGGCGGGCGGCAGGACGATCGGGAGGATGCGTCCCGACTGCTGCGCCTCGATCATCGCCAGCGCACTCGGCTGTCCGCCGAGGATCGCGGAAGACTTGGCCAGTGCGAGAAGGCTGGCGCCGCTGATGGTCTGCGCGCTCGCCGGCCCGGCAAGCAGCAACGCGGCGCCCAGAGCGCTCGCGATGTACTTGGAGAGGGTGCGGTTTACCTTGTTCATGGGCAGAGAATGCCCGGGAAGTTGCTAAACACCGCTTTAGAAGTATGGTTTGCACAAGTATAATAATCATGGTTTCCGAACCATGACTTTAACCGTGAAGTATTCAGCTTTTGGAAAGCATGATGTACGGCGCGTTTACGCCGGACCGGCCGCCGACCCTGTGAGCCCACCCCTGCGCGCCCCCTGATGCGGTCATCAGCCGACGCGCATAGTCGCGCCCACCCAATAACAAATGATGACCTACAAATTCAGTAGGTCGAGTTGAGGGTGCGGTAAAGCTCGCGATTACCCATACGAAGAAAAGGCGGCGGGATTGCTCCCGCCGCCTCCTCGGCAGGCCTGAGGTGGGCTCAGGCAGCCGTCTTCCACTGCGGCTCCAGGGCCACGTGGTGGGGGCACTCGGCGACCTCGCCCACGGGCAGGCCGGCTAGTTCGTTGGCGAAGCCGTGGTTGACGTCGCGGTGGTGCGCCTCGTCGGCCCGGACCACCTCGATCACGTCGCGCAGGGTCGCGTCGGCCGGGAGGTTCCAGTAGCGCCTGGCGATCTCCGGCGCCGCCATGTTGGCCGAACGCCCCTCGTCGATCTCGGCGAGGTAGTGGGTGTAGCTGATCACCGCCTCCTCCTCGAAGTAGCCGACCACCCGGTGCGCCGTCTTCGGCGACACCACGTAGAGCCCGAAGAAGCACAGGTAGAAGACCCACTGCACCGCCACGATCACGAACCGCTCGAACAGCGTCGGGCGAGCGATCTCGATGAAGGTCATCAGGTGCATGCGCTCGTTTTCGGCCTCGTCCATCAGCGTCTTGATCCAGCCGCGGTCGTCGCACATCCGGCGCAGGCACTTCAGGTGGTTGAGCGTCGCGCCGACCATTCCCGGCACCGCCGCCACCGTCTCCAGCACCACCGCCCGGTGGCCGTAGCGCTTCGCAAAGAAGGTGTCGGCGCAGAAGCGCAGCAGCTTGGTGAACCCGAATGCGATCCGGTCCGACAGCCCGCGCACCCGGTGGTGAACGGTCAGGTCGATGGCGGGGGCGGTGAACGGCATCTCGATACGCTCCATTACGTTTGCAGAGCGTGATCTAGAGCCTCGCACCGTGACCCAACATTCCGGCCGATCCCGTAGGGGGAAATACGTATGTGGGGGGAAAAAAGAACATCTTGCGAACACGGAACGAAACGGGTACGGCTAAGTCATCGACGGGGGCTTGCCGATTCCTTGTGAAGCGCCGGTCGGGTTGGCGGAATCATGGAATAAGGGCGGGAAACGATGACACAGGCGGCTTTGAGGCTCGTGGGTAAAGACGACGCAGACAAGCAGCGGGCGCTGGAAGCGGCGCTCGCGCAGATCGACCGGGCGTTCGGCAAGGGCTCGGTGATGAAGCTGGGCGACAAGGGCAAGGTGGCGGAGATCGAGGCGGTCTCGACCGGCTCGCTCGGCCTCGACATCGCGCTCGGCATCGGCGGTCTGCCCAAGGGCCGGGTGATCGAGATCTACGGGCCGGAAAGCTCGGGCAAGACGACACTGGCGCTCCACGTGGTGGCCGAGGTGCAGAAGGCCGGCGGCACCGCCGCCTTCGTGGACGCCGAACACGCGCTCGACCCGAGCTATGCCCACAAGCTCGGCGTCAATCTGGATGACCTGCTGGTTTCGCAGCCGGATACCGGCGAACAGGCGCTGGAGATCACCGACACCTTGGTGCGCTCGGGCGCGGTGGACGTGATCGTGGTCGACTCGGTGGCGGCGCTCACGCCCCGGGCTGAAATCGAAGGCGAGATGGGCGACAGCCTGCCCGGACTGCAGGCGCGGCTGATGAGCCAGGCGCTGCGCAAGCTGACGGCCTCGATTTCCAAGGCCAAGACCATCGTCATCTTCATCAACCAGATCCGGATGAAGATCGGCGTCATGTACGGCTCGCCGGAGACGACGACGGGCGGTAACGCGCTGAAGTTCTACGCCTCGGTGCGCCTCGACATCCGCCGCACCGGCTCGGTGAAGATGCGCGACGAGATCGTCGGCAACAACGTCCGGGTGAAGGTGGTCAAGAACAAGGTCGCCCCGCCGTTCCGCGAGGTCGAGTTCGACATCATGTACGGCCAGGGCATCTCCAAGCTCGGCGAGATCATCGACCTGGGCGTCAAGGCGGGCGTGATCGAGAAATCCGGCTCCTGGTTCAGCTACAACGACCAGCGCATCGGCCAGGGTCGCGACAACGTCCGCGAGTTCCTGAAGGCCAACCCCGACCTCGCCGCCGAGATCGAGCAGGCGGTGCGCGGCAACGCCACGGTCATCGAGGAAGAGTTGCTGGTCGGCGGTCCCGAAGGCGACGGCGAGGAATAGGCGGTCTCCCGCGGGCTTGCTGCTCGCGCGCCAGGTCCATCCGCCAACCCGAGACCTCGGCGCGCGGCCCCGCGCGGCGGCCCGCGAAGGGAAGGACGTTCGGCTCCACCCGCCGGGCGTCCTTTTCCTTTTGTCGCTAGGGTTCAGCTTGGCTAAGAGGGGCCGCGCGGCCATATCGGACGCGCCAACATTGCCTGATTAAGCCGGACCTACGATGCAGAGCCTGAACGACATTCGCAGCGCCTTCCTGAACTACTTCGGGGCCAATGCGCACGCCGTCGTTCCGTCCGCGCCGCTCGTGCCGCAGAACGACCCGACCCTGCTCTTCGTCAACGCGGGCATGGTGCCTTTCAAGAACGTCTTCACCGGTGCCGAAGCCCCGGCCTCGCCCCGCGCGGCGTCCTCGCAGAAGTGCGTGCGCGCCGGGGGCAAGCACAACGACCTCGACAACGTCGGCTACACCGCGCGCCACCACACCTTCTTCGAGATGCTGGGGAATTTCTCCTTCGGCGACTACTTCAAGGAAGGCGCGATCGAACTCGCGTGGAATCTGCTGACCAAGGAGTTCGCGCTCGATCCCAGGCGGCTGACCATCACCGTCTATGCCTCCGACGACGAGGCGCATGGGCTGTGGAAGAAGATCGCGGGCCTGTCGGACGACAAGATCATCCGCATCGGCACCAACGACAACTTCTGGTCCATGGGCGACACCGGCCCCTGCGGCCCGTGCTCGGAGATCTTCTGGGACCACGGCGACCATATCGCGGGTGGCCCTCCCGGCAGCCCGGACGAGGACGGCGACCGGTTCGTGGAGATCTGGAACCTCGTCTTCATGCAGTTCGAGCAGCACGCCGACGGGACCCGCGTCGGCCTGCCCAAGCCCTCCATCGACACCGGGATGGGGCTGGAGCGGATCACCGCCGTCCTGCAGGGCGTGCACGACAACTACGACATCGACCTCTTCCGCACCCTGATCGCGGCCAGCGAACAGGCGACCGGGGTGAAGGCGCAAGGCGAGCGCGCGCCCTCGCACCGCGTCATCGCCGACCACCTGCGTTCCTCGTCCTTCCTGATCGCCGACGGCGTCTCACCCTCGAACGAGGGCCGCGGCTACGTGCTGCGCCGGATTATGCGCCGCGCCATGCGCCATGCGCACCTGCTGGGCGCCGAAGAGCCGCTGATGCACCGCCTCGCGCCGGTGCTGGTCAACGAGATGGGCGCGGCCTATCCCGAACTGCGCCGCGCCGAGCCGCTGATCGTCGAGACCCTGCGCCAGGAGGAGGAGCGCTTCCGCCGCACGCTGGGCCGCGGCATGAGCCTGCTGGAGGAGGCGACGGCGAACCTGACGGCCGGCGGCGTGCTGCCGGGCGACGTGGCCTTCAAGCTCTACGACACCTACGGCTTCCCGCTCGACCTGACGCAGGATGCGGTCCGCGCCAAGGGCCTGACCGTCGACCTGACCGGCTTCGAGCAGTCCATGGACCGGCAACGCACCATGGCGCGCGAGAACTGGGCGGGTTCGGGCCAGCAGGCGCAGGCCGGCGAGTGGCTTGCCATCCGCGACCGCCTCGGACCCACGGATTTCGTCGGCTACGACAATGTCGAGGCGACCGGCGAGGTGCTGGCCATCGTCCGCGACGGGCGACAGGTCGATCACGCCGAGCCGGACGAAACCGTGCAGGTCGTCTTCGACCACACCCCCTTCTATGCCGAAAGCGGCGGCCAGGCGGGCGACACCGGCCAGATCGAATGGCCCGGGGGCTCGGGCGAGGTGATCGACACCCAGAAACAGGCCGGCGACCTGCACGTCCACGTCGTGAAGGTCCGCGAGCGGCTGGCGACCGGCGACCGCGCGCACCTCTTCGTCGATGCCGCGCGCCGGCAGACCACCCGCGCCAATCACTCCGCCGCGCACCTGGTGCACGCGGCGCTGCGCCACGTGCTCGGCCCCCACGTCGCCCAGAAGGGGCAACTGGTGGACGGTGAGCGGATGCGCTTCGACTTCTCTCACTCCGGCCCGCTGACGCCGCAAGAGATCGACCGCATCGAGACCGAGGTGAACGCGGTCATCCGTCAGAACGTCCCCGCCGAGACCAGGACCATGGCTCCGCAAGAGGCCATCGAGGCTGGCGCCATTGCCCTGTTCGGCGAGAAATACGGCGACAGCGTCCGCGTGCTGACGCTTGGCAAGTCGCTGCTCGGCGACGGCTCGCCCTACTCGGTGGAGCTCTGCGGCGGCACCCACGTCGCGCGCACCGGCGACATCGCCCTGTTCAAGATTGTTTCCGAGCAGGGGATCGCGGCTGGCGTTCGCCGCATCGAGGCCCTGACCGGCGAGGCCGCCCGGCGCTGGCTGCTGGATCAGGCGGCGGTGGCCAAGGGCCTGGCCGACCAGTTCAAGGTCCTGGTCGCCGAAGTCCCCGCCCGCGTCGAGGCGTTGGAGACCCAACGGCGCAAGCTCGAGAAGGAGCTCTCCGAAGCCAAGCGCGCGCTGGCGCTGGGCGGCGGCTCCGGCGGCGCGTCGGCCGTCGTGGAGGTGAACGGCGTGAAGTTCGACGGCCGCGTCGTCGACGGCGTCTCGCCCAAGGACATGCGCCCGCTGGTCGATGAGGCCCGCAAGCGGCTGGGGCAGGGCGGCGTGGTCGCCTATGCCGCTGTCAACGAAGGCAAGGCGGCCATCGCCGTCGCGCTAACCCCGGACCTCGTCGGCCGCTTCAACGCGGCCGACCTCGCCCGCGCCGCCGTGCTGGCCATGGGCGGCCAGGGCGCCGGCGGCAAACCCGACTTCGCCCAGGGCGGCGCGCCGGACGGCTCGAAGGCGGCCGAAGGCGTGGCTGCGGTAAAGGCGGCGCTGGGGGGATAGAACCTTCTCCCCTCGCGGGAGAAGGTGTCGCCGCAGGCGACGGATGAGGGGGCGCACCGTCTTATCCGCTGCGAAAGCTGATCAACTGCACGAACCTGCCGGTCCTGAGAACCCCCTCATCCGACCTGCTTCGCAGGCCACCTTCTCCCGCGAGGGGAGAAGGGATTTAAGCCCGTTTCCGCTTCGGCGAGGGCTGCTTCCGCGCGCGGTGGCGTTCCAGCAGCTCGGCTAGATATCTCCCGGTCCAGCTCTTCTTGTTGGCGGCGACCTGCTCGGGCGTGCCGACGGCGACGATCTCGCCGCCGCCGTCGCCGCCTTCGGGGCCGAAGTCGACGATCCAGTCGGCGGTCTTCACGACGTCGAGGTTGTGCTCGATGACGACGACGGTGTTGCCCTGGTCGACCAGTTCGTGGAGCACCTCGAGCAGCTTCTTCACGTCCTCGAAATGCAGGCCGGTGGTGGGCTCGTCCAATATATAGAGCGTGCGGCCGGTCGCCCGGCGCGACAGCTCCTTCGACAGTTTCACCCGCTGCGCCTCGCCGCCTGACAGCGTCGTCGCCTGCTGGCCGACGTGGATGTAGCCCAGGCCCACCCGCTTCAGCGTCTCCATCTTGTCGCGCACCGGCGGCACGGCCTTGAAGAAGGTGGCGGCCTCCTCGACGGTCATGTCGAGGATGTCGGCGATGGACTTGCCCTTGAACAGGATCTCCAGCGTCTCGCGGTTGTAGCGCTTGCCCTTGCAGACGTCGCAGGTGACGTAGACGTCGGGCAGGAAGTGCATCTCGATCTTGATCAGTCCGTCGCCCTGGCAGGCCTCGCAGCGGCCGCCCTTGACGTTGAAGCTGAACCGACCGGGGCCATAGCCGCGCGCCTTGGACTCCGGCAGCTGGCTGAACCAGTCGCGGATCGGCTGGAAGGCGCCGGTATAAGTCGCCGGGTTCGAGCGCGGTGTCCGGCCGATCGGCGACTGGTCGATGTCGATGACCTTGTCGAAGTGTTCCAGCCCCTCGATCCGCTCGTGAGGGGCGGGCGCGTCTGAGGCGTTGTTCAGGCGCCGCGCGGCGGCCTTGTAGAGGGTTTCGATGGTGAAGGTCGACTTGCCGCCGCCGGACACGCCGGTGATGCAGGTGAAGGTCCCGACCGGGATCTCGGCGGTGGCGCTTTTGAGGTTGTTGCCGGTGGCGCCGATGACCTTCAGCGTCTTCACCTTCGAGATCGGGCGGCGCATGTCCGGAACCTCGATCTCGCGGGCGCCCGACAGGTACTGGCCGGTGATGCTCCTGGGCTCGGCCATCACGTCGGCGGGCTTGCCCTCCGCGATCACATGGCCGCCGTGGATGCCGGCAGCGGGACCCATGTCGATGACGTAGTCGGCGGTGAGGATGGCCTCCTCGTCGTGTTCGACGACGATCACCGAGTTGCCGAGGTCGCGCAGGCCCTTCAGCGATTGAAGCAGGCGGGTGTTGTCGCGCTGGTGCAGGCCGATGGAGGGCTCGTCCAGTACATAGAGCACGCCGGTCAGGCCCGAGCCGATCTGGCTGGCCAGCCGGATGCGCTGGCTCTCGCCGCCGCTGAGCGAGCCCGAGCCGCGCGACAGGTTCAGGTAGTCGAGGCCGACATCGACCAGGAAGCGCAGGCGGTCGTTGATCTCCTTCAGGATCCGGCGGGCGATCTCCATCTGCTTGTCGGTGAGCTGGCCTTCCAGCCCCTCGAACCACTCGCGCGCGTGCTTGATGGAGAGCGCCGACACCTCGGCGACGTTGCGGCCGCCGACCTTCACTGCAAGCGCCTCAGGCTTCAGGCGCGCGCCGCCACAGGCTTCGCAGGGCGTTTCCGACTGGTAGCGGCCGAGTTCTTCCTTCAGCCAGGAGCTGTCGGTCTCCTTGAAGCGCCGCTCCATATTCGGGATCACGCCCTCGAACGGCCGTGTCGTCGTATAGGCCTTCGTGCCGTCGTCGTAGCGCATCGTGATCGGCGTCTCGCCCGAGCCGAACAGGACGGTCTTGCGGACTTTCTCCGGCAGATCCTTCCACGGCGTGTTGGTCGAGGCTTTGAAGTGCCGTGCGATGCTGTCGAGGGTCTGCGCGTAATATTGCGAACTCGATCCGGCCCAAGGCGCGATCACGCCTTCGCGCAAGGATTTGGCCTCGTTTGCGATGACCAGCTCCGGATCAAAGAACAGCTTGGTGCCGAGCCCGTCGCAGGCCGGGCAGGCGCCATGCGGATTGTTGAAGGAGAAAAGCCGTGGCTCGATCTCTGGAATGGTGAAGCCCGAGACCGGGCAGGCGAACTTCGCCGAGAAGATCGTGGTCTCGCCGCTATCCGCGTTCTCGGCGATGGCGATACCGTCGGCGAGCTTCAGTGCGGTCTCGATCGAGTCCGCGACGCGATTGCCCAAGCCGTCGCGCACGACGATGCGGTCGACCACAACCTCGATATCGTGCTTGATCTGCTTGTCGAGCTTCGGCGATTCGTCGATCTCGTACATCTTGCCGTCGATCTTCACGCGCTGGAAACCGCGCTTCTGCAGATCGGCAAGCTCTTTGCGGTATTCGCCCTTGCGGCCGCGCACAATGGGGGCGAGCAGCAAGAGCCGCGTGCCTTCCTTCATCGACATGACGCGGTCGACCATCTGCGAAACGGTCTGGCTCTCGATCGGCAGGCCGGTCGTTGGCGAGTAGGGGATGCCGATGCGCGCATAGAGCAGACGCAGATAGTCGTAGATCTCGGTGACGGTGCCGACGGTCGAGCGCGGGTTCTTCGATGTCGTCTTCTGCTCGATCGAGATCGCGGGCGAAAGGCCTTCGATCAGATCGACATCGGGCTTCTGCATCAGCTCGAGGAATTGCCGTGCATAAGCTGAGAGGCTTTCGACATAACGGCGCTGGCCTTCGGCATAGATCGTATCGAAAGCGAGCGAGGATTTGCCTGAGCCCGAGAGCCCGGTGATGACCACCAGGCTGTCGCGCGGCATATCCACATCGACATTTTTGAGATTGTGTTCGCGAGCGCCGCGAACGCGGATGTATTGCATATGCCGGAAAATAGGAGCGCCAAACACGCTTGGCAATGTTCTATTTCTGTTCTAGAGTGCAAATAGCCACAACAATCCCTTGGGAGCATCGGCCATGGCCGGCAGCGTCAACAAAGTCATTCTCGTCGGCAATATCGGGCGTGATCCGGAAATCCGCTCGACCCAAGACGGCACGCGCATCGCCAACCTCTCGCTCGCGACCTCGGAGACGTGGCGTGATCGTAATTCGGGCGAGCGCAAGGAAAAGACCGAATGGCATCGCGTCGCCGTGTTCAACGATCGGCTCGTCGAGGTCATCGAGAAATACGTGAAGAAGGGTGCCAAGCTCTATATCGAGGGCCAATTGCAGACGCGCAAATGGACCGACAAGGAAGGCCAGGACCGCTACACGACCGAGGTCGTGCTCGGCCGCTTCAATGGCCAGCTCACAATGCTCGATGGCCGCAGCGGCGGCGAGGGCTTTTCGGGAGGCCCGGATGATGACATGGCGCCTGCGCCCCGGGCGGCCTCGGGCGGCATGAGCCGCGGCGGCGGACGCGCGCCGGCGACACAAGACCTCGACGACGAAATCCCGTTCTGAGTCGACTCGTCC
>Ga0207690_10000860_pt1 | contig 19454 bp, 12 predicted proteins | sample KBSC23metaG_FD_184315 | JGI IMG/M metagenome (GOLD analysis project Ga0207690, IMG submission 184315) | Corn rhizosphere microbial communities from Kellogg Biological Station, Michigan, USA - KBS C2-3 metaG (SPAdes) (version 2) | ecosystem: Host-associated > Plants > Roots > Rhizosphere > Soil ...
TCGCTCGATGATCACGACCCTCAGAACCTTCGCACGTGTGGTGTTCACGCCGGTGCACCTGAAACGCACGCTGCTAATCGCTTTCGTGGTCGGCAGTTGGTTGAACCTGTTCAATCACGGCGACGAGTTGTTGCGCGGTGCTATGGACGCGCACCTCGCGGCCAAGCTAGCGTTGAACTACCTGACGCCCTTCGTTGTCTCCAACTTCGGCCTGCTGGCGCATCAGCGGCACTGATCGCATGCGAGCGTGATGGCTTCGTTGCCTGTGCCGGCAAGTGCGTCGCTGCTTGCAGGAATCACTCGCAGCTGTTCGGCCCGCAGTCCAAAAAACTGCCCCCGGAATCGCTTCCGGGGGCAAGTGTGTACAACCACCGCGCGGCCAGCGCTGTGGTCGGGCTGGCCTCGCCGTTGTCATGGCTGCTCGCTACCCGACGAGGGAGGGACCTGGTTCTGGCGATGCCCGTGGTCGCTCGCGGAATGGGTCTGCGCAGCTGCGTGACCACTGGCCGAACCACTGGCGTTGCCGCTGGCATTGATGCCGCTCACCGCGTTGCCGACCGAACCCGTGGTGCGGTCGGTGGATTGGATCGCGGAGTTGGCGGTGTTGCGGACCATGCCACCGACGCCGCGTCCGGCGTCGCCGGCCTTGCCGGCAGCGGCTGCGGTATCGAGTCCGGTGCCGGCCATTGCGCCGCCGCTTGCCGAGCCACTGGCGTTGCCGTTGTTGGCCGAGCCATTGGCGCTGCCGCTTGCCGAGCCATTGGCATTGCCGTCGGCGTTGATACCGTTCACTGCGCTGCCGACCGAACCCGCGGTGCGACTGGTGGACTGGACCGCGGTGTTGGCGGTGTTGCGCACGGTTCCGCCGACACCGCGGCCGACTTCGCCGGCCTGACCTGCGGCCGCCGCCGTATTCAATCCGGTGCCCGCCATGGAACTCATGCCCGCATTGCCACTCGCCGAGCCACCGGTGATATTGCCGCTGCCGCTGGCCGCACCGTTGGCATTGCCACCGGCGTTGATGCCGTTTACCGCGCTGCCGACTGAACCCGCGGTGCGGTCGGTAGACTGGACCGCAGTGTTGGCGGTATTGCGCACGGTACCGCCGATACCGCGGCCAACTTCGCCAGCCTGACCCGCGGCGGCTGCGGTGTTCAATCCGGCCTCGGTATGGACGGACCCGCTGGCTTGTGTGTTGCCCGGGGGGGTGGTTGCGGAAACCCCGGCTTGCTGGCTGGCGTCCATGCCGGCGCGCGCATGGGTTGAGCGGTCCTCTGCCTGGCGCATCTTGTGCGTCGTGCGATGCGTGAACCGGTCGCTCTGTTGGTCCATCTGCTGGGTGGTCTGCAGGGTGCGCGGTACGGGGTTGGGCAGCATCTGATGGGCATTCGCGCCCAAATTGCCTGTGACTTGGCCGACGCCGCCCAGATGCACCTGCGCGAACGCAGGCGCGGCGAGCGCACACGCCGCGGCGATGGAGACGGCGAAAAGGGTCTTGCGCATTGGAATCCTCCGAGGGAACAGCGTGCGAGATGCGCACGGTGACCCCGAACCTAGTCAGACCAGCCCAACCGATGCTGAATTCCGGATGATGGCAATTCAGCGCGCAGACGAATTGCTGAACCGTTCCGCAGCGCTCAACCGCCGAGTCGTTCAGCGCGCCGACGACCACGTCCAGTACAGGCCAAGATACGCGACGATGTGTTGCGCGCCGGCCACGCTGCCGCCCGCGGAAAACAGCAGGCTGAAGTTTTTCGAGAAGTTGAGGTAGCCGCCCGCGTTCAGAAGGGTGTAGCCGGGCTGGTCGGCAGCCAGTGCGTTCTGGCGGAACAGTTCCAGGCCGAGCGTCCAGCGCCGATTGAAGGTGTATTGCGCCAGCGCGCCGCCGAAGCTCGCGTCGTACATGTCGGGCGCGGGATTGATGATGAAGCCGCCGCCGCCGTCGAACGTCCACGCGCCCTTGCTTTTTTGTATCCAAAGCGGCAGGCGATACCAGGTGTGCCCGTTGCCAAGGCCGCGACGCGCGCTGCCGGTCGCCAGTTCCGCCATCGGAAACGCGCCGATCTGCAATCCGCCATTGTCCACATTCAAGAAGCGGTACTTGATGCCCAGCTCGACATCGCCGATGCCGGACGCGGCGGCGCCATGATTCGGCACGTTCCAGGCGTAAGGCAGCACGAGGTGGAACTGCGTGTTCGGCGCGACGCCGCGGTTGTATTCGATCGCGGGGCCGCTGATCGCGCTGGCACCGTCGGCGTGATCGAGCGTGCCGAACACATAGAATTCGTTGTGTCGAAGCTCCACCGGCTCGGGATCGTCGGTGAAGAACGGCGGGCCGGCGAGGCATGGCGCGACACCGACCATCAGGGTGCAGATCGCCAGTAGACCGCAGCCGAACAACCTTCGCATCACGTCTCCTGCGCAAACCTCGCTCGACACGATAATGCGATCCACCGACGGGCGCGCAGGCCCACGACCAATGGCCCATTGCCGGTTGCGCGGGCATGGCTACACTCCCGCGACGAATACGGTCGAGGGGAATGTCGATGCGCGCGATCCATCTTGCGGCCGTGGCGCTGCTTGCGGCGCTGATGCTTCCGTTGCAGGCGGCGGTCGATATCGCGCCCGCACCGAAGCCGAGCTTCGCGCAGCCGGCGATTTCGCCGGACGGAACGCGCATCGCGTTCGTGTCGGCCGGCGCGATCTGGGAAGTGCCGGCCACGGGCGGCGCGGCGCACCTGATGGTGGCCGACAAGGGTGCCGATTCGCGGCCGCTGTTTTCGCCGGATGGCAATCGACTTGCGTTCGTGTCGGACGCCACCGGCGATGGCGACATCTACGTGCTGGACGTCGCGAGCGGCAAACTTTCACGCGTGACGCACGCCGACGGCCGCGATGAATTGAGCGGCTGGTCGCGTGATGGCCAGTGGCTTTACTTCAATTCCGGGCGCGACAATATCGGTGGTTTCAACGCGGTGTATCGCGTGCGCGCGACAGGCGGCACGCCAATGCCGGTGTCGCTGGAGGCGTATCGCAACGAGGAGCAGGGCGTGCCTTCGCCGGACAACTCGACCGTCGCCCTGGTCGGCGGCGGCATGGGCGCGTTCCAGTGGTGGCGGCGTGGCAGTGCGCACATCGACCACGGTGCGATCTGGCTGCTGAAAAACGACGGGTCGCATGCGTATGCGCGGCTGACGCCGGATGATGCGCGTGCGGACTGGCCGATGTGGGCGCCGGACGGACAGTCGATCTACTACATGAGTGATCGAGGCGGGAGCGATCGCGGCGGCACGGAAAACATCTGGCATGTGCAGCGCGACGGCAGGGACGCGGCGCTCACCCGTTTCACCGATGGCCGCGTGTTGTGGCCGACGATTTCAGGCGACGGCAAGACCATCGCGTTCGGGCGCGGCTTGAGCATCTGGACGCTGGATACCGCGACCGGCAAGGCGCAACCCGTGTCGATCGCGCTGGCCGGCGCGGTCGCCGGGCCGGAGGATCAGCACAAGACCCTGCATGACGATTTCCACGAACTCGCCTTGTCGCCCGACGGCAAGAAGGTGGCGTTCGTCGCGCACGGCGCCGTGTTCGCCGCGGACGCCGACAAGGGCGGCGACGCGGTACGCGTCACCCGCGCGCCAGGCGATGCCTACGGCATCGCCTGGGCGCCGGACAGCCGCCGGATCGTGTATGGCGCGTTCCGCGACGGCGGCGAGCATCTTTATCTTTACGACTTCGACGCCGGCAAGGAAACGCAGCTCACGAACGGCGATGGCGAAGAGACCTCGCCCGCGTTTTCGCCGGACGGCAAGACGCTGGCGTTCCTGCGCGACGGGCGCGAACTGGCATTGATGAATGTGTCGAGTCGCCATGTGCGCACACTCGTGAGTGCGCACCTCGATCTGCGCCGCCCGCTTACCTCCGACCGCCCGTTGGCGTGGTCGCACGATGGCCGCTGGATCGCAGTGCTGGAGTGGGGCCCACGCATGTTCCGCAACGCGGTGGCCGTGAAAGTCGACAGCGGCAAGACGATTGCGTTGAGCAGCCTCGCCAACACCTTTTCCGACGACGTCGCCTTCAGCCCCGACGGCAAGACCTTCCTGTTCATTACGGGTCAGCGCACCGAGCAGGGCCAGATCGCGAGCGTGGACCTGGTGCCGCAGACGCCGAAGTTCCGTGAAGACCAGTTCCGCGACCTGTTCCGGCAGACCACGCCCGAGCCGTCCCACGAAAAAGAATCCGGTGGGAAAAACGATGCGGCCGACAAGCACGACGCGAAAGGCAAGGCCCCGAAGAAGCCGAAAAACGTGCGGATCGATGCCGATGGCATTCGACAGCGCCTCACGTTGCTGCCGACCGGGCTGGATGCGCAATCGATCGTGCTCGGCCCCGACGGAAAGACGCTGGTGATCACCGCGCGCGTTGCGGGTCGCACCAATCTCTACGCGTGGTCGCTGGATCCGTTGGCCGACGAACCGCCGGTTGCGCGGCAGTTGACGTCGACCCGCGGCGACAAGGCCGACGCGCAGTTCAGTCCCGATGGCAAGAAGGTGTATTACCTCGACGACGGCAAGCTGTTCTCGGTGCCGCTGGAAGAGGGCGGCAAGGCCAAGTCGATCGCGTTGAACGCGGAGGTGGACATCGATTTTGCGCAGGACAAGATGACTGCGTTCAATCAGGCGTGGACCTGGCTTCGCGACAACTTCCACGATCCGCACATGAATGGCGTCGACTGGAACGCGATGCGTGCGGCGTACGCGCCACTGATCGCGGGCGCACCGACGCCGGCCAGCGTGAACTGGCTGATGAACCTGCTGGTCGGCGAGTTGAACGCCTCGCATTCGGGCGTGCGTGCAAACGGGCATGCGCAGCCGGTCACCGGTCGCTTGGGGTTGGTGTTCGACACCGCCGCGTACGAGCGCGACGGCACGTTGCGCGTGGCGCAAGTCGTGCCGTTGTCGCCCGCCGCGATCGTCGGCATCGAGGTGGGCGACACGCTGCAGGCGGTCGATGGCCACGCGATCGGCGCGGGTGACAATCTGTACGCGCTGCTGGAAGATCGCATCGGCAAGAAGACTGCGTTGCGTGTGGCGGGCAAGGGCAGCGGCCGCAATGTGGAGGTGAAGCCGATCGACTCGCACACGCTCGGCGCGCTGGCCTACGACGCGTGGGTCACGCGCAATCGGGCGTATGTCACCAGGATCAGCGGCGGCAAGCTCGGCTACGTGCATCTGGCCGACATGTCCGAAGCATCGCTGCGCCGTCTCTACCGCGACCTCGACGCGCAGAACATGACCCGCGAAGGCGTGGTGATCGACGTGCGCAACAACTTCGGTGGTTTCGTCAACGCGTATGCGCTCGACGTCCTGGCGCGCAAACCGTACCTCAACATGACTTTCCGTGGCTTCGAGGATGCGCAACCCGCGCGCAGCATCCTCGGCCAGCGCGCGTTGGAACGCCCGACGGTGTTGGTCACCAATCGCGTGACGTTGTCCGACGGCGAGGATTTCAGCGAAGGCTATCGCGAACTCGGACTCGGCAAAGTGGTGGGCGAGCCGACCGCGGGCTGGATCATCTACACCAGCAACGAAAAACTGATCGACGGTTCAACCGTGCGCTTGCCGTTCATCACCGTCACCACCGAAAACGGCCAGCCGATGGAGATGCATCCGCGCCCCGTCGACGTGCCGGTCGCGCGCCCGTTGGGCGAGGCGTATCAGGACAAGGACAGCGATCTGGATGCGGCGGTCGGAACACTGTTGCGGCAGCTCGACCAATAGTCGAAGCCGTGTGTTGCTCGCAGAACCCGTAGAACCCGTAGGGCAAGAGAAGTGTAGCGACTGTTGTCCGGAACAACTGGACGGCCCCCGACCGGCCCCGAGCGCAAGCGAGGGGCGAGCATCAGGGATGATGCGAGCAATCCCGCCGGACCCAAACCACTTGCAGGGGGATGCGCCCGCCCTACCGCCCGGACCCGATACCCGCGGTGCGCGTGCTTGCCGAGTCTCGACGCGCCATTGCCGCCGCCTTCGGCCACAGTTTGTCCAGCTTGTTTTTCAGCCGCAGGTCGGCCACGTTGCGCATGCCTTCGTCGAGTTGCTTCTGCTCGACGTTTTCCGGTGCGACCGGTGCATCGGGCGCGCGGGTGAGGTTCGCGAGTTCCGGCGCGACCAGTCGCGTCAGCGCGAAATAATCGTCGCCGTCGATGCCGGCCTGCTCCAGCACCATGCCCGGCAGTTCCCACGCGGCCGCATTCTGCTTCGTCGCGTGGTCCATGTGCGCGGTGTCGATGAGGATGTACGGCACCGTCTGCGTGAGGAAGCCGCCGCCATTCTTGAAGCCGGCCTGCTGGAACGCCGGCACCAGCGCGGGCAGGTGATCGCCGAAAAACAGGATCACGGTGCGCCGCTTGCGCTGCGCCAGCGTGTCGACCAGACGCCCGAGCTGCTGGTCGGCGTGCTGCATGTGGTAGATGTAGTTCTGCAACTCCGTCTTCGCCTGTGCGTCGGTGACTCCGGCAGGTACCGGAATCGCGTCGCGCGCTTTCTCGTCGATGCCGTAGCTTTGATCGTACGGCCCGTGCGCCTCGATGCTGATGCCCAGCACGAAGCGCGGCGGACCGGCATTCGGCAACTGGCGCAGCAATTCGTCGGTGAAGGATTTGTCCGACATGTACTTGCCGTCATTCACCGAATCGCCTGGCGGAAAGTCGCTGATCGAAATGAACTTGTCGAAGCCGAGCTCCTTGAACGCAGTGGTGCGATTCCAGAAGCCGGGGTTGTTGCCGTGCACCGCCAGCGTGGTGTAGCCGTTGCCCGCAAGCAGCCGCACGACCCCGGGGATCGCCTTCTCGTTGATCTGCAGATACGGAAACTGCACCTGCGGGAAATAGCGCAGCGACAGCCCGGTCAGCACTTCGAACTCGGTACGGATGGTGCCGCCGCCGAAGGTGGGCACGTGCAGCCAGCCCGAGGTGCCGTATTGTTCGAGGCGGTGCAGGTTGGGCGTGAGATCGGTGCCGGGCGGATAGCCCTTCATGATCGTCGGGTCGAAAAACGATTCGGACAGGACCACCACGATGTCGGGTTTCTGCGCTTCGGTGGGCGGGCGGGTTTGCGTGGCGATCCGCGGCTCGTAGTGCGCCATCAACGCCAGCGCCGCCGGCACGTCCGCCTTGCGGTGCTGCGCGCCGTACTGCAGGTGGAATAGCAGCAACGAGCCGATCAATCCGTCGTGCTGGCGCGTCGCGAGCGGCGACCACGGCTGCATGCCCAGCACCTTCGGGTCGTACACGCCGCGCCAGAAAGACGCGCCCACGATCAGCGTGATCAGCGCCGCGAACAGCACCACCGATGCCGCGCCGCGCCAACGCTTCGGGTATTTGCGCCAGACCGGCGGTTCGAAGCGGAACCAGATCACCAGCAATGCGATCGCGACGATAGCCACGACGATCAGCAAGGCGATGTGCGGCAGGTAGCCCGACAGCAATTCGCCGCCGCCGTGCCTGAGCTGGCCCAGCATCCGGAAATCCGCGGGCATCAGCGGAATGGCGAGGTTCTGCACCTTCAGCGCATTCACGCCGTAGATCAGCGACTGGATGGCGAACGCCAGTGCGAACGACCAGAACGCGCGCCGCGTCCATGCCAGCAGCGCGAACGCCAACAGCAGCCCCGGCAGCGCGTTGCAGATCATGCGCAGCGGCGCATTCCACCATGGCATCCACGCCGGATGGTTCCACAGTGCGTTCGGCAGCAGGTCGGTGCCGCCATCCAGCCACGACGTGCACAGCACGAACGCGATGGCGAGCACCACGATCAATGCGGCGCGGGCGGCCGGCGCGTGGCGCGCCGGTTGGGGCGTGGAAGCGTCTGTCATGCAAACGGCTGGTGATGGACGATCGGGAAAGCGTACCCGACCGGATATGAACGTTTCGGGGCGCAACGCGTTGACGGCGCGGTTCGCGGCGGCTGTTGTCCGAAGGTGCCGCGATCATGGATGATCGCAAGACAATGCCGCCATCCGCACTGAAGCATCTGGTCGACGAACGCTACGCCGAACTGGCGGCGCGCTGCCGCGCAGCAGGCGTGGCGATGCACGACGACGCGGGCGTCGGCGAGCGGGTGCGCCGGCTGCTGCTGGCCAGCGACTTCGCGTTCGACGCCTTGCGAGGTGATCCCGCGCTGCTGACCGCGGCGGGACTCGAACGCCTGCGCGATCCCGCGCCGGCCTCGGCGCGTACCGAATCGTTGAAGCACGCTGGCGACCTGTTCGCCGCGCTGCGCAGGTTCCGGCGTGCCGAAGCGGTGCGGCTGGTGTTCCGCGACGTCAACGGTCTCGACGAAGTCACCGACACGCTGGCCGGCACGACCGACCTTTACGAAGTGTTGATCGCCCATGCCCTTCGCCGTGCCGAGGCCGCCGCGCGCGCACGCCACGGCACGCCGCGCAACGCCGAGGGTGCGCCGCAGGCGCTGGTGGTGTTCGCGCTGGGCAAGCTCGGCGGCGGCGAACTCAACTTTTCTTCCGACGTCGATTTGGTGTTGGCGTATCCCGAAGGCGGCACGACCGACGGCGCGCGCCCCGTAGACAATGCAGAATTTTTCACGCGGGCAGCCCGCGATTTCGTGCGGCTGCTGGCGGAGGCGACAGCCGACGGCATCGCCGCGCGCGTGGACCTGCGGCTGCGGCCGTTCGGTGATTCCGGTCCGGTCGTGGCCTCGTTCGCCGCGATGGAGCAGTACTACCAGCGCGAGGGCCGCGACTGGGAACGCTACGCGTGGATCAAGGCGCGCCCGGTGGCGGGCGATCCCGCGGCGGGCAAGCATCTGCTCGAAACCCTGCGTCCCTTCATCTATCGGCGCTATTTCGATTACACGGCGCTGGCCGGCTTGCGCGACATGAAAAAGCTGATCGACGCCGAGGTCGCGCGGCGCGACCTGGCCGATCACCTGAAACTCGGCGCGGGCGGCATCCGCGAAATCGAATTCGTGGTGCAGTTGCAGCAGCTGATCCGCGGCGGTCGCGACGCGTCGTTGCGCGCGCGCGGCCTGTTGCCCGCGCTGGATGCGTGCGCCGCGCGTGGTTATGTCTCGCAGAAGCGCGCCCGAATGTTGCGCGAGGCCTATCTGTTCCTGCGCCAATTGGAAAACCGGGTGCAGATGTTCGGGGATCGCCAGACCCACGCGCTTCCCGCCGAGGCAATGACGCGTGAACGCATCGCGCGCGGGCTGGGTCATCCGGATTGGCAAGTGTTGCTCGACGCCTTGAACCGACAGCGCGAGAAGGTCACCGCGATTTTCGCGGACGTCCTGCAGCCCGAAGGCCGCGAAGATCGCGACGGTCAGCGCCCCCCGGCGACGGGTGACGGCGCGAAGCTGTGGCAACGCGCGCGCGAGGACGGTCTCGAACACGCGATGCTGAAGGCCGCGGGGTTCATGCCGGCCGAGCCATGCGCCGACGCGTTGCGTCAGGTCGCCGGCATGCACGGCCTGAGCGCGCGCGGCGCACGGCGGATCGAACATCTGATGCCGGAACTGATCGATGCGGCGGCGGCGACGTCCGCGCCGGCCGACGCGCTGGTGCGGCTATGCCGGCTGGCGCAGGCGGTCGCCCGACGCTCGGCCTATCTCGCGCTGCTGCAGGAACAATCGGCGGCTCGCGCCCGCGTCGCGGCGTTGTGCGCCGACAGCGCGTTCCTGGCCGAAGACGCCATCGCGCAACCGCTGTTGTTGGACGACGTACTGGCGCCGCGCGTGGAATACCTCGCGCACGGCGCCACCGACATGCGCGAGGAACTGGCGCAGCAACTCGCCGTGCTGCAAGGTGGCGACGCCGAGGCAACGCTCTCGGCGATCGCCGAATGGCGCGGCAGTTACCGGATGCGCACAGGCCTTGCATTCCGCGACGGTGCCGCCGACGCGGTGACAACGGCGCGTTCGCTTGCCGAGCTGGCCGACACGGTGATCGGCGCCGTGCTCGATCTGGCGCGACGCGAGCTGGTCGCACAGCACGGCCGCCTGCCGGGTGAAGACAGTGGGATCGTGGTGCTGGGCTACGGCAGCCTCGGCGGGGACGAGCTCGGTTTCAATTCCGATCTCGATGTGGTGTTCGTGTACGACGCGGCGCTCGGCGAGGCGACCAGCGATGGCGCACGGCCGCTGGACGGTGCGCGCTGGTACGCGCGGCTCGCGCAACGGGTGGTGCATTGGTTGTCGGCGCCCACGCGCGGCGGCCGTCTCTACGAAGTCGATACGCGTCTGCGGCCCGACGGCGGCAAGTCGCTGCTGGTCGCAAGCCTGCCGGCGTTCGTCGCCTACCAGCGGGACCGTGCGTGGACGTGGGAGCAGCAGGCGCTGGTGCGCGCGCGTGCGGTCGCGGGCGACCCGACACTCGGTGCGGAATTCGCGCGCGAACGCGGCGACGTGCTGTGTTCGCCGCGTGACCCCGCACAGGTCGTCGCCGACGTATGCCGGATGCGCGGCGAGTGGCGCCAGCAGCGCGATCGGTCCGATGCCGGCTTGCTGGATTTGAAGCAGGGCGCCGGCGCCTTGCTGGATATCCAGTTCCTGCTGCAGGGATTGGTATTGCTGCACGCGCATGCGCATCCGGAACTCGCGGTGCACGGCGACACGCCGCGGTTGCTGGCCGCCTGCGCGGAAGCGGGCCTGCTCGCCGCCGACGATGCCGACGGGCTCGCCATCGCGCACGAGGAATTGCTGTCGCGTGCGCTGTCGGCAACATTGGCCGGCCAGCATCGCGTGGTGCCGCGCGATCTGGTGCTGGATGCGCGTTGCAAGAAGGTGCTGGACGTGGCGCGCCGGGCCGGCTTCGACTTCGGCGCCGGGTGACGCGCACTGCTGTCCGGCGGACTGAAACCCGCCCTGCGTTCCCGCTGTGCAGGTTGGGCTGAGCGTATGCGAAGCCCAACATGATCCCGCAGCGATGTCGGGCTTCCGCCGATGGATCTGGCGTCAGCCCAACCTACATGGGGACACGACGTGCGCCAAACGGGATTTCTTTCGCGGCACCCGCGTGACGGAACAGTTACGCCGCGCGTGCAGCCATGCGCGCGCGCAGTTCGGCGGCGACAGCCTGGGTTTCCCGCAGCGGCGGCACGTCGACGCGCGATACATCCGGCTCGGTGAGCAGGCCGCGTTCGCGCAGCGCGGCATGGAAGCGCGCGATCTTTTCGGGCAACGGCGCGATCGCCGCGGTGTGTACCGGAACGCCCACCGCGCTGGCTTCGGAAAGCATGTTCACCGAATCGGGCGTCACCACGATGTGGTCGGCCCATCCGAGCAGGCCCGGATAGGGATTGGTCCCTTCGCCGTGCCAGAAAAGGCCCGGATTTTTCGAAAGTGCGTCCCGAAGTTGCGCGGCGAACGCGGGCGGGGTGCGTCGCGAGATGGTGGCCAGCACGCTGCCGTTTTGCGCGAGGCCGCGCACCGTTGCGAGCAGTGACTTCGCGAGTGCATCGTCGAACTCGATGCCGTGGCGCGGGCCACCTACCAGCAGCGCGACGCGGGGCCGCGGCAGCGTTTCGAAATCGGGATAGGCCTCCCGGCCGGATTGAAGCCAAGTGTCGTCGATCGGGTGCAGCGAACCAATCGTGGTCAGCACATTGGGGCCTTCGAGCCGATCATGGCGCGGCGCGACCACGGCATCCCAGTGCCGCGGATCGATGCGCGGGTCAAGGATCTGGACGGTGTAGCAATCGCCCGACAGGTCGCGCAACATGCGCGTCAGCAGCGCCGCGCTGCGTCCGCAGCCGATCGCGATGTCGGGCCACGGCGCCGCAAAGCCCGCGCGATCGCGCGGTGCCAGCGCCAGCCGCCCGCCCGGAATGCGCCGCGGCGCGAACCATGCCCACGGTGCGCGCAGCGGCAGTGCCAGCACGCGCGCCGGAACGCCCAGCGCCGACGCGAGCGCCAGCGCCTGGCGTTCGTTGCCGGCGGCGCCGTCGCTGATGACCCAGGTGGTTTGAGGCGGGCGTGGCATCCGTCGCGCGCGATGAGGGGAATCGTGATTATGCGGGAGATCGCGCGGCGGATAGACTCGAGGCATCCGGTACGGGATCCGTGGGACGACGCGCGCGATGCTTGGCACGCCTGAAATCGCCATCCGTCTGTTGCTGGCCGCCGCGCTCGGCGCGGTGATCGGCTTCGATCGCGAGCGCCACACCTGGGCCGCGGGCCTGCGCACCCACATGCTGGTGTGTCTCGGCGCGGCGCTGCTGATGATGGTGTCCGCCTATGCGTTTTCGGAGATCCTGCAGCAGTGGCCGCGGGTGGTGCTGGACCCGTCGCGCATCGCGGCGCAGGTGGTCAGCGGCATCGGCTTCCTCGGCGCCGGCACCATCATGTTCATGCACCGCGAGAACGTGATCCGCGGACTGACCACCGCAGCCGGCTTGTGGACAGTGGCGGCGATCGGGCTGGCGGTCGGTGGCGGCATGTACGTGGCAGCGACGATCGCGACCGGCGTGGCGTGGGTAATCCTGGCGGCGCTGAAGCCGCTGGAACGGCGTTTCGCGCTGCGCAAGACCATGCCGCAGGTGCAGGTGCGTTTTGTCGACCGCGCCTCGCTGGCCGCGATCGAGCGCGTGCTGAGGGACCGCGAACTGACCGCCAGCACCGTCGTCACGCGGCGCGTGCCTGACGACGGCGACGAGGTGACGGTGGAATTCGCGCGCGGCTTCGAGCGGGCGGCGCTGGGTGATCTGGCCGACGCGCTGCGCGCGCTGCCGGGGGTTCAAGGGGTGTCGCTGGACGTCACTTCGCGCGCTGGGTGACGCGGAGCGTCGGCGTGCTGCGTTAGAATTCTCGTTTATTCAAGCCGACGCCGCTTGGCGGCGCGGCTTGCTTCACAACGCTCTGGATGGATTCCAAACATGTCTTCCCAGCCAGTTTCCAGTTTTCCCGTCGGCGAACCCGCCAACGCCAAGCGCCGTTACGAGATCACCGAAGCGGACCTGCCGCTGGCCTGCCCGCTGCCGGAAATGACGCTGTGGAACTCGCATCCGCGCATCTACCTGCCGATCGTGGATGACGGCGGCGCCACGGTGTGCCCGTATTGCGGCGCGGAGTACGTGCTGAAGCGCGCGGGCGCGTCTGACTGATCGGCAACGCCGCGCGCCGCGTCCATGTGGCGTGCCTTGCGTTCGGGTCGGCGGTCGGGGTCGCTGCGGCCGGCAGTTTTGGCGATCGTCCCGGCGCCTCGCGACGGGCTGCGATCACGTCCTTCATTGCAATCCCGCGGCCGCCGTACCTCGGCGCATTTCTTGCATACTTCTTGGGCATGCCCATCGCCCTCGTCCCCCAGGGACCCGTGACCGAGCCCGCCGCCACGCCGCGCCACCTGACCGTCGTCCAAGTGCTGCCGGCGCTGGAGAATGGTGGTGCCGAGCGTTCGACGCTGGAAGTCTCGCGCGCGCTGGTTGCGGCAGGACATCGCTCGGTGGTGATTTCCTCGGGCGGGCGCATGGTGGAGCGGCTGGAACGTGAAGGCGGCGAGCACGTCGTGCTGGATGTCGGTTCCAAGTCGCTGCGCAGCGTGACCCGGATCGGCGCCTTGCGCCGCGTATTGACCGACATCGGCCCGGATATCGTGCACGCCCGTTCGCGGGTGCCCGCGTGGCTGGCGTGGTTCGCACTACGCGGCATGCGACCACGGCCGCATTTCGTCACCACCGTGCACGGACTGAACTCGCCCGGCCGCTGGAGCGGCATCATGACCCGCGGCGACCGCGTGATCGTGGTGTCGCAGACCGTGCACGACTTCGTGCTGAGCCATTATTCGCGCGTGAACGCCTCTCGCCTCACGGTGATCCCGCGCGGTATCGATCCGGATGCTTTTCCCTACGGCTACCGGCCGGACGATATCTGGCGTGACCAGTTTTTCGCGGAATTCCCGCAACTCGCGGGCGCGCCGCTGCTGACGCTGCCGGGGCGGGGCACCCGCCTCAAAGGCCACGCCGATGCGATCGCGCTGGTCGCGGGTCTGCGCGAACGCGGTGTCGATACGCGCCTGTTGCTGCTGGGCGTCGCCGAGGCCGGGCGCGAGGCCTACCTGCGGGAATTGCAGACGCTGGCGCACACCCGCGGCGTTGCGGACATCGTGGCGTTCTCGCCGCCGCGCAACGACGTGCGCGATGTGTTCGCGGTTTCCGATTTGATCCTGCAGCTTTCCAACAAGCCGGAAAGCTTCGGGCGCACTGTGATCGAGGCGCTGTCGTTGTGCCGGCCGGTGTTGGGGTACGCGCACGGCGGCGTCGGCGAATTGCTGGCCGAGCTTTATCCCGCCGGCCGCGTGCCGGTCGGCGACATCAACAAGCTGATCGATCGCGCTGCCGAACTGGTGGGTCGCGCGCCGCCCATTCCGCCGATGCAGCGCTACCGCCTGGCCGACATGCAGGATTCGGTACTGGCGCTGTATCAGGAACTGGCTGCGGAGCCGCGCACCTGAGCTGATTCTTCCGGGTGTTCGTGGCATGGCGCCGGCCGCCGACGCCCGATCTTTCGCCGCTCCGCTTGGCTGCGCGCCGTCGACCCGCGACAATGGTGGCTTGTCCTCAGCAGGCCCAGTCGTCCATGTCCGACATCCCCAAGATCATCTACACGCTTACTGACGAGGCACCGTTCCTCGCCACGGCTTCGCTGCTGCCGATCATCGACGCGTTCACCGATTCGGCGGGGGTCAATGTGGAGACGCGCGACATTTCGCTGGCCGGACGCATCCTGTCGCAATTCCCGGACGTGCTGAAGGACGACCAGAAGGTGTCGGACGACCTGGCCGAGCTCGGCCAGATCGCGCTGGAGCCTTCCGCCAACATCATCAAGCTGCCCAACATCTCGGCCTCGCTGCCGCAGATGAAGGCCGCGATCCGCGAATTGCAGGGCAAGGGCTACGCACTGCCCGACTACCCGGACGAGTCGAAGAACGATGCCGAGAAGGACACCAAGGCCCGCTACGACAAGGTCAAGGGCAGCGCGGTGAATCCGGTGCTGCGCCAGGGCAATTCCGATCGTCGCGCGCCGCCTTCGGTAAAGGATTACGCGCGCAAGCACCCGCACAAGATGGGCAAGTGGAGCGGCGATTCCAAAACCCATGTCGCGCACATGGAATCCGGCGATTTCTACGGCACCGAAAAATCGGCGACGCTGGCGAAGGCGGGCGCCTTGAAGATCGTGCTGGATGGCGATGACGGCAAGCAGCGTGTGCTGAAAGAAGGCATCAAGGTGCAGGCCGGCGAAATCGTCGACGCCGCGGTGATGTCGCGTCGCGCGCTCGCGGCGTTCATCGATGCGCAGATCGCCAACGCGCGCGCATCGGGCGTATTGTTCTCGGTGCACTTCAAGGCCACCATGATGAAGGTTTCCGATCCCATCATGTTCGGCGTGGTCGTGGAGGACTTCTTCCGCGACGTGCTGGCCGCGCACGGCGACGTGCTGAAGCAGGCCGGCTTCAACCCCAACAACGGGCTGGGCGATCTCTACGCCTGCCTCGCGAAGCTGCCGGAAGACCAGCAGGCCGCGATCAAGGACGACATCGAGGTGCAGTACGGCAAGCGCCCGAGGCTCGCGATGGTCGATTCGGACAAGGGCATCACCAACCTGCACGTGCCGTCCGACGTGATCATCGACGCGTCGATGCCGGCGATGATCCGCGATTCGGGCAAGATGTGGAACGCCGACGGCGAGCGCCAGGATTGCAAGGCCGTGATCCCCGATCGCAGCTATGCCGGCATCTACGCAGTGATGATCGAGGATTGCAAGGCCAACGGCGCGTTCGACCCGGCCACGATGGGCAGCGTGCCCAACGTCGGCCTGATGGCCGACAAGGCCGAGGAATACGGCTCGCACGACAAGACCTTCCAGATGCCGGAGGACGGCGCGGTGCGGGTCACCGATCTGGATGGCAATGTGATCTTCGAACACAAGGTCGAGGCCGGCGACATCTGGCGCATGTGCCAGACGAAAGACGCGCCGGTCGCCGACTGGGTGAAGCTGGCGGTGTCGCGCGCGCGCCTTTCCGCGACACCCGCGGTGTTCTGGCTGGACAAGAACCGTGCGCACGACGCGCAGGTGATCGCGAAGGTCGAGCGCTATCTGAAAGACCACGACACGTCCGGCCTCGACATCCGCATCCTTGCGCCGGAAGACGCGATGCGCCATGCGCTCGCGCGCATCCGCGACGGCGAAGACACGATCTCGGTGACCGGCAACGTGCTGCGCGATTACCTCACCGACCTGTTCCCGATCATGGAACTCGGTACCAGCGCCAAGATGCTGTCGATCGTGCCGCTGATGGCGGGCGGCGGCCTGTTCGAAACCGGCGCGGGCGGTTCCGCGCCCAAGCACGTGCAGCAGTTCGTGGCCGAGGGTTACCTGCGCTGGGATTCGCTGGGCGAGTTCCTGGCGCTGGGCGCGTCGCTGGAACACCTCGCCCGCGTGCAGGACAACCCGCACGCGAAGGTGCTGGCCGACGCGCTGGACAAGGCCATCGGGCGCTTCCTCGAAAACAACAAATCGCCCGCGCGCAAGGTCGGCGAGATCGACAACCGCGGCAGTCATTTCTATCTGGCGATGTACTGGGCGCGCGCACTGGCCGACCAACAGGACGACGCGGAGCTGGCGAAACGTTTCGCCGCGCTGGCCGACAAGCTGGAAGCCAAGGAAGACACCATCGTCGGCGAATTGAACGGCGCGCAAGGCCAGCCGGTGGAACTCGACGGCTACTACCGACCCGACCTGGACAAGGTGAGCGCCGCGATGCGGCCGAGCGCGACGTTCAACGCGGCATTGCAGGGATTGCATGAGGCGGTGTAGTCAGGTGATCGGCTCGTCCAAGGCACGTTCGCTCGAGTCCTGTCGTCATTCCCGCGAAAGCGGGAATGCGTTTGCAGGATGGCAAACGCGAACGCCCCCGGATCGGGTCCGGGGCAGGCTGCGGCGGCGCGAAGCGCGAGCGCCAGGGAGGGCGCGAGTAATCCAGTATCTTTTGCGCACCTGTAGAAATACAAAGGCGCTGGGTTCCCGGTTCCTCCCACCAGCAGGGCGGGCGGCCCGGGAATGACGATAGATTTTCACGATCGAGCCGAAGCCTGCCTGCGCACAACCTGCGTTATCGTGGCTACGCTTTTGACGTATGCCCGTCGTGACTCGCCCGGTAGCCATGCCCCAGTCCATTCGCCCACATCTGATGGCAGCCCTTCGTTCGCCGCTCACGCCGATCTGGCTGGTGGTGTTCCTGCTGCCGTTCGGACGTTCCAGCGAACTGGGCACGCTGCTGTGCATGCTCGGCGCGATCATTCTTTTCTTCCGCGATCGCCGTGCGCTGGCTGGTCACCCAGGCGCACGGTTGCTGCTGTGGCTGTGGGCCGCGTACTTCCTGGCGGCGCTGATCTCGGCGCCCGGCGCGATCGACCCCGCGCGCAGTTGGAACAGCGTGGCGGCTTATTTGCGTTTCGCGCCGTTCGGGATCTACGTGTGCTTCGCGGTGCGGCGCGAATCGCGCTCGAACGCGCTGTGCCTCGCCACCGGGATCGTGGTGGCGCTGTGGGCGCTGGACGCATGGGTGCAGACGCTGACCGGCTACAGCCTCGGCGGCCATGCCGAAGCGCAACGCCTTTCCGGCATCTTCGGGGCGGGCAATCTGAAGCTCGGGCCGGTGCTGGCGTCGCTGTCGCCATTCGCGCTGTGGGCGGCGAAGCGATGCTTCGGGCGCACAGGTTTGATCGCGGCGATGCTGTTCCTGTTGGTGCCGATCTTGCTGGCGGGCTCGCGCGCCGCGTGGATCACCTATGGCGTGGCGCTGCTGGCGTTCTTCTGGATCGAGGCGCGCACGCCCTTGCGTTTCGCGGCGTGGATTCTCGCGGCGTGCGTGGTGGTCGCGGCGGCAATCGGCGTGGCCTGGAAAACGTCCGCGCGCTTCAATGCGCGGATGGATCGCACGATGGTCGCGTTGCACGACAGCCGCCATGCGATCAATTACGCCTCCAGCGGCCGCATCGATATCTGGCGCGTGGCGGGAAAAATGATCGCGGCGCATCCCGTCGTGGGCGTGGGCGTGCGCGATTTCCGTGAAGCGTATCCACGCTATGCGTTGCCCAACGATCATTTCGTCACCGAGGAAGCCTGCGGGGTGGGCGAAGGCGCGTGCCATCCGCACCAGATCGTGCTGGAAATATTGAGCGACACCGGTGCGATCGGACTCGCCTTGTGGCTGACCGGCCTGGCACTGGCGGTGCTCGCGTGGCGCAGCGTGGGGCCTGACGCACGGCGACGCGCGTTTCCCGTGACCGTGGCATTGGCAGTCACGGTGTTTCCGCTCAACACGCACCTCGCGTTCTATTCGGCGTGGTGGGGCTTGCTGTTCTGGTGGTTGCTCGCGTTGTGGTGCGCGGCGTTGTACGCGGACGTGGCCGACGACACACCCATCAAACTGCCGCGTGTGCGAATGAGGAACATCGTGGATGGCGCGTGAAAAATTCTCGCTGGTGATCATCACGTTCAACAACGCCGACACATTGGAGCGTTGCCTTGCCGCCGCCGATTTCGCGGATGAAATCGTGGTGCTGGATTCCGGCTCGACCGATGCCACGGTCGAGATTGCCAAACGGCACGGCGCGCGCGTGGCGACGCACCCGTTCGACGACTACGGCCCGCAGAAGCAGCGCGCGATCGACATGGCATCGCACGACTGGATATTGAACCTCGACGCCGACGAAATCCTGTCGCCCGGCACGCGTGAAGTGATCGAACGCGCGCTGGAAAATCCGCGCGCCGCGGGCTTTCGCCTGCCGCGCCGCGAGCGGATGTTCTGGAGCGTGCAGCATCCGTGGAGCCACCGCAACGGCCATTTGCGCCTCTTTGACCGGAGGCGGGGGCGCATGAACGCGGTGCCGGTGCACGCCGCGGCGGAAGTGAATGGGCCGATCGAAACGTTGACGCGCGCTGATTTCGTCAACATGGGCGACGACGACATCGCCGCGCGCGTGGCCAAGATCAACCGCTATTCGTCCGGCATGGTCGTCCACAAGCTCGCACGCAAGCAACGTTTCAGCGGCCCGATGATGCTGGTGTATCCGTCGATCTTCTTCGTGCGCCAATACATCTTCAAGCGCTACTTCCTTTCGGGCTGGGCGGGTTTTGTCGCCAGCGTGCTGGGCGCGCAGTACGTGTTCCTGAAGTATGCCAAGTTGCACGAGGCACGCGAACGCACGAAACGTCAGTAAACCGGCGGCATGCCTTCCGGCCGCGTCTTGAACCGCTTGTGTGCCCACAGGTATTGCGCGGGCGCTTCGCGCACCATCCCTTCGACCGCGGCATTGACACGCGTGGTGTCGGCGACCACGTCGTCGCCCGGGAAGTGGTCGAGCGGCGCTTCCAGTCGCAACGCGTAGCCGCCTTCCGGCGTGCGGCGGTGGAAGAAAGGCATCACCGCCGCGCCCGAAA
>Ga0207690_10000865_pt1 | contig 19329 bp, 14 predicted proteins | sample KBSC23metaG_FD_184315 | JGI IMG/M metagenome (GOLD analysis project Ga0207690, IMG submission 184315) | Corn rhizosphere microbial communities from Kellogg Biological Station, Michigan, USA - KBS C2-3 metaG (SPAdes) (version 2) | ecosystem: Host-associated > Plants > Roots > Rhizosphere > Soil ...
CCACCCAGATCGAGCCGCACGACGGCGTGGCCGAATACTGCGACGCCGTGCGCCGCGCCAACATCATCCTGATCGACCTGGCCCGCGACATCTGGGGCTACATCTCGCTGGGCTATTTCAAGCAGACCCTGAAGGCCGGCGAAGTCGGTTCCTCGACCATGCCGCACAAGGTCAACCCGATCGACTTCGAAAATGCCGAAGGCAACTTCGGCCTCGCCAACGCCTTGCTTGGTCATTTCGCCGAGAAGCTGCCGATCAGCCGCTGGCAGCGCGACCTCACCGACTCCACCGTGCTGCGCGCGCTGGGCACCGCCTTCGGCCACACCCTGGTCGCGCTGGAATCGCTGAAGAAAGGCCTGGGCAAACTCAACGTCAACGCCGAACGCATCGCCGCCGACCTCGACACCAGCTGGGAGGTGCTGGCCGAAGCCGTGCAGACCGTGATGCGCCGCTACGGCCTGCCGCAGCCGTACGAACAGCTCAAGGCGCTGACCCGTGGCCACGGCATCACCAAGGATTCGATGCGCGAATTCATCGGTGGACTCGATTTGCCGGCCGAGGCGAAGCAACGATTGCTGGCGCTGACGCCGGGTGGTTACATCGGCTTGGCTGAGGGGCTGGCGAAGGATATCTGAGCGCGGTTGTCTGTCTGGCGCGTTGTGGTCAACTGCGGCGAGGATGCATGTATCCACCGACCATACGGTTTATCACCCCCCTTTCGGGGTCATAAGTCAAGATCGCCACAAACCTTGAAGATGGCGGGCATATCGTAATTGTTCGGGATCCAATCTCTGGTGGCAAAGGGCCGAGACTGAGGCTGTCGCTAGATGGACAGGCCGTTGCGGATCTAGAGCCAACCGAACGCTACGAAGTGTTTCTGCCGGAGGGTGAGTACATCCTTTCAATAATTCCCATTCCAAATCGTCTATCTCAATTCACTGCAACAGAAACAGCCGTGACGGTTAAGAAGGGGCAGGAATACCGGTTTCGTGCCGGCTATGCGTCCTTCAACTTCTTCCTACAAAGAACGGCGCTCTAAAGCCGCGTCTAACATTTCGTTCAAGGCGGACGGCTTCGCCGCCGCTCAACTCAAGCGTTAGGCACCAGACCATGCATATCGGCAATGTTGAGATTTACTCAGATCAGACCAATGCCGCGGTCATGCGTCACCCAGAGCGGCGTTTCCCTGGCGTGTTAGTTCAAGGGGATTCGCCCTACTCTCTCTGCGTACAAGCTGACGATGCTTGTGCTGCCGCAAAGGGCAAACTTGTCCCTGATGCCTACGGTGAACTCAATGACCTACGAAACGCCCTCTGGGGCTATCTCAACCATTACAAATCAGTACTAGGTGAGCACCAGATCCAGCTGCCATTTAGCGAGGACGCTGGTGCCTAACAATTCATTCAAGCCGAAGCCGCTTCGCGGCTCGGCTTAATTCAGGCGTTAGGCGGCAGAGAAGAACCCTTATGTCGTTGTGTCGCGTGCGCTACTTCTGGCTTCGCATCGGCTGCGCGGTTCATGGTGTCTCGGGCTGGCCTGCGTTGTCGTCTTTCGCACGTTTGGTCGTTCGCCGTGTCTTGCGCGCGTTGGCGTATTTCGTCTTCGTACCTTGTCGTGCGCGCGGTTCGTTCTGCGCACGCCGGCCACAACTTTCGCGGCATTGCCGGGCATTCAAAGCAGCGTTATCGTGTTGCTCACCGACGGCGTGGCGTGCTGCCGTCTAACCAGTCATTCAAGCGGACGGCTTCGCCGCCGCTTAACTCCAGCGTTAGCTCGGCAGGGGCCACAACGTGTACCAGGAAGGCGAAGTGACCATCGCGAGGTGCGGCACCTGTGGAGAGTCTTTCCCCGTATTCACGTTTTGTGCTGACACGGACATGCTGACGGTCGGTTGCATTGCGCTAACTGCCCCTGGGCACAGACTAGCGCTTACGATGCAGCGCCCCAACGAGCGCCTAGGCGAAATCGAGGCAAGAGTTGGTCGCGGGTATAAGGTCGTCGGGGTCAGATATGTCGATAGCAGTCCTGTTGCGCATGGGATGTCCTTCCAGGAATTCCGTAAGCTGTACCACCCGCCAGAGCCGGTCTATCGCTGCATTTCTTGCAGCTCCGACTCCACGCACGAGCGGGTGGAGACCAAAGAACAGTTCTTAACCCACGGTCACATCGAAGTTTGCGAATAAGAGCTAACATTTCATTCAAGCGGACGGCCCTGCCGCCGCTTAATTCCAGCGTTAGCTATACAGGGAAAGCGATGAGCCAGCAGAGGCACTGCCCGTACTGCGAGAGATCAATCACGATTGGGTATCTCGAGTTATGTACGTTGCCCATGTGGCCAACTTTTAGGAGATGGCGCGGGAGGTGTTATCACTGTAACTGCGACCTGCAAGCATCAGCTCCCTGGGAACTTCTTACTGGACTCATATCAGCTTTCGCTGTAGTTGCTGCCTTCGTCCTTCTTGTGCCCGTGCATCCTAGACCATCAAATTCACTGGTATGGATCTATGCAATTTTATCTTTGTTGGTTCTTTATTTATTTAATGGTTTAGTTAGATACCTGACGATTTCGTATCCCGAACTTTCGTAAAAAGCTAACTAATCATTCGAGGCGGACGGCTTCGCCGCCGCTTAATTCTAGCTAGCGTTAGGCCCCAAGGAAAGGACACATGTCCAACACAAAGCGTAACATTGCAGTGCTGCTTACGGACTTAGGCGCAGTTGAGCTGGCCAGTCCGTTTCGCTTGTGGCTCCGTCAAGGCGAAGTCTTCGGCCCTTACATCTACTGCAAGTCAGTAGACCCGAATGGACCGTACTTCCACATGGTCGTCCAAGATGCAGACACCATAGATTTTGAGATCCAAGTGCAGCACGCCTATGTCAAGGCGGTGGTGTGCGCTTCGGACTTCCGCAAGTTTGGCTTCACTACCGATGCCTAACAATTCGTTCAAGGCGGACGGGATAGTTCCTACGGGTTTAGTGGACACCCTGAACTAACTTTTCAGGAGTGCTCCATGCCCAAGCCAGGTCCGCGAACCACTGCCCGCTACAGTCAGGAATTCAAGGCCACTGCCGTGCGCCTCAGTCAGTTGCCAGGTGTACGCGTGCAGGACGTTGCCGAGTCGCTTTACATCCATCCCTTCATGTTGTCTCGTTGGCGCAAACTGGCGCGCGAGGGCGAGATCATGACAAAAGGTGTGGTGGTCGATTCGGCGGTGTCCGCCGAACTGAAAGAGTTGCGTCGAGTGAAGAAGGCCTACGAGCAGCTTAAGGTCGAGCATGACCTTTTAAAAAAAGCGATCGCGTTTACTTCCGAAAAAACGGGGTCAGGTTCACTTACTCCATGATGAAAGGCTTGTGCCGAAAGTGAAGCCAACTCTCTTCGCGAAACCCCTCCGCACAACCTGCACACCCCACCAAACGCAAACGGCCGGCACCTCGCGATGCCGGCCGTTTGCGTTTGAGCGGCGACCGATCAGGCTGCCGCTTTGATCAGCCCTTCCTCCTGCATCGCTTTCTTCACCGCCGGTCGCTCGGCCACGCGTTTCTGGAAAGCCAGCAACGCGGGGAAGCCGGACAGGTCCAGGTCGACGTGTTTCGCCCAGTTGGTGACGGTGAACAGGTAGGCGTCGGCCGCGGTGAAATGGTCGCCGAGCAGCCACGGCTGCTTTGCCAGCACGTCCTCGATCAACTGGTAGCGCTTGAGCAGGTATGCCTTGCGCTCGGCGCGGGTGGGCTCCGGCGTGTCCGGCTTGAACAGCGGGCTGTAGGTCTTGTGGATCTCGGAGTTGATGTAGCCCAGCATTTCCTGCAGGCGGTAGCGCGCCAGCGTGCCGTTGGCCGGTGCCAGGTTGCTTTCAGGCTTGAGGTCGGCCAGGTACTGCACGATCGCCGGGCCTTCGGTCAGCAGTTCGCCGTTGTCCAGCGCCAACGCCGGCACGTAGCCCTTCGGATTGATCTGCCAGAAATCCGCGCCGCCCTCGGTGCGCTTGGCCTTGCCGTCGACCTTTTCCAGCGGCAGCGCGATACCGGCTTCCAGCGCCACGATGTGCGGCGACAGCGAGCAGGCGCCCGACGAGTAATAGAGTTTCATGCGTTTCTCCGTGATGGGGACGGGGGAAGAACCACCGCCGCGGCCACGCAAGGCGACTGCCTGCGTGCACCGCAACGATGGTGGCATGCTAGCCATCATGGTTACTTATGGATACCACCTAACCATCGGTTAGCGGAAAAATGTAGTATCCGCCCGGTTACCGAACTCTCCCGATGGAATTCCGATGGGCCTGCCCGTACGCAAGAGCAAGGTCGCTGCACCGCCGGCCTGCCCGCTCACCGAAAGCCTGGCGCTGTTGCGCGGCGCGTGGGCGCCGAACGTGGTCTGGTTCCTGAGCGCCGAACCGCGCCGTTTCGGCGAGTTGCGCCACGACATCCCGCGCATCTCCGCGCGCGTACTGAGCGCACGGCTGCGCGAACTGGAGTCGCGCGGGCTGGTGACGCGGCGCGTGCTGGCCACCTCGCCGCCGTCGGCCGAGTACGCACTCACGCCGCTCGGCCGCGAGCTGCTGCCGGCGATCCAGGCGCTGGCCAGCGTGGGCAAGAAGCTGATCGCGGAATGGGAAGCGAGTGCCTCGAAACGCGCATCCGGAACCGCACGCCAACGCGCGAAACAGTCGTGACCGGCAGCCGCCTGCGGCGACCGGTCCGTGACCACGCTCAGACTTCGTCCGAGCCCTCGTTGACGCCCTCGAACAGGAAGGTCGACAGGTAGCGCTCGCCGGTGTCCGGCAGCATCGCCAGCAGCACCGAGCCCGGCGGCGCATCGGCCGCCACCTGCACGGCGGCAGCCAGGGTGGCGCCGGAGGAGATGCCAGTGAAGATGCCTTCCTGCTGCGCCAGCTCGCGCGAGGTGTCGCGGGCCAGTACGTCGTCAATCAACACGATCCGATCGACCACCTCGCGGTTGAGCACGGCCGGCACGAAATCCGGCGTCCAGCCCTGGATCTTGTGCGGCTGCCATTCCTTGCCGGAGAGCAGCGCCGCGCCGGTCGGCTCGCTAGCGATGATCTGCACTTCCGGACGCGCCACCTTGAGCACCTCGCCGACACCGGTCAGCGTGCCGCCGGTGCCCCAGCCGGTGACGAAGTAATCCAGCCGGCGGCCGGCGAAGTCGCGCAGGATTTCCGGCGCGGTGGTCTGCCGGTGATACGCCGGATTGGCGGGGTTCTCGAACTGGTTGGTGAAGAACCAGCCGTGCTTCTGCGCCAGCTCCACCGCCTTCGCCACCATGCCGCTGCCGCGGGCGGCGCCCGGCGTCAGCAGCACCTTGCCGCCGTAGGCGCGGATCAGCTTGCGCCGCTCGAGCGAGAACGTATCCGACATCACCGCCACGAACGGGTAGCCGCGCGCCGCGCAGATCGCGGCCAGCGCCACGCCGGTGTTGCCCGAGGTGGCCTCGATCACGGTCTGGCCGGGCTTCAGCGTGCCGCGCTGCTCGGCGTCCAGGATGATCGCCAGGGCGAGCCGGTCCTTCACCGAACCGGCCGGGTTGAACGCCTCCACCTTCACGTAGAGTTCGACGTGCTTCGGGGCGAGGCGGTGAAGCTTGATGATCGGCGTGTTGCCGATGGTGTCGAGAATGCTGTCGTGGATCATGAGGCGCTCCGGCAGGCGTGGGGGAAAAACCGTCGCGCGATCATGCGCCCGCCCAGGTAAAGATTTTCGTCAGGCGCGGTGGACCGCCGTCAGCACGTCGGCAGCGGCCGGATTTTCCGCCTGCGGGGCACGGATGTCGTGCAGCGTGGCCCCCAGTGGCGGCTCTCCGAACCAGGCCAGCGACGGTGCCAGCGCCGCCACCTCGCCCAGGATCAGCAGCGCCGGGGAGCGCACCGCGTGGAACGCCGCGCGCTCGGCCAGGTTGGCCAGGCAGCCGGTGATCACCCGCTGCTCCGCGCACGAGCCGTTCTCGACCAGCGCGAACGGCGTCGACGCCGCCCGGCCGTGCCCGATCAACTGCGCCTGCAGCATGCCCAGCTCGGCGACACCCATGTAGACCGCCAGAGTCTGCCGCTCCTGCGCCAGCGCCGCCCAGTCCAGGGTGTCGCGCGAGGACTGGCAGTGCGCGGTGACGAAACGCACCGACTGCGCGTGGTCGCGATGGGTCAGCGGCACGCCGGCATAGGCCGCGCAGGCCACCGCCGCGGTGATGCCGGGCACCACTTCATAGGGAATGCCATGGGTGCGCAGGAACTCCAGTTCCTCGCCGCCACGGCCGAACACGAACGGGTCGCCGCCTTTCAGCCGCACCACCCGCCGCCCTGCCCGCGCATGCTGCAACAAAAGCGCATGGATGCCGTCCTGGGTGGTGTGGTGGCGGCCGGCCTGCTTGCCGACCTCGATGCGTTCGGCGTCGCGCCGCGCCAGTTCCAGCACCCCGGCGCTGACCAGCCGGTCGTGCAGGATCACGTCGGCCTCGTTCAGCGCGCGCAGCGCACGCAAGGTCAGCAGGCCCGGATCGCCGGGGCCGGCACCCACCAGTACCACCGAGCCTGCCGATACCGCCGGCGCCGCGGCCAGCGCGTGTTCCGCCACCTGCCGCGCCTCATCCGGCCGGCCCTGGCGCAGCAAGGTCGCCACCGGACCAACGAACAGGCTCTCATAGAAGCGCCGCCGTGCCGCGGGGTCCGGATGGCGCAGGCGGATGCGCCGGCGCAGGCGCGCCGCCAGCGAGGCCAGCGCGCCCAGCGAATGGTCCAGCAGCGTCTCCAATCGTTCGCGCAGCAGGCGCGCCAGCATCGGCGCCTCGCCGCCGCTGGAGATCGCAATGGTCAGCGGCGCGCGGTCCACCACCGCCGGCACGTGGAAGCTCGACAGGGCCGCATCGTCGACCACGTTGACGAAGATCCGCCGCAGCTCGGCAAACGTGGCGATCAGTCGGTTCAATTCGGCGTCGGAAGTCGCCGCCACCACCAGCCAGACCCGCTCCAGCCAGGCCTCCTGGAACGCATCGCGGCGATGCGCGATGCGCCCCGCCGCCGCCCAGCGCAGCAGCTGCGGCGTGAGCGTGGGCGCGTTCACCGTGACCTGCGCCTGCGCACCAAGCAAGGCCGCCACTTTCCGCTCGGCCACCGCGCCGCCGCCCACCACCAGCACGGCGCGGCGGGACAGGTCGGCAAACAACGGATAGAGCTTCATTCGGGCGAAGCCGTTTCGCGTACGGGGGAGATGAAACCACGCTACGCAGCCAATGCCGGCGCGACAAATGACTTGTATGGCCGTGCATATGCCGTGCCGGCATAACCCATGCCGGACGACGCCACGCTTGACCATTCGATCAAATGGACGTATAGACGTCTGATCATGCATGCACATCCAGGCCACAAGGAATCCGTCCACAGCGTCCAGATGGCCGCCTGCGCCCATGCACCATGCACGATGCCGGTGCATTCCATGCGATGTATCCGTGTTCCGTCCGCGCCCCGATCCCGCGATCCCGACTGCCCACGAGACCATCGCCATGACATTGATCCAGTTGCGCTACCTGATTGCCATCGCCGACTCCGGCCTCAACATCACGCTGGCCGCCGAGCGCGTCCACGCCACCCAGCCTGGCCTGAGCAAGCAGCTGCGCCAGCTTGAGGACGAGCTCGGCTTCCAGCTGTTCGTGCGCAAGGGCAAGAGCCTCGACGCGGTGACCCACGCCGGCCGGCACGTGCTGGAACGCGCCCGCACGATCCTCGCCGAGGCGGCCAACATCCGCTCGATCGCCGCCAACCTGCGCAACGAGGCGCGCGGCGAGCTGCGCATCGCCACCACCCACACCCAGGCACGCTTCGCCCTGCCCGCCGCGATCGGCGCGCTGAGCCAGAGCTACCCGCAGGTCAGCGTGCACCTGCAGCCGGGCCGCGACGGCGAAGTGCTGGCGCAGTTGGAGGCCGGCCGTGTCGACCTTGCGGTGATCAGCAGCGCCGGTGCGCCGCCGTCCGTCGGCATCGCGCTGCCGGCTTATCGCTGGCACCGGGTGATCGTGACGCCGCAAGGGCATCCGTTGGCTGCGAAGGGACAGCCGCCCTCGCTCGACGAACTGGCCACGCTGCCGCTGGTCAGCTACGACTCCTCGCTGAAGGCCGACTCGTCGCTGCGCCGCGCGTTCGAGGCGGCCGGCCTGCGCCCGCAGATCGCGATGACGGCCGGCGACGCCGACCTGATCAAGACCTACGTGCGCACCGGCCTCGGCATCGGCGTGCTGGCCGAGATGGCGATGCTGGACGGCGACACCGACCTGCAGGCGCTGGCGGCCGACCACCTGTTTCCGCAATGCACGACCTGGATCGTGCTGCGCCGGGAAAGCGTGCTGCGCGAGTACGTGCTGGAGTTCATCGCGCAGTTCGCGCCGCACCTGGACCGCCGCGACGTGGTGCGCGCGCTCGCCGCCGACACGGCGCCGGTCGAGTGGTCGGCGGTGCCGCACTGGCGGGAGCGCCCGGTCGTCACGCAACCTGACCGCCGCGCCGCCGTCTCAGCCATCGATCAGGCCGCGGTTACGCAATAGCGCCAGCACCTGCCGAGCCAGCACGACCGGCTCGGCGGCATCGCCGTCGATGCGAAGTTCCGGCTGCTCGGGCACCTCGTAAGGATCGCTGATGCCGGTGAAGCGGGCGATCTTGCCGGCGCGCGCCTGCGCGTAGAGCCCCTTGCGGTCGCGCGCCTCGCACACTTCGAGCGAGGTGGCGACGTGGACTTCGATGAAGTCGCCATGCGCCTCGACCAGCGCGCGGGACTCCGCGCGGGCGTCGGCGTACGGCGCGATCGGCGCGCACACCGCGATGCCGCCGTGGCGCACGATCTCGCTGGCGACGTAGCCGATGCGGGTGACGTTGGCGGCGCGGTCTTCGCGCGAAAAGCCGAGTCCGCGCGACAGGTGCTTGCGCACTTCGTCGCCGTCCAGCACGGTCACCGGGCGGCTGGTGTGTTCCAGCAGCTGCGCGATCACCGCCTGCGCGATGGTCGACTTGCCTGCGCCGGACAGTCCGGTGAAGAACAGCGCGAAGCCGCGTGGCGCGTGCACCGGGTGGCGCTCGCGCAGGATCTTCACCACGTCGGGGAAGCTGTACCAGGCCGGGATCTCGCTGCCCTCGTGCAGATGCCGGCGCAGTTGGGTGCCGGAGATGTCGCGCACCTCGTCTTCCGCGGTCACCTCGGTCGACGGCAGATAGGCGTCGCGGTTCGCCGCGTACACCATCGCCGGGAATGGCACGATCCGGATGCCCAGCTCGTCCTGGTGCCTTTCCAGCAACTGCTGCGCCTCGAACGGGCCGTAGAACGGCTGGCCGTGCGAATCCTTGCCGGGGCCGGCATGATCGCGGCCCACGATGAAATGGCTGGCGCCGTAATTCTTGCGGATGATCGCGTGCCATAGCGCCTCGCGCGGGCCGCCCATGCGCATCGCCAGCGGCAGCAGCGACAGCTTCACGCTGTCGGCCGGGTACTGCGGCAGCAGCGCGCGGATGCAGCGCACGCGGGTGTAGTGGTCGACGTCGCCCGGCTTGGTGCGCCCGACCGAGGGCTGGATCAGCAGCCTGGCGCCGACCTGCTGCGCCGCGCGCTGGGTCAGCTCGCGGTGCGCGCGGTGCATCGGGTTGCGCGTCTGGAACGCCACGATGCGGCTCCAGCCGTTTGCCGCGAACCATTCGCGCAGGCTGCGCGGCGTATCGCGCAGCTCGCCGAAATCGTAGTGCGCCGGCCGCTGGATGCCGCGCACGCGACCGCCCAGCGCCACCGGCTTGGTGCGATCGAGCAGCTCGGCCACGCCGGGGTGCAGGCGGTCGGTGCTGCCGAACACGCGCTTCGCCTCGTGCAGGCGGTCCGGCCAATAGACGTCGTGCACTTCCAGTACCGCCAGCGGCACGCCCTGGCTGTCGCGCAGGGCGACCTCGCTGCCGGTGGACAGCTGCGCGGCGAAATCCTCGTCCACGTCCAGGGTGATCGGGATCGGCCACAGCGTGCCGTCGGCGAGGCGCAGTTCTTCCACCACGCGATCGTAGTCGCGGCGGCCGAGGAAACCTTCCAGCGGCGAGAACGCACCGCTCAGCAGCAACTCCAGATCGCACAGCTGGCGCGTATCGAGGTCCACGCCGGGCAGCCGGGCGCTGCGCAGCTTGAGTGCCTCGGCTTCGGCGGGCGGCAGGTAGAGTTCCTTCAGCACCCCGCCGTGCGGGGCAATCAGGGCATCGGCGGCGGCAAGTTCATGGTTCGGAGCAAGTGCGGTGTGACTCATGGTGTCGGTAGTCCGGTCGGGGGAGAAAGCCATCGCGGCGCGATGGCCGTCGGGCTACGCGATGCTGTGCAGTCCGCATTCGCGTTTGAGCCCGAAGAAGCGGGTGTCTTCGGCGTCCATGCCCGGCTCCCAGCGCCGGCTGGTGTGGCTGTCGCCGATCGAGACGTAGCCTTGCTGCCACAGCGGGTGGTACGGCAGGCCATGGCGTGCGAGGTAATGGCCGACGTCGCGATCGCTCCAGTCGGCCAGCGGATGGAACTTCCAGCGACCGCCGCGGTGCTCGGCGAACCCGATCGCGGCACGGCTGCGCGACTGCCCGCGGCGCAGGCCGGCGAGCCAGCCCACCGCATCCAGCTCGGCCAGCGCACGCTGCATCGGCTCGACCTTGCGCAACCGGTTATAGCGATCGAGCCCGGCCACGCCCTGCTCCCACAGTCGTCCATGGCGCGCTTCCATCCAGGCCGGGCTGAGCGGCGCGCGATACACCTTGAGGTTCAGCGCGAGCCGTTCGGTCAACTCGTCGACAAAGCGGTAGGTCTCGGGAAACAGGTAGCCAGTGTCGATCAACACCACCGGCAATGACGGCCGCTGGCGCGTCACCAGGTGCAGCGACACCGCCGATTGCGCGCCGAAGCTGGACGACAGCACGTGCTCGCCGGCAACATGTTCCAGCGCCCAGGCCACCCGGCGTTCGGCGGTGAACCGGGCCAGCATGGCGTTCAACTCGGCCAGCGCCTGCGGCTCGTGCGGCGCCTGTTCGAGCAGCGCCGCGCTCATGCAACCAGCTCGGCGGGAATGCGCCGCGACGGCAGCGGCGCGAGGATGCCGGCGCGCAGCAGGAAATCGCCGAAGCCCTCGCCGTCCGCACGTTCGGCGGCGTATCGCGCGAACAGCGGGTCGAGTGCGGCGAGGATCGCCGCCTCGTCCACGTTCTCGCGATACACCTGATTCAGCCGCTGGCCGCTGAAGTCCGCGCCGAGGCGCAGGTCGTAACGACCCGGTCCGCGCCCGACCAGGGCGATCTCGCCCAGGTACGGCCGCGAGCAGCCGTTCGGGCAACCGGATAGGCGCAGCAGCATCGGCGCGTCAGCCAGGCCATGGTGCTGGAGCCGCGCCTCGAGCTTCGGCAGCAATGACGGCAGGTAACGCTCGCTTTCGGCCATCGCCAGGCCGCAGGTAGGCAGCGCGACGCAGGCGATCGCATGGCGGCGGATCGCGCTCTGTCTCGTGTAGCCGTCCAGGCCGTACTCGCGCACGATCGCGTCGATGCGCCCGCGATCGGGCGCGGCGACGTTCGCCACGATCACGTTCTGGTTGCAGGTCAGGCGGAAGTCGCCGGCATGTACCCCGGCCAGCTCGCGCAAGCCGCTGAGCCAGCGCCGCTCGCCCACGTCGGCGAGCCGGCCGGATTCGATATGCAGGGTGAGATGCCAACGACGGTCGTGGCCCTCGACCCAGCCGTAGCGGTCGCCGTTGTGTTCGAAGCGATACCTCCGCGGCGCCGCCAGTGCGTAGCCCAGGCGCGATTCCAGCTCGGCCTTGAACACGTCCAGGCCGCGGCGATCGAGCGTGTACTTCAGCCGCGCGTGCTGGCGTTCGGCGCGGTCGCCCCAGTCGCGCTGCACGGCGATCACCGTCTCTGCCACGCCGAACAGTTGCTCCGGCGTCACGAAGCCGATCACGCTGGCCAGCCGCGGATAGGTGCTGGGGTCGCCGTGGGTGGCGCCCATGCCGCCGCCGACGGCGATGTTGAAACCGCGCAGTTCGCCCTGCTCGATGATAGCGACCAGGCCCAGGTCCTGCGCGAACACGTCGATGTCGTTGAGCGGCGGGATCGCCAGGCCGATCTTGAACTTGCGCGGCAGGTAGGTGGCGCCATACAGCGGTTCGACGTCCTCAGCGACAAGCTTCTCGCCGTCCAGCCAGATCTCATGGTAGGCACGGGTCTTCGGCGCCAGCTCGGCGGACAGGCGAGTGGCCCAGGCATACGCCTCGGCATGCGCGGCCGATTCGACCGGGTTCGCCGTGCTGACCACGTTGCGCACCACGTCGCCGCAGGCGGCGATGGTCGTGGCCAGCGCCTCATGGATCGCCACGATGGTGGGTTTGAGCCGGCGCTTGATGATGCCGTGCCACTGGAAGGTCTGCCGCGTGGTGATGCGCAGCGAACCACTGGCGTAGTCGCGGGCGATGCGGTCGAACACCAGCCACTGCGCCGGCGTCACCACGCCGCCGGGCAGGCGTGCGCGCAGCATGAAAGCGTAGGCCGGCTCCAGTTTCTGTCGGCGGCGCTCCTCGCGCAGGTCGCGGTCGTCCTGCTGGTAGCTGCCGTGGAACTTGAGCAGCTTGGTGTCGTCGTCGCTGATCGCGCCGGTGACCGGATCGGCCAGGCCTTCGGCGATGCCGCCGCGCAGGAAGCGGCTGGCCGCCTTGACGTGTTCGAGATGAGAGGTCATGGGGATAATTGCTTTCTCTAAAAGTGCGGCCAGGGATGGCCGCTTCTTGACTCTCGCGTTCACGGATGAACGCAGGAATGAAGGTCAGTACACGTCGCGGGCGTAGCGGCCCTGCTGCAGGAGTTCGCCGAGCCAGGCTTGCGCCGCCTCGGGAGAGTGGCCGCCGTTGGCTGCGATCACGTCGACCAGGGCGGCGTGGACATCGCGAGCCATGTGTTTTGAATCGCCGCAGACATAGATGTGTGCGCCGCCTTCCAGCCACGCGTGCAGCTCGGCGCCCCGCTCGCGCAGGCGCTGCTGTATGTAGGTTTTTTGCTCGAAGTCCCTCGAGAACGCCAGGTCCAGCCGGTGCAGCGAGCCGTCCTGCAGCGCCTGCTGCCACTCCACCTGATAGAGGAAGTCGCTGGCGAAATGGCGGTTGCCGAAGAACAGCCAGTTGCGGCCCGCGGCGCCGCTCTCGCGACGCTCCTGCACGAACGCGCGGAACGGCGCCACACCGGTACCCGGGCCGATCATGATGATGTCGCGCGAATCGTCGGCGGGCAGGCGAAAGCGTTCGTTCGGCTCGATGAAGACCGGCAACCTGCCGTCCTCGGCGGTCGCGGCCAGCAAGCTCGACGCCGCACCCCAATGTGCGCTGCCGTGCGCCTCGTAGGCGACCACGGCCACGGTCAGGTGCACTTCCTCGCCCACCGCCTTCGGGCTGGAGGCAATCGAATACAGCCGCGGCGCCAGCGGCCGCAGCGCGGCCAGCAAGGCCTCGGGCCGCCATGTCGCCGGGTAGCGGCGCAGCAGGTCGATCGGCTGGTCGTCGGCCAGCATGGCGGCGAGCCGCGTCGACTGTTCCGGCTGCAGCAGCCGGGCCAGCGCATCGTGGCCACCGGTGGCCGCCAACGCAGCGATGAAGCCGCGGTGCAGCCGGGTGATCTCGCGTTCGCGGTCCAGCCATTGCCGCAGCGGCAGCGTGCGGCCCTGGTGAGCCACCTCCTGCGCGCCGTCCAGTTGCAGAACCTCCAGCCACTGCCCGACCAGCGCCGGCGGGTTGCGCGGCCATACGCCCAGCGCATCGCCGGGCTGGTAATGCAGGCCGGAGCCTTCCAGCGACAACTCGACGTGGCGCACGTCGCGCCCGCTGTCGCGCCCGACGATGCGTTGGTTCGCCAGCACGGTGGCGGCGAACGGCTGCTCGCGGGAATACGCACTGCGACTCGGCACGGCATGCAACGGCGTTGCCCGCGCCGGCGGGCCGGCCTGCTTCAACAATTCGCGGACCCGATCCAGCGCCTGCTCCGTCCACGGCGTCGCGACCGCCTCGATCTCCACGTCCGCTTCGCCGAATGCGCTGAAGCGGGTGGCGCCCAGTTCGGCCAGCCGTGCATCGAGCCGGCGCCCGATCGTGCAGAACTGCGGATAGCTGGAATCGCCCAGGCCCAGCACGGCAAACTGCAACGCCGGCAGCTTCGGCGCACGCTTGCCGGTGATGAACTCGAACAGGCCGCGTGCATCGTCCGGCGGCTCGCCATCGCCCTGGGTGCTGATCACCAGCAGCAGGTGACGCTCCTGCGCCAGATCGCGCTGCGGGTAGGCATCGGCACGCAGCAGCCGCACCGGCAGGCCGGCCGCCTCGCTGCGACTGGCCAGTTGCGCGGCGACGCGCTTCGCGTTGCCGGTCTGGCTGCCGTAGACGATGCTCAGACGCTCGGCCACCTTGCCCGCCGGCGCGGCGGCCACCGGGCCGCTTCGCTGCGCCTGCCCGGCCTGCGCCGCACTCCAGGCGGCGACCCAGTACAGCTGCGCCGCGGTCAACCCCTCCAGGTCCCGGGCCAGCCTGGCAAGCCTCTCCGCGCCAGGCGCAGTCGCGGAAAGGTCCGGTGCAACGACAGAATTCACGTTATCTCCGTTTGGACGTCTATACGGCTTGACGTCCAAATTATTTTTTAACGCGCCGCATGGGAAAGGATCTGTCGGCATGTGCTTATGCCGCCGCCTTATGTTCCGGCTGCCGGCGTCGGGCGACCGTCCCGGCCCGGCCACCGCGGCAAGGCTCGTCTGTCGACACCGCCGCCACCTGGCGCGGCTACAATGCGCGGATGACCAAACCAGCCCCCTTTCCGATCGAAGTCCGCGGCTCCGCCAGGCAGCCGCTGGGCATGCCGCCCGCCCGCTTCCTGCGCGACTACTGGCAGAAGCGGCCGCTGCTGATCCGCAACGCCTTTCCCGACTTCCAGCCGCCGCTGCAGCCGGACGACCTGGCCGGCCTGGCCTGCGAACCGGCCGCGCTGGCGCGGCTGATCGTGCACGACGAGAAGCGCGACCGCTGGCAGGTCAACCCCGGCCCGCTGAGCGAAGCCGACTTCGCCAAGACCCCGGACAGCCACTGGACCCTGCTGGTGCAGGATGTCGACAAGTGGGACGCGGACGTCGCCGGCCTGCTGCAGCACTTCGGCTTCCTGCCGAGCTGGCGCGTGGACGACGTGATGGTCTCCTACGCCGAGCCCGGTGGCGGCGTCGGCGCCCATGTCGACCAGTACGACGTGTTCCTGCTGCAGGGGCTGGGCCAGCGCCACTGGGCGATCAGCGACGATCCGCTGGCGCCGAAGGCGTTCCGCCACGACGTCGAACTCAAGCAGTTGGTGCACTTCGAGCCGACCCACGAATGGCTGCTGGAACCGGGCGACATGCTGTACCTGCCGCCGGGCGTGCCGCACGATGGCGTGGCGTTCGGCGGGCCGTGCATGACGTTCTCGATCGGCATGCGCGCGCCGTCGCAGGCCGAGCTGACCGGCGACCTGGCCGACTTCATCGCCGAGCACCTGCCCGAAGAATTGCGCTACGCCGACCCGGACCTGAAGCCGGCCACCGCCACCGGCGAGATCGACCGCGCCGCGATCGAGCGTCTGAAAGACGCGCTGCCGTTCGCCGCCGCCCTGCGCGACGACATGCTGCACGACTGGTTCGGCCGCTTCATCACGCGCTACCGCAACGCGCAGACACCGGCGCCGCTGGAAAAACCGCTGGGCGAGGCCGCGCTGGCCAAACAGCTCGACGCCGGCGCGCAGTTGCTGCGCCACCCCTGGTCGCGGCTGGCGTGGAGCCGCGGCAAGTCCGCCTGCACGCTGTACGCCAGCGGCCACGCCTACCCTGCCACGCCCGCGCTGGCACAGCAGTTGTGCGAGCAGCGCGCACTCATCGTCGACCGCAAGCTCGATGCCGTCGAACGCGACCTGCTGCTGGCCCTGGTCAACGACGGCCATCTGCTGCCACGCAAGTCACGCCGACGCCGATGAAGCTGCAGGACTTCCACGTCGAGATCGCCGACTGGTCACGCGAGGACCAGCGCACCGCCCTGCTCGACCTGCGCGGCACCGTGTTCATCCAGGAACAGGGCGTGCCCGAGCAGCGCGAGCGCGACGGGCTCGATGGGGATTGCTGGCACGTGCTGGCGCGCGACGACGCCGGCCGGCCGATCGGTTGCGGCCGGCTCACGCCGGCGCACAAGATCGGCCGCATGGCCGTGCTGCAGGAGTGGCGCGGTCGCGGCGTCGGCGCGGCGTTGTTGCGCGAACTGGTCGCCCGCGCCCGCGCGCAGGGCTGGCCGGAAGTGGCGCTGGACGCCCAGGTCAGCGCCATCGGCTTCTACGAGCGCGAGGATTTCGTCGCGTACGGCGACGAGTTCGAGGACGCCGGCCTGCCGCACCGGGCGATGCGTCTGGGCCTGCTCGCGGATACCGACGAAACGAAGCCGCTGCGCGACCTCGGCGTGCTGCCCGCCGGCACGCGCGGCGAGACGGCCGAAGCGCGCCGGCAACTGCTGGGCGACGCGCGGCACCGGCTGTCGATCTATCTGCCGCTGCTGGGCAACGACAGCTACACCAGCGCGGAAGAGCTGGCCGAACTGCGGCGCATCGCGATCTCCGGCCGCGGCGCGCAGATCCGCATCCTGCTGCACGACCCGGCCGCCGCGCTGCGCAGCGACCATCGGCTGGTCGCGCTGGCGCAACGCCTGTCCAGTGCGATCCAGATCCGCACGCCGGTAGAGGAGGCCGACCTGGCCTACATCTCGGCCTACCTGCTCAACGACGCCGGCGGTTACCTGTTCCTGCCCGAGGCGGATCGCGCCCAGGGCCGCGCCGCCCGCCACGACCGCGCCAGCCAGGCGCCGCTGCAGCAGCACTTCGACGACGTGTGGGAGCGCGCCGAACCGGCCAGCGAACTGCAGGCGCTGGGCATTTAGTCGACACCAGCTGAACACTGGCTGGCCCGGCATCCGCGCCACCCATTTGCCCACGGTCAGGACAAAAGCGCATGAAACCCGCGGCCTGGGACGAAATGCCCGTTAGACCATCGTCGGATGGACCGGCCAAAGGGGCATTCCAGCCGGGTCGCGGGTTGCCGCGTCGCAGCAGGCAAAGGCTATAATTGTCCGGATTCTCCCCAGCCATCCGTACAAACGGCCTGTCGGGCTTGAAAACCGACCGGAAACCGCGACTTCAAAGGTCACACGGATCGCTGCAAGCATCCCTTCCCTGCCGGTGGTGACGTGACTACAAACCTGATCCGCGAGTTCTTCGAATCCTCCCAACTCGCTGGCGGCAACGCCGATTACGTCGAATCGCTCTACGACGCCTGGCTGGCCGATACCTCGGCAGTACCTGCCGAATGGGCCAATTACTTTGCAACCTTCAAGGGCCGCGAGTCGGGAGACGTCTCCCATACCGCAGCCATTGCGCGCATCGAGGCCGCACAGAAGCAGCGCCACAACGGCGTCGCCGCCGTGCCGATGAGCGACGAGCACGCGCGCAAGCAGGCCGGCGTGCTGCGCCTGCTCACCGCCTACCGTTCGCGCGGCCACCTCGCCGCCGAGCTCGACCCGCTCGGCCTGACCGAGAAGATGCCGGCGCCGGATCTCGGCCTCGCCTTCCACGGCCTCTCCGACGCCGACCTGGACACCGAATTCGACACCGGCAACTACGCCGGCGGCGGCCAGCGCCTGAAACTGCGCGAGCTGCTGAGCCGCCTGCAGAAGACCTACGCCAGCACGATCGGCGCCGAGTTCATGCACATCAGCAACCACGAGCAGCGCAACTGGATCTACAGCCGGCTCGAGCAGGCCGCCGGCCAGAGCGGCCTGGACAAGGCCGGCAAGCAGCGCGTGCTGGACGGCCTCACCGCCGCCGAGGGCCTGGAGCGCTACCTCCACACGAAATACGTGGGCCAGAAGCGCTTCTCGCTGGAAGGCGGCGACAGCCTGATCCCGATGATCGACGACGTGGTGCGCGCCGCCGGCGACAACGGCATCAAGGAGCTGGTGATCGGCATGGCCCATCGTGGCCGCCTCAACGTGCTGGTCAACATCCTGGGCAAGCCGCCGAAGACTCTGTTCGACGAGTTCGAGGGCAAGTTCGAGCATCCCGACGACCCGGCGCACTCCGGCGACGTGAAGTACCACATGGGCTTTTCCGCCGACGTGAAGACGCCCAAGGGCGGCGTGCACGTGGCGCTGGCGTTCAACCCGTCGCACCTGGAGATCGTCAACCCGGTGGTGACCGGCTCGGTGCATGCGCGCCAGACCCGCCGCCGCGACACCATGCACACGCAGTCGATGGCTGTGCTGATCCACGGCGACGCCGCGCTGGCCGGCCAGGGCGTGAACATGGAACTGTTCAACATGTCGCAGGCGCGCGGCTTCAAGATCGGCGGCAGCCTGCACATCGTCATCAACAACCAGGTCGGCTTCACCACCTCCAATCCGCAGGACGCCCGTTCCACCATGTACTGCACCGACCTGGCCAAGATGGTCAATGCGCCGGTGCTGCACGTGAACGGCGACGATCCGGAGGCGGTGATCCTGGTGACCCGGCTTGCGTATGAATTTCGCAAGACGTTCCGCAAGGACGTGGTGATCGACCTGGTCTGCTATCGCCGCCACGGCCACAACGAGGCCGACGAGCCGGCCGCCACGCAGCCGGTGATGTACCAGATCATCCGCAAGCGCCCGACCGCGCGCGACCTGTACCAGCAGCAGCTGGTGAAGGAAGGCGTGCTGGCCGATGGCGACGCACAGAAGCAGTTCGAGGCCTACCGCGATCGCCTGGAAGCCGGCGCGCCGATGACCGAGCTGGACACCGCGCCGGTCCGCGACGGCCACGTCGACTGGGCCCGTTTCCTCGGCGGCAAGCTGTCCGCGCCAACCGACACCACGGTGCCGAAGCAGAAGTTGCAGGAGCTCTCCGGCAAGATCCTCGCCCTGCCGGCCGACATCACCTTGCAGGCGCGCGTGGCGAAGATCTACGACGACCGCCGCAAGATGGCCGCGGGCGAACTGCCGGCCGACTGGGGCTTCGCCGAGAACCTGGCCTACGCCACCCTCGTCGACGGCGGCTACGACATGCGCCTGGTCGGACAGGATTCCGGCCGCGGCACGTTCTTCCACCGCCATGCGGTACTGCATGACCAGAAGGACGGCCACACGTACATGCCGCTGGCCACCGTGCGCGCGGGCGCCGATGTCGAGGTGATCGACTCGCTGCTCAGCGAAGAGGCGGTGATGGCGTTCGAGTACGGCCACTCCACCACCGACCCCGATACGCTCAATATCTGGGA
>Ga0207690_10000871_pt1 | contig 19281 bp, 15 predicted proteins | sample KBSC23metaG_FD_184315 | JGI IMG/M metagenome (GOLD analysis project Ga0207690, IMG submission 184315) | Corn rhizosphere microbial communities from Kellogg Biological Station, Michigan, USA - KBS C2-3 metaG (SPAdes) (version 2) | ecosystem: Host-associated > Plants > Roots > Rhizosphere > Soil ...
TTTCAGCGCCCTCTGAAGCCCCATTTTTCACGGTTCGTGAAGAGAGCCAAGCCTAAAGGCTTGGCCTACCCAGAAGCAAAAACGATTCTCGTCGATTCATCAGACACTACCTAAAGCCCCTTAAATTTGCCGGGTTTTTCGCAGGGCTGAAGCCCTGCGCTCCCACCGAAAAGCATCAAGCGTGCATTCTTCCGCAGCCTGTTCAGCCGCTGAGGGAATGCTTGCGGACTTTCAGACCTTCCCTACCCCTTCGGATCGTCAGAAGCCGGAGGACTCTGCGGCGTAGCCGGCAGTATCTGAACCAGCGGCGCAGGCCGGGCCTGCTGGGCCTGCTGCTCCATCGCCGTATGGGCGGCAGGCGGTCGCGCCTCCAGCGGATAGCCTCCGGGCACACCGGGGCTGTAAGTGTAGTCCCACGCATAATCGCGCGTGACGCGGACAAGCACCGCAATCGCAACCAGCAAAACCACTCCAGTCAGCATCGCAGCCTCTGGCCCGTAGTCGCCGCCGGTCAGCCAGTCACGTCCGACGGCCCGCGTCTGCACCACCGTCGAAAAGTTCGCAAGGCCGCTGACCGGAAGCCCGAACAGCACACCCATGCTCGCGTTCCAGGCAAAGTGCAGACCCCACGCAACCCACAGCCCATGCGTGCGCAGCCACGCAATCGAAAGCAGCACTCCGGCAAGCATCGTAATCAGCACGCTTACCCAGTTGGCGTCGGGATTGAGCATGTGCAGCATCCCGAAGAAGATCGCCATCAAAATCGTCGCCTTCGCCGGCCCAGCCGCTTCGATCAACCGCCGGAACGGATACCCCCGAAACGCCACCTCTTCGGCCAGCGCCGCAACGGCCAGCGTCAGCACATTGATGAAGGCCAGCTCGAACGCACGCGGCTCCGTCCAGAACCGGACATGCAGCGTACGTGCAAGCGCCATCGGCAGCACCGCAGCGACGATGCCCCCCCAACCGATGGCCGCGCCCAGCGCCCACTCTCGGCGCGCGGTAGGGCGCTTCGGCAGGCCAAGCAGTACGCGCGTCGGAACCGGCCCCAGCGAGATTGCCTGAAGAATGGAAAAGCCCAGCCACAGCAAAAAGAGGAAAAAGATCGAGCTCAGCAGAAACCGCTCCATCCCCAGATTGAGGGCCAGCGCGATTCCTCTGGCCGCGCGCGCCGCCAGTGCCTGGGCCGCGAGAATCCACGCGATGGACGCGATAAAGAGCGCAAGCTGAAGCATGCGCTTGGAACGGCCCTCAGGTGTCAGATCAAACGCCGGCAACGGTTGCTACTCCATCAGGCTGCGCGCCTAAGCGGTGGTGTAAAATTGCGCGATATTGCGGAACTTGCGGTACCGTCGCTCCAGCAGTTCGTCGAGCGACAAGGCGCGTAACTCGCCCAGGTGGTAGCGCAGCTTCTCATCCACAATCGCCATCGCGTGGGCCGGATCGTCCTGCGAGCCGCCCTCCGGCTCCGGAAGCACATCGTCCACGCAGCCAAGCTGGCGCACGCTCGTTGCCGTATACTTCAGCGCCGACGCAGCCTGCTGCTTCTTCGCCGCGTCTTTCCACATAATGGAGGCGCAGCCCTCGGGCGAAATCACGGAGTAGATTGCGTTCTCCAACATCAGCACGCGGTCCGCGACAGCCAGAGCCAGCGCGCCGCCCGAGCCGCCTTCGCCCGTAATGGTGGCAATCGTCGGCACGCGCAGGCGCGACATCTCGATCAGGTTGCGCGCAATCGCCTCGCCCTGTCCGCGCTCTTCGGCCCCGATCCCCGGATTCGCGCCCGCGAGATCGATGAAGGTAAAGATAGGCCGGTTGAATTTTTCGGCGATCTTCATTGCACGCAGTGCCTTGCGATAGCCCTCAGGGTCCGGGCTGCCGAACTTCCGTGCGACCCGCTCCTTCAGCGTTCGCCCCTTCAGGTTGCCGATGACCATCACCGGCTCGCCATGAAAGTACGCCATGCCGCACGACATCGCCGGATCGTCGCCAAAGGCGCGGTCGCCGTGGATCTCGCTGAAGTCGGTGAACAGTGCGTCGATGAAGTCCATCGGGTAAGGACGCTGCGGGTGTCTGGCCAGCTCCGTCTTGACCCAAGCCTCTGGAGGCGGCTCCTGCACGTGCTGGGTATGGGTGTGTCTGCCTGCTTCGTGTTCTGCCATGATAATCGGATACGTCGCGGTTACTCCTACGATTGTACCGGCAATTCGCGTCCGTGGTCAGTCGTCCGCTTCGCAAGAGCCGCCGGGCGGAGGGATCTGCCTCTTGCATTTCCATTCCTGCCCTCTGACATTTCCATTCCGGAGCGCAGAGGAGGAATCTGCTTTTGCCCTACCAAAGCACAGGTATTCACCTTCGGCACAGTTATCGCGCCCAATGCGGACCACTCAATCCATCACGCGAACACTGCCCCGCCCCACCAACTCCTCCACACGGTCAATAAATAACCGATCCGCAGCAACGGTCACGCCTTGCGGCTCAAGCACCGCGCAGAACTCGCCCGGCTCCTCAAGATCGAGCAGCAGCTTGCCTTTACCCGGAGCGGCTATCAGAATCGCGTGCAGCTTTTCCAGCAGCGTCACATCCGGACTGTGCAACGGCACCTTGATGCGCAGCGCATCCGGCAGCTTCACCTTCACGTCTTCAAGCGCCTGAATGCTCGAGACCGCCAGCTTCGGCGCGGACTCCTCTTCGCCGCGCAGCACGCCGCGCACCAGCACCGGCACATCGATCTTCAGCTTCTCGGCCAGCTTCTCGTAGCTCTGCGGAAACACGATCAGCTCGATCTTTCCTGTCGTGTCTTCAAGCGCAGCCTGCGCATACAACTCGCCCGACCGCTTCGACTTCGCCACCTTGAGCCCCGTAATCACACCCGCAATCTGTATCTCGTTCTGCGGCTCTTCTCCGCGACGCCGGAACGTCTGCGGCTCCGGCTTCATCTCGCACGCCGTCCCCGTATCGACCACCTTCAGGTTCCGCAGCTTCTCGCGGTACTTATCCATCGGGTGTCCCGAGACGAAAAACCCGAGCACCTCTTTTTCATGCTGCAACCGCGTGTGCTCGTCCCAATCCGCGACACTCGGCAGCGCATCGTCCTGCTTGCCCGCCCCTGCGCCCGCGTCGTCGAAGATGCCGAACAGCCCACTCTGCCCCGCGGCTTCGTCCTTCTGTGCCTTCTGCGCGCGCTCCATCGCCTTGTCGAGCGCGGCGCTCAGTTGTCCGCGCCCGCCGAAGCCGTCCATCGCTCCCGCCTTAATCAGCGACTCGATCACGCGCTTGTTCATCAACCGCAGATCGACCTTCTCGCAAAACTCCCACAGACTGCTGAAACCCTGCTTCCCTGCCTCATGCAGCACCGCCCGCGCGGCGATGATCGACTCAATCGCGTTGTGGCCCACGTTCTTAATCGCAGCCAGACCAAACCCAATCGAATCTCCCACCGGCGTAAAGTTGGCAAACGAAACCTGCACATTCGGCGGCACGACCTGAATGTTCATCTCGCGGCACTCGGAGATGTACTTCACCACATTCTCCGGCTTCGACGTTTCGCTCGTCAGCAGCGCGGCCATAAACTCCACCGGATAATGCGTCTTCAGCCACGCCGTGTGATACGCCAGCAATGCATACGCAGCCGAGTGCGACTTGTTGAACCCATACCCGGCAAATTGCTCCATCAAATCAAACAGCGCCCCGGCCTTGTCTTTTGCGAATCCCTTCTCGACCGCGCCGGCCATGAAGGTATCCCGCTGCTTCGCCATCTCCTCCGGATTCTTCTTACCCATCGCGCGCCGCAGCAGGTCCGCGCCGCCCAGCGAGTAGCCGCCAATCACCGAGCTGATCTGCATCACCTGCTCCTGATACACAATCACGCCCAGCGTCTCCCTCAGGATCGGCTCCAGCTCCGGAAACATATATTCGACCGCGCGCCGTCCCCACTTGCGCTCGATGAAGTCGTCAATCATGCCGCCCTGAATCGGCCCCGGACGATACAACGCATTCAAAGCGGTCAGGTCTTCGACCGTCGTGGGCTTGTACCGCCGCAGCACGTCCCTCATCCCGCCCGACTCAAACTGAAACACACCCGAGGTCAACGCGCGATGGAACACCTGCTCATACGTCTTCGCATCGTCCAGCGGCACCGTAGCCATATCCACCGTCTCGCCGCGGTTCCGCTTGATCAACTTCAGGCAGTCATCAATCACCGTCAGCGTGGTGAGCCCAAGAAAGTCCATCTTGAGCAGACCCATCTTTTCGACGGCCTTCATGTCATACGCCGTCACCACGGCCTCATCCTTGGTGCGCGTCACCGGCACCAGCTCAGTCAACGGCTGCGGCGCAATCACCACGCCCGCAGCGTGAACGCCCGCGCCGCGAATCAGCCCCTCCAGCCGCATCGCCGCGTCGATCACTTCCTTCACACGCGCATCGCCCTCATACGCCGTCGCCAGCATCGGCGAGTCCTTCATCGCCTGATCAATCGTGATGCCGATGGTCGTCGGAATCATCTTCGCAATCCGGTCCACCTCGCCATACGGCATGTCGAGCGCGCGGCCTACGTCCTTGATCGCCGCCTTCGCCGCCATCGTATTGAAGGTGATGATCTGCGCAACCTGGTCCGCGCCGTACTTGCGCTTGACGTACTCAATCACCTCGCCGCGCCGGTTCATGCAGAAGTCGATGTCAATATCAGGCATCGACACGCGCTCCGGATTCAGAAACCGCTCAAAGAGCAGCTCGTTCTGCAGCGGGTCGATGTCCGTAATCTCCATCACATACGCCACCAGCGACCCCGCCGCCGAGCCACGCCCCGGCCCCACCGGAATGTCGTGCTCCTTCGCATAGCGAATGAAGTCCCACACAATCATGAAGTAGCCCGGGAACTTCATCTGCTTGATGCAGGCAAGCTCGCGCTCCAGCCGCGCGTGATAGTCCTCGACCGACTTGCGCAGCAACCCCCGCTCGCGCAAGTGAGCGACCGCAGTATCAAGCCGCTTCTTCAGACCCTCGCGGCACACGCGCTCAAAGTAGCTCTCCAGCGTCTCGCCCTCCGGCACATCAAACACCGGGAACGGGTCTTTCACCTTCGACATCTTCAGGTTGCAGCGGTCCACAAACTGCATCGTCCGCGTGCAGACCTCGGGGTTCTGCGCAAACGTCCGGTGCATCTCCTCGGCCGTCTTGATGTAAAACTCCTGCGTGTCGAACTTGAAGCGGTTCGGATCGTTCATCGACCCCGCCGTCTGCACGCACAGCAGAATCTCGTGCGCGCGGCTGTCGTCGTTCGCAACGTAGTGGCTGTCGTTGGTCGCAATCAGCGGAATTTCCAGCTCGCGCTCCAGCTTGAACAACGCATCGCAGACACCTTTGTCCGGCTTCAACCCGTGGTCCTGAATTTCGAGAAAGTAGTTGCCCTTGCCGAAGAGGTCCTGATAGAAGCCCGCCGTCTTCTTGGCCTCCTCGTACTTACCCTCCATCAGGTGCTGATTCAGCTCGCCCGCCAGGCAGCCGGAAAATCCAATCAACCCTTCCGTGTGCTTCGCCAGAAAATCCTTCGAGACCCTCGGCTTCCGATAAAACCCATGCAGTGCAGCCTCGCTCGTCAACCGCACCAGATTGCGATAGCCCTCTTCGTTTTCCGCAAGCACCAGAAAGTGGTTGTACCCATCAGCCAGCTCGCGGTGGTCCGCAGTCTTCGAGATGTAAAGTTCGCAACCCAGAATCGGCTTCACATGCTTCTTCTGCATGGCATCGAAGAAGTGCACCGCCCCAAAGATATTGCCGTGGTCGGTAATGGCCGCCGCCGTCTGGCCGATCTTGCTGACGTGCGCCGCCAGCTTGTCCACATCGCACGCGCCGTCCAGCAGCGAATAATCCGAATGAAGATGGAGATGGGTAAACTCAGCCGCCATACCCTCAGTGTAGAACCGCACGCACAGAGGAAAACGCGGTACGAAATGAGCGTCTAGCTTTTAGCTTCTAGCTTTTCTTGCTTGTCATTCCCGAAGGGAATCTGCGTTCGCATCGGCCCGTGCCGGGTGCCCCATCCTTCGCGTTTTTTGCGAAGGGTGGGAAGGCAAGCTGTTCGTCCCTAACGGTTCACCCTCAGATGCCAAGAATCTCCTTGCAATTCGAGACCCACCACCCAGGCGCACCGCGCCACAGATAGATCGCCAGGTTCTGCCCCATCACCAACGCAGGGATCGCATACCAATAAACCTTATGCACACGCCTGTCCACAAGAAGGTCACGCGCAACGCCAAGCAGCATCACCGCATCCACACAAACAAAGAAGACGTTGTGATTGAACAGATAATCGAAGCGACCAAAAGCCGCATCAAGCAAGCCGCATGTCGCCAGCAGGATGAAGCGGCGGTGCATCTCCGGCTTGCCGCGCCATACGATCGCCAGTCCCAGCAGCGTGCCGAACGCCAGCATGTCGAAAAACGGCACGCTGAGGAACGCAGGGTCAGGCTGATGTAGCTGCAACGCATCGAACCGCCCCATCACCACGGCAGTCACAGAACCGAGCGTGACCATCACGGCCCCGAGAACAGCCCCAAACCATCCCAGCGTCCGGTGCACACTCACCTTCCGCACACGCACCAGCGTCGATTGCAGAATAAAGAAGACCACCCACCCGGAAAACGCCGCGCCATGAATCCACAAAAGCACAGGTCTCGGCGGAGCGGCATGAATCAGATTCGGGCCGACTGTCCTGCTGAAGCCGGCCACCACAAGCCCTGCCACGACCAGCGAAATAAAGAAGTAGAAGTAGCGGTCCACCAGGCCGCCTCGACCGACGATCCGTGAAACTGGGCGCACAACCGCAGACTGACTCGCTGAAGCCATCTGAACCTCCGAATAGTTCCCGTGGGCCGAGGGGAGGAGGGTACGCAAACGATACCTGAAAAGTTGAGCTACTCTAACACGCCGCATGAGACAAAAGCACCCCGAACTGCTCTAAAATATGGAGCCAAATGAGCAGCCTCTTCACCTTCGACTTCATCCGCACCCAGCTCCACCGCCGGGCCGCGCGAAAGATGATCGACCAGGCCCGCTCCTGGCCCACCGCCACCGGCGAAGTCAACCACTGGGAGGTCAAGCCCGCCGAGCAGAGCGAGCTCACCGGCGCAACTCCGAACCAGATCGAAGCCCGCTTCCACTTCAGCGTCAACGGCGAGTACTACGGCGGCTACTTCCGCAGCGTCGCCCTGGGCGTCCACCAATCCGAAACGCTCGCCAAAGGCACTCCCACAGTCAACGTCCGCTACAACCCCCAGAACCCCGACTCCAACATCGCTCTCCCTGAAGACAACACCCAGAACCTCCCCTTCCGCATCTCCACCGGCGCCTGAATCGAGCCGTTGCGCAGAGCAGCTTATATCGAGACTGCTACGAAACTCGTTCGATAAGAGAAATCGGATTGCTGACGATAAGCCGACTTATGAGAACTAACCCTATTGAGAGATGCTTTCGCCAGGTCTAGGAGGCCGTCGACATGGCGAAAAGAGCGAAGAAACCCAAAAGCGTTCTCAGACTTCCCGACCTCGACTATTCAAAATCAGCGGTGCTCAACAGCCTTCCATCCCTGAACTCGCGGCGGTCGTATGGGGACAGGCGCGGTGTTCTCCGTGGGCTTCATCCATGCGTTGGAGTGGTAAGTTATTTATTTGGAATGGCTTACAAATAATCGTACAATGATTTCGCAATCAGTCAATGCACAGGGAGAGTTCCAAGTGTTGCAAAAAGGCTATATCTCTAAGCACGAGGCAGATAATGAGCGAAGTCGCAGTATTTGGTCGTTCTGCGCTAAAGCAGAACACGCGATGTACTGGCCATCCAGATACGTCGCTGATGCCGAGTGCGCACTGCTCAATCGTGGCGTCGCAATTCCGCCTGATGGGCCGTACCTGATTACCAATTTTCAGGTAGAGGAAGATACTCCTGACCGATTCCTCATTTTCTGCGAAGCTCCATTTGAGGAACTCAAGCAATCGCCGTTTTATATCGCCAGCAAGAGCAAATAAGGAAAAACGGTGGACGGAGCGCAGCTTGTTGTTTCATTGGTCAGTGGTGGCCTTGCAGGTGGAGGGGTCAGCGCGCTTTCTAATCGCATCTTTCATTGGCGGTCGTTACGCACTCAGTTCGAACCGCACCTAAATGATCTCTTCTCCGAATACCTGCTACGGATGGAGAGTCCCGAAGGAAGATACTGGGAAACCCATGTTGGCTATGCGCCTGATTCGAAAGACATACAATTCGTTAATCGGCGCTCTATGTTCATTTCAAATCTCATTCAATTCAATGAACTGAGAGAAGCCCGCGAACTCAGAACGAAGATGATACTCAATATCAACCCTACCGGTGCAAAGATGGGAGAGGTCCTGAAAACCGATCTCATGCCCGAGTATCAAGCCATCTCAGATTGTCTGGATATCGTTCATAAAAAACTAAAACTTGGCTGAAGGATTTAGAGCTGGCTCGCCACATCATCTATTGAATGCGCGAGTACCTTGAAGACGCCGTTATCGTAATTTGAGCAACGTCCTCGGTAATAAGCGCGCTGGCCTCTCAAAGCCTGTCAAGCCCCATAACCACCAACCGACTCATCCTAAGCAGCTTACACGTGGCGGGAATACCCCTCTCAATCGGCTACACTTAAATTAGCCCAGAAAAACAAAGAAGCCCCGGAGGGAGATCCCGCCGGGGCTAACTCTTTTAGATAAAGGACTTTACGAGGCAAGCATCAATGGAATCAATACTTTACGCGCAAGAAAAACCGAAGTCCGAACCTAAACCCTTTGGATCATGGACTTTGCACAAAAAGTACGGGGAGGGGGTACCTCAGGAGCGCGCCAGGTCCTCCGCCAACCGGACATACAGTTCCACCGCCTCCAGCAGCTCCTTCTTGCTGATCTTCTCGTCCGGCGTATGCGCCACGTGGATCGACCCCGGCCCCAGCAGGAACGGCTCGCCCCACGCCGTCAGCGAAGGAATGTCCGTCGTGAACTTGGCGACCATCGTCGGCAGGTTGCCGACCTTCCTCATCCGCACGAACGGCAGCTCCAGGCTGAACGAAACATCGGCCCTGTTGCCCACAGTCTTGATAATCGCCTGCTTGGTCTCCTCGGCCGGGCTGACCAGCCGGATCAGCAGGTGCGCCTCGGCCTTATCAGCAATCACGTTCGGAGCGCGGCCGCCTTCGATGAGGCCAATGTTCAACGTCGAAGGCCCAATCTCCGGCTCGACCGGCAGCGGCAGCGCCTGAACATCGCGCAGCGCGTCCAGCAGCTTGTCGATGGCCGACTCGCCCAGCTCCGGATAAGCCGAGTGCGCCATCCTGCCCTTGGCCCGCAGCTCCACACGCAGTGCCCCCTTCGAGGCCAGCGCCAGCCGGTTGTCCGTCGGCTCGCCATTAATCAGAAACTTCGAGCCCTTCGGCGAAAGGTTCGCCACCTTCGCCCCGGCCGAGTCGCGCTCCTCGCCGACGACAAAGAGCAGCCCCACCTTCACGCCGCCCTCGCGCAGCCGGTCCGCCGCGGCAATCTGCGCGGCGATGATGCCCTTCGCGTCGCAGGTCCCGCGTCCATACAAGAACTCATCGTCCTCGCGCGACCCAAAGTAAGGCGGCACCGTGTCCATGTGGGTCGAAAGCACGACGTCCGGCGTCACGCCCGGCAGGGCCGCGTACACATTGAATCGCTCGCCCGTCCCGCCTCCGGGAGTCAGTGCAAGCTCAGGCTGCGCCACCGCCATCCGTTCGACAGCATACTTCTGGCCAGTCAGAAACTCGTGCAGGAAGGCCCCCGCAAGGCCCTCGTGATAGGTCGTGGACTCAATATCGACGAGCTTTCTCGTCAGTTCAATAGGATCGATTGGCATAGATACTTCCAGCATACGACACCATGCCTGCCGAATAGCAGAACGATAGACTGATACCCGATGACCTACACCGCTCAGATTCAATCCGTCGAAGACCTTCGCGGCCCCGCAGGCCGCCTCGAAGCCCTGCTGAACACAGGCCGAGCGGATGCACCCTATGCCGCGCTGGTCTGCCATCCGCACCCGGCGGGCGGCGGAACCATGCACAACAAGGTCGTCTACCACGCCATGAAGGCGTTCGCCTCCTTCGGCCTGCCCGTACTGCGGTTCAACTTTCGCGGCACCGGTCTGAGCGAAGGAGCCCACGACGATGGACGAGGCGAGCAGGACGACGTCCGCGCCGCGCTCGACTGGATCGACCGCCGCTTCAGCCTGCCCATTTTGTTCTGCGGGTTCTCCTTCGGCTCCGCCGTCGGCCTGCGCGCCTGCTGCCCCGACGCCCGCGTCAAGGGCCTCATCGGCCTCGGCGTCCCGGCCCACGCCGAAGGCCGCGATTACAGCTACAGCTTCCTTCCCCACTGCCGCCAGCCCAAGCTCTTCATCAGCGGCGACCACGACCGGTACGGCCCGCGATCCACCCTGGAGCACATCTTTTCCACAGCCTCGGAGCCGAAGCGACTACTCTGGATCGAAGGTGCAGACCATTTTTTTCAAGGCACGCCCCACTCGCCCGGCGCCAAGCTCAACCAGATGCAGCAGGAGATTCGAGCCTGGCTACAGGCGGTCTTCGGCCTCCCGGCGTAGCACGATGACAAATCTTCAACATTATCCTGACAAAACAAGGCCGAGAAACTGTTCCGCAAGCCGTTCTTCCCCGTCCAAATTATGGAACCCCCTGGACGAGAGAAGCGTATGCTTTCAACAAATCAACATCTCTATATTCCGGAATGAGTTATGATTTTTTGTAGGCAATACTGAGTAACCGTTACCTAAATCCGCATGATTGCTACTTTCGACTTTGGCAATCGATGTGCTAAAGAGAAAGTTAAAGTTGCTCGGGTTTCATGAATAACGCCTCCCAAACCCGGATACTTGCCGTGGCGCTCGCTCTGGCGACGCTGGCTGCGTGTGTCCTGGCGGCCATCAATTTCAATCGGGAGCAAGGCTACCAGGTGCCAACCGACGGCATCTGGTGGGTCGAGGCCACCGGCGGCCTGGCGGCACAGCGCGTTCCTGTCGATTCTCCCGGCCACCGCGCCGGCATTCGCACCGGCGACATCCTCGTCAGCATCGACGACCACGCCACCATGCGCCTCGCTCCGCTGGTGCAGGAGATGTTCCGCAGCGGCGTGTGGGGGCACGCTACTTACTCCATCCTGCGGCCCGTGCCCGGCTCCGACAACCTGAAGGGTGCGGCTCCCCTGACGATTCAGGTCATCCTTGAGCCGAAGGACCGCTCCATCAATCAGGGTCTGCGCTTCATTGCGCTGGTGTACCTGTGCATCGGCATCTACGTCCTGTTTCGACGCTGGACCGCGCCCAAATCGACGCACTTCTATGTCTTCTGCCTGGTGTCATTTGTTCTCTACGCCTTCAAGTACACGGGCGAACTGGACACCTTCGACTGGGTCATCTACTGGGCCAATATGGCTGCCGAGGCATTGCAGCCCGCGCTGTTCCTGCACTTCGCTTTCAGCTTCAGGGGCAACTACTCCCAGGTTGAACGCAGCCGACTGCGCCACCGCCTCTTCTGCTCCATGCTCTACCTCCCCGGGATATTCCTGATCTGGTTGCAGTATCAGGCAATCCACTTCTGGTCGGCGACCGAGTTGCTGCACCATCGCCTTGACCAAATTGCTGTCGGCTACCTCGCGCTTTACTACGTCATCGCCGCCTTCGTCTTCCGCTTCCGCTACCGCCGGGCCGATACGGCGCTTGAGCGCCAGCAGCTCAAGTGGCTGACGCGCGGGACGCTACTGGCCGTCACCCCGTTCACGCTGCTCTACGCGATTCCCTACATGGCCGACTGGACCGTGCCCAGCCTGCAAACCAAGGTCGCCGGGCTGTGCCTGGTGTTTCTACCGCTGACCTTTAGCTGGGCCATCGTGCGCTATCGCCTGATGGACGTAGACCTGATCTTCAAGCGCGGCGTCACCTACACGCTGGCGACAGGCGCTCTGGTTGCCGTCTACTTTGGCATCGTCGCGCTGGTCGGCGACGTCGTCCACGCGCGGCTCTCCGGCCTCGGCATCTGGGGCCTGCTGGCCGCAATTATCATCGCCGGAATTGCCTTCGAGCCGCTCAAACGCGCCATTCAGGCATGGGTGGACCGTGTCTTCGAGCAAAAGCGGCTGGACTACCGCGAGACGCTGGTCGAGTTCGGGCGCGGCCTGAACTCGCAGACAGACCTGCGCACGCTGCTCGATGAGATTGTCGAGCGCCTGCCGCAGACGCTGCTGGTGACGCGCGTGGCTGTCTTCCTGGCCTCTGAGCCGGACGCGGAAAAGCGCGGCTTCCATCTCGCCGCCTCGCATGGCCTCACGAACCTTCAGGCCGCCGACCTTCGCGCGCTCGATGTGCGCTTCCTCGACTTCGACCGTCCCGGCGCGAACAATCACATCTTCCTCGAAAATCCACAGCAGGTGCTCCGCCTGCCGGAGGCACAGCAGGCCAGCGCCGGACGGCTCGACCTGAACTACTACCTGCCCTGCCGCGTGGCCAACCGCGAAGGCGGCGGCACGCGCACGGTCGCGGTCATCGGCCTGGGCCGCACGGACGACGGCGACTTTCTCTCCAGCGAAGACATGGAGCTGCTGGAATCACTGGCCGGCTACATGGGCATCGCCATCCAGAACGCGCAACTGTACCAGCGGCTCGAACAGAAGATCACCGAGTTCGAGAGCCTCAAGGAGTTTCACGAGAACATCGTCGAGTCGATCAACGTCGGCGTCTTCGCGGTCGATCTCGAAGGACGCATCGAGAGCTGGAACACCGAGATGGAGACCATGTACTCCCGCTCGCGCGCAGAGGTGCTGCACCAGCCTGTCTCCGCCGTCTTCCCCGCGGAGTTTGTCACACACTTCAACTCCGTCAGCGAGGAGCAGGGCACGCACACGCTCTACAAGTTCCGCCTCGCCGTACCGAACGGCTCCGTCCGCGTGGCCAACATCGCCATCGCTCCGCTGGTGACGCGCAACTTTGTCGCCGTCGGACGCATCGTGCTGGTGGACGACATTACCGACCGCATCCAGTTGGAGACGCAACTGACGCAGGCCGAAAAGCTCTCGTCCATCGGCCTGCTTGCCGCAGGCGTCGCGCACGAGGTCAACACGCCGCTGGCCGTCATCTCCAGCTACACGCAGATGCTGACCAAACACATGCGCGACGACGAGCGGCTCGCGCCCGTGCTCGAAAAGATCACGCAACAGACCTTCCGCGCCTCCGAGATCGTCAACGGCCTGCTGAACTTCTCACGCACCAGCGGCTCCGAGTTCGCCAGCGTTGACCTGAACGAACTGTTGCGCGATACAGTCACGCTACTGGAGCACCAGTTCAAGACCGCGCAGGTCCGCGTCGAGACCAACTTCGACCCGCAGCTCGCGCGCATCCACGGCAACCGCGGCAAGCTGCAACAGGTCATCCTGAACCTCATGCTCAATGCCAAGGACGCCATGTTCGGCATGGGCAACGCTACGCTGCGCATCGCCACCTTCAACGGCCCGGGGCGCGTCTTCGTGCGCATTCAGGACTCCGGCGCGGGCATCGAGCGCGACCACCTGCACCGCATCTACGATCCGTTCTTCACCACCAAAACCAAGCCCCAGGAAGGCGAGCACAAGGGCACCGGTCTGGGCCTTGCCGTCAGCTACGGCATCATGCAGGAACACGCCGGCAAGATTCACGTCGAAAGTGAAGTCGGCGTAGGCACGGCCTTCCAGCTTGAGTTCCCTGCCTCCGCCGGCCGCGCTCCCGCCACCGAAACACCTCCGGTTCGCGTGCAGGACGGGGAGAGAAAGACGATCCATGCCTGAAGCAACTGAACTCGTCGCCGAGTCCGCACAACCGGACACGGCCCGCATGGCCGGCAATCCACGCATCCTCATCATCGACGACGAGGCCGCTATCCGCGAATCGCTCGACACGCTGCTCACGCTCGAAGGCTTCGTCATCAGCGCAGCCGGCGACGGACCCGCAGGCATGGACCTGCTGGCCCGCAACCAGTACGACCTGCTGCTGCTCGACCTCGCCCTTCCCGGCGAGAGCGGCATCGATCTGCTGCCGCGCATCAAGGAAATGCAGCCCGACCTGCCGGTCATCATGATTACCGCCTACGGCACTGTCGGCAACGTCGTCGATGCCATCCGCGCAGGCGCCGAAAACTTCGTCCAGAAGCCTTGGGACAACGAGAAGCTGCTCGCCGACATTCGCGCCGCCGTCGCCCGCCACCGCGCCGAAGAAGAGGTCGTGCAACTGAAGCGCACGCTCAAGCAGCGTTACAACTTTCAAAATATCGTCGGCAAAAGCGAGCCGATGCTTCGCCTCTTCGACCTGATCGCGCAGGTTGCGCCCAGCCGCTCCACCGTGCTCATCCAGGGCGAAAGCGGCACCGGCAAGGAACTCATCGCAAAGGCGCTGCACGCCAACTCGCCGCGCCGCGACCGCCCATTTGTGCCGGTCAACACAGGTGCGGTGCCTGCTGACCTGCTCGAATCGACGCTCTTCGGCCACGTCAAGGGCGCCTTCACCTCAGCCATTTCCTCGAAAAAAGGGCTGTTTGAAGTCGCCAACGGCGGCACGCTCTTTCTCGACGAGATCGGCACCATGAGCATGGACATGCAGGCGAAGATTCTGCGCGTTCTGCAGGACCGCCGCTTCATGCATCTGGGCGGTACGCAGGAGGTTCAGGTGGACGTCCGCATCATCGCCGCCACCAACGTCAAACTGCAGGACGCCGTTCGTGAAGGCCGCTTCCGCGAAGACCTCTTCTACCGCCTGAACGTCATCTGCCTGGAACTGCCGTCGCTCCGCTTGCGTCGTGAAGATATTCCGCTGCTTGCCCAACATTTCCTCAAACTCTACGCGCGCGAAAACAGTACAGCGGAGCCGTCACTCTCGCCCGAAGCCATGCGCATCATGATGGACTACGAGTGGCCCGGGAATGTCCGCGAACTGGAGAATGCGATGGAGCGCGGCGTCGTGCTCGCAACCTCACAGACGATCACGCCCGATCTGCTCCCCGCACAACTCACGGGCAATACCTACTCTGCCAGCATCCTCGACCACGAACCCAACGCCTCGCTCTTCGACCTGATGGAAGAGATCGAGCGCCGCATCATCGCCGACCGCCTCGAACGCTGCCACTGGAACCAGACCGAAGCCGCCGAGCACTTCAAAATCCCGCTCTCGACCCTCAACCAGAAAATCAAACGGCTCAATATCGAGGTTCGCAAGCGCGCGCGCGATTCGTAGTTAGCCGGACTCAACCCAGTCGCCTGCCTGCATTGTCTGCCCGGCAATGCAGGTATCCAATCATGCACGCGGCCATACAATCGAGTCGCACCAACACAAGGATCACAGCGTAGACTGGCTACACTTGAAGATGAACTCTCTTACGATCAACCTGCGCTCGTTTTCTCGAAACATTGGTCTCGTTCGCGTCATTAATCGATTCCGCACCAATCGACCCTACGAGGACCGTTTTCACAAAGCAATCGAAGATGCCATCAGGCCGGGCGACACAGCCTGGGACATCGGCGCGAACGTTGGCTTCTATACCGAGACCTTCTGTAGCCGTGTAGGCCCCCAGGGTTGCGTTGTAGCGTTTGAGCCGTTTCCTGAATCCCTTGAACAAATCAGGGAACGTCTTCCAGACTGCGCGTGGCTGCGTCTTGAGAACGTGGCCCTCGGAGATGAAGACACGCTCAGGCATCTGGTCTTATCGGATAACTCGACAACGCATCATCTTGATTCCGGCACAGGGCAAGACCCGGATGCCCGGTCGATTCCTGTTACGGTGGTGCGAGGCGACTCTGTTCGTCAGCGCCTCGGCGGCGCGCCGAACCTTATCAAGATCGATGTTGAAGGATTTGAAGAAGAAGTGCTCAGCGGCCTCTCTGAAACACTCTCCGAGCCAAACCTGCGCGCGGTTTTTGTCGAGGTGCACTTCCACCTGCTGAGCCAACGTGGACAGGCCAATGCGCCTGTTCGCATTGAAAAGATGCTGCGCGCCAAAGGGTTCCGCGTCGCGTGGCTGGACGCATCGCATCTCCAGGCAATACGCCCCTGAGGGATGCGCGCCGGCTGTGCCGCTCAATTCGATTGAATGATCGCTCTCACTGTCCTGGTTGGATCACAATCTTGAGCGAGTCCGCCTGTGGATGCGAAGCAAGATCAATCGCCCCTACAGCATCCTCCAGAGAGAAGCGATGCGAGATTAATTGCGTCAGGTCGAACCCCGTGCGGTAGCCGTCGAAGACGATCCGCGTAACCTCGTCCTGTATCGCCACCGACGCACTGTACGAACCCATCAGCGTCTTCTCGTCCATGCATACGGCCGCCGGATCAAACGGCGCCTCGCCATGCTGCGTCGCGGCGAACAGCATCACGCGCCCGCCGGGGCGCACCGCATCCATCGCTGTCTTAATCAGCGCATTGCCGCCGACTGCCAGCAGGGCCACGTCCGCGCCGCGGCCTTCCGTCGCAGACTTCGCGGCAGCAACCACGTCGCCGCGCGCATCCAGCGGATGCTCCAAGCCAAACTTCGCCGCAACAGCATGGCGCTCGGCGTACAGGTCGCTGGTCAGCACCTTCGCGCCTGTGCGATGCGCAAGCGCCGCGAGCAGTATCCCAATCGGCCCCTGACCGATGACCAGCACCGTCTCATCAGGCTGCAAGCCGAGCAGTTGCACTGCCTTGTAGCATGTGTTGACCGGCTCAAGAAACGCCGCCTGCTCAAACGGAACCGCGTCGGGAATCTTCACCAGCCCGCGCCGCACGATCCAGTCCATCACCCGAATGTACTCAGCAAAGCCGCCGCCTGAAGGGGCAAACCCCGCCGTACAACCCACCTTCTTGTACGTCTCGCACTGCGCGAACGTATGCTTGCGGCAGTAATAACACTGACCGCACGGAATATGGTGATACGCCATCACGCGGTCGCCGACGGCAAAGCCCGCAACGCCCTCGCCCACCTTCACAATCGTGCCCGCCATCTCGTGGCCGAAGATGCGCGGCGCGCTGTGCGATCCGGTATAAATTTTTTTGAGGTCCGTGCCGCAGATGCCGCACGTGTCGATCTTCATCAGCACTTCGCCTGCGCCGACCTCCGGCACCGGCACCGTCTCGACGCGCACATCGTTCACGCCGCGATACACTGCCGCGCGCATCGTCTTCGGCACACTGCCGGATGCCATGCTAGACACTGCCTGTTCCAATGAGCTTTTCGACATTCTTCTCTTTCATAAACTCCAGAATTAAGTCTCGCATGTTCTCCGCCGCGCGCGCACTGTTACGCCCGAGATGCAGAAGCGCAGGCCAATGCTTAGGACGGCAGGCAACATGCGCCAGAAACGGCAGCATCCGCATCTGCCCCATCGCGTCGATGAACGGATTCATATCCGGCAACTCCGCGCCCATCGCGTCCGAAACGCCCTTCACGCACAGCAGCGGAATCTTCCGGATCTCTGCCAGACGCGCAACCGTCGCCGCTTCCATATCGACGAGTACGGCCCCGGGATAGGTCGCAGCCAGACGCGCCTTCTCCTTCGCATCGACCACCCGCGCCGCCGTGACCAGTCGCGTCTTGCGATCTCCATTCGCAAACGCGAACCGCTCGCCGGTCTGCGCGTCGATCGCCTCCGCAGGCACATGCACGCTTCCCGCAGCGGTGCGCGCATCGAGCGATCCAGCCCAACCCACCGAAAGCACCAGATCGAGCGGCCCGCCAGACTCTGCCAGCGCAAACGCCCGTCGCGCCGCATCCGCGCCCATTCCTGCGCAAACAGCAACCCACGTATCTTCACCGCTTGCAAGCGTCCACATCCGCGCGCCTCTCGTCGAGACGCGAACGCGACGCCATCCCTTCACCAGCGGCTTCAGCTCGCCCGGCAACGCTGCAATTACACCGATTCTCATGACGCAGGCGCATACCCATGCGCAATGAACCACTCAATCGCCGCCCGCAGTGCCGGATAGATGGGCAGCACCTCGAAGCCCAGTTCACGCTCTGCTTTTGCCGAAGAGGCAAACATCATCTTCTTTCCCATCCTCACTGCCTCGACCGTCGCGCGCGGCTCCTTGCCCCGCAGCTTGCCGGTGAAGGTCTCGTCAAAGAATGCGAACGCCATCGCAACCGCGTGCGGCACCTTCATCGTCGGCGATGGCAAGCCCGTAATCGACGACATGCGATCCAGTATCTGTTTCAGCGTCAGGTTTTCTCCACCCAGAATGTAGCGTTCGCCGAGAGCTCCGTGATCGAGCGCCGCCACATGCATTCGCGCTACCTCGTCCACGTCTACAAGGTTTAGGCCCGTATCGACATAAGCAGGAAATTTACGGTTCAGAAAATCGACGATGATCCTGCCCGTCGGCGTAGGCTTTACGTCGCCCGGGCCAATCGGCGTGGTCGGATTCAGAATCATCACGTGCTGCCCGGCGCGCGCGGCCTTGATCGCCTCCTGCTCTGCGAGAAACTTCGACCGCTTGTAGTGTCCGATCATGTCGGCCACGGAAACCGGCGTGTCCTCATTCACAATCGTGCCGTCGGCCTTGAAACCCATCGTCGCCACGCTGGATGTGTAGACAACGCGCTCGACGCCAACCTCCCGTGCCAGCCGCAGCAACTCGCGCGTGCCGTCTACATTCGCGGCGTACATCTCCTTCGGGTCGCGCACCCAAAGCCTGTAGTCCGCCGCCACGTGGACCAACGCATCGCATCCCTCGAGCGCTGAACGCAGCTTCTCCGGCTCGCGCAGATCGCCCACCACCGTCTCGGCGTTCAGTCCGGCAAGCGAATCGAGCCTGCTCGTCTGCCGCGTCAGCAAGCGAAGCTCAGCACCCTCGGCTGCATAACGCCGGGCCACATGCCCGCCGACGAAGCCCGTCGCTCCCGTGATGAAAACGCGCACGTTTCGCTCTTTCCAAATTCAGATGAGGTATGAAGTACAGGCCGCGCGAAAAGCCGACTCAGTCCAGCTTCTCGGGATCGATCCGGATGTCCTTCTCGCCCGCCGCCTTTTTCTCCCAGTACTTCTTCACCCATGCCTCGAACGTCTTGCCTGCGGCGGTGTCGCGGCCGGTAAAGGCAAGCGCGGCGATGTCTGCATAGGCAACGTTCACTTTGATCCGCTCATTAGCAGGAATGATGCGGATGAACGAATCGGCAAGCGAAGAGCCGGTGCGGCGGTCGAAGAGGTAGCCGGTAATCTCGGAGCCATCCTTCCGCGTGACCGTAATGTCGCC
>Ga0207690_10000873_pt1 | contig 19272 bp, 19 predicted proteins | sample KBSC23metaG_FD_184315 | JGI IMG/M metagenome (GOLD analysis project Ga0207690, IMG submission 184315) | Corn rhizosphere microbial communities from Kellogg Biological Station, Michigan, USA - KBS C2-3 metaG (SPAdes) (version 2) | ecosystem: Host-associated > Plants > Roots > Rhizosphere > Soil ...
GGTTTTGCGTTCCGTCAACCGGGCGCAAACGCTCGCCAGACACGGCGAAAGGTCAGCAGCGCACGGCACAGCATCGCCCCCAGCCAGACGTGCGACAGCGCGAACAGCATGCCGGCGAGCACGGCCATCGGTTCTGGTTGCAGCGGCACCAGCAACAGCGCCAGCAAGGCCAGCAGCAACATGCGGGCATGCCAATGCTGTTGCCGCTCGCCAATCAAGGTCTGCATCGCAGGCAACCGCACGTGACGCGGCACACGCCTGCGCAAGTGCATCCAAACCATGAACGGGATGATCTTGCCGAGCATCGCGTTGACGGGCAGTACGCCCCCACCCACCAGGGCGAGCACGCCCATCCACCATGCAACGGGCCAGTCCGCCGGCAACCAATGCGCTGTCTGGCCGAGCACGGCCACCGTCAACCACGCAACGGTAGCTGCCAGCCACAGCCGCCAACCCGGATCGTGCCGCCGCCGCGCGCTGCACACCGCACGCACGCCGACGGCCGCCAGCGCGGCCAACGCAAGCCAGGCCCACGCCTGCCACAGCGCCACACCGCCCAGCCAACCGATCAGGCTGCCAACCAACAGCGGCGCCCATAACCACCACGGCATCAGCCGATGCCAGCGTTCCGGCAAACGGCGCGTCTGCCAGAACATCGGCAGCACGGTCGACGCCACACCCGCCAGCAACGTCGCCAGCCAGCCACCAAGGCCCCAGCCGACATGCAAGTCCAGCAGCATGCGTGATGGCGCGAACCATCTGCTGCCCAAGGCTGTGGCGAGCGTCGCTCCGCTGGCCAGCGTCGCCAGCAAGGCCCAGGCGATGCGGCGCAGCGTCCGCACAGTTGCGTGCGTGCGGCGTGTCTGAGCGACCTGCATGCCCGCCAAGACGATCAACGCGGCAGGCACGGCCAACAACGGGGCGCCCATCCATGCGGCCAGCACGAATGCCTGATGCCCCGCGCCCAGAAAGCCCGTCGCCAGCGCCGCCGCTGTTGCCACGCAAATCAGCGCTACCCACGGCGACACCCATTTCGCGCCGCGAACAGACACGCCGGCCACCACGGGAAGCAACTGGAACAACGCGCCCAGCATCGCAGGCAACAACATGCCAACGGCAAGCGCATGAACCAAGGCAAGCGACAGCGGCGCGAAGCGATCTGGCAAACCCGCAGACGGCCCCAACGCCAGCAACAGGCCTGCCGCCGCCCCAACCCACGGCACGGGCAGCAGGCAGCCGAACACCACCTCAGCGGGCGGCATGCGTTCATAGAAAAACGTCGGGGCGGTCTGCATCGGGTCGGCTGGGTTCTTATCCAGCCGACCACGTTAGCGGAGAGGCGTCCGCATGCGCTTGATGCACGTTAAGCGCCTAGCGCGGCGCAAACCCGATGGAGCGCCGCTCGCGGAGTTCCGGCTTGATGGAATGCTCCTGCCGCAGTTGCGCGAGGAACGCCTCGGGGTCGAGCGCCTCGCCCAGCAGCACGGATTGCTGCTTGACCACCGCAAAATCGCCGGGCGTGAGCATGTCGAGCGACGCCAGCATCTCGCGCCACACGGGCTTGAGCGCCTCGGCCTTGCCGCCCAGCGCCTCGGCAATGAACATTTGCTCGCGCTGCGCGCGCATCAGCGGCTTGAAGCGGATCTTGAATGCAAAGCGCCGCAGCGCCGCCTCGTCGATCCGCTCGAACAGGTTGGTGGTGCAGATGAAGATGCCGTCAAAGCGCTCCATGCCTTGCAGCATCTCGTTGACTTCCGACACCTCGTAGTTGCGCACCGCACCCTGGCGGCTCTGCATGAAGCTATCGGCTTCGTCGAGCAACACCAGCGCACGCTCTTCCTCGGCGCGCGAGAACATTGCGGCAATCTGCTGTTCGGTTTCGCCAACGTACTTGCTCATCAAGTCAGACGCACGGCGAATCATCAACGGCATGTCGAGCTGCGAAGCGATGTGCTCGGCCAGCACCGTCTTGCCCGTGCCCGGCGGCCCATAGAAGCACAGCGTGCCGCGACGTCGCGCCCTCAGCGCGTCGATGATGCGCTCGACGGAGAAGCGCGTCTCCAGGTTCAGGTAATCCAGCTTGTATTCGGTCACCACACGATGCGCCTGCACTTCGGGGCGCAGGCCCATGGCCTGATCCGCGTGGTCGAGCTGGCGCACGATCAGCGATTCGGCGGACTCCTCCATCGCCGGCTGCGTGAGACGCGCGAAGCGAGCAGCCGAGTCGATCTGTGCGGGCGTGAGTGTCTTGCGCGCGGCCAGCTTGGCCATGAATGCGTCGGACACCTCAAGCCCCTCCAGATGCTTGCGGATGATGCTCTCGCGCACGGTCGGCGGCGGCACCTTCAGTTCGAGGTGGAACTGGAAGCGGCGCAGATACGCCGGGTCGATCTGCCGAATGGAATTCGACACCCAGATCACCGGCACGGGGTTCTGTTCCAGCGTCTGATTGACCCACGCCTTGCCGTTGACGGAGCCACGCGGCTCGTCGTGGCCGAACAGGCTCATCAACTCGCGCGTCGGGCCGGGGAACACATCTTCCACCTCATCGAACAACAGTACCGCGCCGGGCCGCCCGCGCAGGAATGCCTGCGAGACCTGCAGCGAGCGATAGCGGTCTTTACCGGTGAGGCTGTTGCCATCTTTGTCGAGGCAATCGACCTCGTACAACTCGCAGCCGGCATCGCGCGCCAGCACGCGCGCCAGTTCCGTCTTGCCGGTGCCGGGCGCGCCGTACAGCAAGATGTTCACGCCAGCGGCACGCTGCTGCGAAGCGTTCTCCAGCAGCGCAGTCAGGTAGCGCGCATCGGTTTCAACGTGCGGGTAATCGGATTGCGAAAGCGTGGTCGGCGGCGCCGGGCGCGTGAAGACGGCCATCATCTCCGCCTCGCTGCCGTAGTCGCCCAGCAGCACGTGCAGCAGGCGGTCGGAAATGCGCATCAGGTCACCCAGGTCGGTGACGCTGTTCTCGGGCAGGGGCGGCTCGATCAGCCCGAGCGTCTCCAGCCGCGAACCGGGCCGCAGCGAGGCCGCCACTTCGGCCGTGCTGGCGCCCGCCAGGTTGGCGAGCAACTGGAACGCTTCCTGGCTGTGCGCGACCTTGCAGTCGACCATCACCGCGCGCAGATCGCGCTTGTACTTCACCAGCGACGCAAACAGCAATAGCGCGCGTTCGTGCGGCGGCAGGCCCAGCACGCGCGCCAGCATGTCGATGTTGCCGACCAGCAGCACACGCTCGCTGGAAAGCCGTTCGCCCAGTGCATCGCACGATGCGCCGAACACGGTGAACAAGTCCTTGGCGTGATGCTTGACGTACTCGTCGAGGTAGTAGAACAGCGAGCTTTCATCGAAGGCGCTGCTCCACTGGCCGTGGCGGTCCATGAAGGTGGGCAGGTCGAGCTTACCGACCGCGCGCCAGCCCGGCATGTCGGCGCAGCGCGCAGCCAGGAAGCGCTGCAGGCGTTGGATCACCGTCACCGGCCAGATCAGCTCCGGCGCGCACACGGTGAGGATGTCGTTGATGTTGGTGCGCAGATTGAAGCGCAGGCCCATCGCGCACACCGTGCGCAACGCGAACTGCGCGCACATGGAATCGAGCGACGACAACAGCAGCGCCTGAGGCTGCCTGCCGCCCGTGGGGACGAACGTGCCGTCGTCGTCAGCGTCGTCCATGTTGAGGTTGGCTTCATCCATGGTCGCCCCCTTTCCCCGTTTCACGGTTGGCCGGCCGGTCACCGTGTTTGAATGCTTTTCATCCTAGCGCTTTTGCGCACACAGCGTAGCCCGGGTGGACCCGCGTCCTTGCAAGTTGCGAGCCTGCGGCGCCCCGCACGGCAAACCGCCTGCACAGGCAATTTTTTGCCATCAGCCGTCTGGAGGTACGTCTCACCCCCACAAAAGACATGGATTCCGCGCAAATAGGAATCATTATCGTTTATACTTTTCCCTATCGATGCAATAGGCTGAACCACGGCTGCGTCTGGCTGTCGCAACATTGTTGCAAGTTGTGGACCTACAATACCTGTCATGCTGACGGCGACCCCGTTGGCTTCAACGCTAGGCGCCATGGAATTGCTCCTGAGTCTGCTCATCAGCATTGGGGTTTCACTGATCGTCTTCGGCAAGCGCTGACGCAGTGCGTCCCCGGTGCTGTCGTCGATCTCGCTGTCCCGCCACCATCGCATCGCACCTCTTTTTTCTGCTTTCGATTCCCGGTCGTTGATGATTCACCCTCGTACTCTCAAGATTCTGGTGGTCGTGCTGTTAATGCACGCGGGCGTGCTGATGCTGATTCAGCTCGGCTTGATCGCCCCGCGCCCGACCACCGAAGAACCGCTGGAAATCCAGGCCCACATCATTCCGGCCGCGCCCGAGCCCATCAAGCAACCGGAGCCGCCCAAGCAGCAACCACCGGTGAAGCAGGAAGCGCCCAAGCCGGTGAATATCGTCAAGCCGGTCGCGCAGCCCAAGCCGACACCGATGCCGACGCCCGCCCTGCCGCCGTCGGATAACGCGCCCGTGGTGCCCGCCGCGCCGCCCACGCCGCCGACGCCGGCTGCAGAACCCGCGCCCGCGCCGGCACCCGTATCGTCCGGCCCGATCAGCGTCGGCATCAACGACATCCAGTGCAGCGATCCGCAGCCGGTGTATCCATCGATGTCGCAGAAGATGGGCGAAGAAGGCCGCGCGATGGTCAAGCTCTCCATCGGCATCGCCGGCGAGGTCACCAACGTTGCAGTCACGTCATCGTCCGGCTCGCCGCGCCTAGACCGCGCCGCCACCGAGGCCGCCCGCTCCATCAAGTGCACACCGTACAAGCAGAACGGCCATGCCGTGCCCGTGGTGGCCAGCAAGCCGTATGTCTTCAAGCTCGATAACTAAATCGATTCCGCCTCTCGCTTAGCCTCTCGCTCAATTCAGGACATTCATCATGCAGGAACTCGGTCTCTCCCACCTCTGGACACAAGGCGATATCGTCACGCGCTCCACGGCGATTCTGCTGCTCATCATGTCGCTCGCTTCGTGGATCGTCATCTTCACCAAGGCTTGGGACATCGTGCGCCTGAAGTCGATGGCGCAAGGCGCTGAAAAGCGCTTCTGGCACTCCGACGACTTCGATCACGCCATGCAGACGCTCGGCTCGGCCAAGGACAACCCGTTCTACACACTCGCGCAGACGGGCCGCGAAGCCGCCCAGCACCACCGCGCCAGCCAGCCGCAACTGCACGACGTGATGGACATCTCCGACTGGATCACGCGTTCGCTCAAGAGCGCCATCGACGAAGCCGTTGGCCAGATGCAATCGGGCCTGGCGGTGCTCGCATCGGTGGGTTCGACCGCGCCGTTCGTCGGCCTGTTCGGCACGGTGTGGGGCATCTATCACGCGCTGCTGGGCATTGGCGCGGTGGGCGTGCCGACCATCGACAAGGTGGCCGGCCCCGTGGGTGAATCGCTCATCATGACGGCCTTCGGCTTGGCCGTGGCCATTCCGGCGGTGCTCGGCTACAACGCGCTCACGCGTGGCAACAAGGCCATCATCGCCAAGCTCAACCGCTTCGCGCACGACCTGCACGCCTACTTTGTGACCGGCGCGCGCCTGCGCCCGGGCACGCAGCGCGACGACGCCGGCGTGCGCCTGGCTTCGGTCAAGCCGCAGTAAGGAATCGCCATGGCCTTCGGATCTTTCGACAACGAAGACGAGGTGATGAGCGAGATCAACATGACCCCGCTGGTCGACGTCATGCTGGTGCTGCTCATCATCTTCATCATCACCATTCCCGTGATCAACCATGCGGTCAAGATCGACCTGCCGCGTGCGTCCAACAAACCCGACGACGCCAAGCCGCAAAGCGTGAACGTCGAGATCAACGCAGACGGCAAGGTGTTCTGGAACAACCAGCCAGTTGATGAAGCCACGCTGCAAGCCGACATCGTGCAAGCCGCGCAGCAGCAGCCGCAGCCGGAGATGCACCTGCGCGCCGATCGCAACGTGCGCTACGAGCGCGTGGCACAGGTCATGGCCGCTATCCAGCGCGGCGGCCTGGCGCGTATCGGCTTCGTGACGGAGCCGCAGCACTAACGCAGCACGCCCACCTCGCCCCACGAGCCCTCGTCTTTGTACGGGGGTTCGTCGTTTCTGGGGCTGCCGCATTTGCAATGGGGCGGGGCTGCCTGTAATTTGTGACTACCCATCCCCTTTTGAACGAGCCGCCGCCAACCAATGCCGAATCCCACTGCAGAACCTTCCGCCGCACCGTCACGCATGCCGCGAACCACCCTCGTTCCGCAGGTCGTCGTGCCGGCGCTCGGCGTGCTGGTGTTGCTGCTGGTGCTGTGCACCGTCCAGCCCGAGCTGGCGGACCGCATCTTCGGCGTTGCACAGCGCTGGGTCACAGGGCATTTCGACTGGTTCTACATGCTCGCGGTCACCGGCTTTCTGGCGTTCCTCGTTGTCGTGGCGGCCAGCCGTTTCGGCGACATCCGCTTGGGGCCAGACGAGGCCGAACCGGAGTTCAGCTTTGTTTCCTGGACGGCGATGCTGTTCGCCGCCGGCATGGGCATCGGCCTGATGTACTTCGGCGTGGGCGAGCCGATGCAACACTACCTGCAACCGCCGACCGCCACCGCGCAAACCACGCCGGCCGCGCGTGAGGCCATGCTCACCACCTTCTTCCACTGGGGCCTGCACGCATGGGCCGTCTACGGTGTGATGGGGCTGGCGCTGGCGTACTTCGCCTTCCGCTACAACCTGCCGCTCACGATGCGCTCTGGCCTGTATCCGCTGCTGAGGGAGCGCATTAACGGTGCCCTGGGCCACGGCGTGGATGCCTTTGCGCTGATCGGCACCGTCGCCGGCATTGCCACCACCTTGGGTTATGGCGTGTTGCAACTGAGCGCCGGCCTGCATCAGGTGGGCGGCTGGCAGACCGATACCGATACGTTTCGCGTCGCGCTGATCTGCGCGGTGGTCGTGCTTGCCGGCATATCCGCCGCATCGGGGCTCGGCAATGGCGTCAGACGGCTCTCCGAACTGAACCTGACGCTGGCGTTTCTGCTGCTCGCCTTCGTCATCATCGCGGGCCCGACGGTCTTCCTGCTGCAAGCCTTCAGTGAGAACGTCGGCAACTACATCTCAAACCTGGTCAGTCTGTCGTTCCGCACCTTCGCCTATACCCCGCCCAACACGACCGATTGGTTTGGCGGCTGGACCATCCAGTACTGGGCGTGGTGGGTGTCGTGGTCGCCGTTCGTGGGGATGTTCATCGCGCGCATCTCGCGCGGGCGCACAGTGCGGCAGTTCGTGATCGGCGTGCTGATCGTGCCCACCGTGTTCAACCTCCTGTGGATGACGGCCTTCGGCAATAGCGCGATCTGGCTTGATGCGCACCAGGCAGCGGGCGGGCTCGCGCAAACGGCCAGCAACGTCGACGCCCTGCTCTTCCGCTTCTTCGATTACTTCCCCGGCACCACAGCGCTGTCTTGGCTGGCGATCGTGCTGATCGCGGTGTTCTTCGTCACCTCGGCCGATTCGGGCGCGTTTGTGATCGACACGATCGCCTCGCGCGGCGCGGTGCAATCGCCAGTGTGGCAGCGGCTGTTCTGGGCAGCGGTACTTGGTGCGACGGCCGCCATTCTGATGCTCGCCGGCGGGCTCAAGGCGCTGCAGGCGATGACACTGGTCGCCGCGCTGCCGGTGGCCATCATCATGGTGCTGCTCTGCTACGGCCTGTGGCGAGGCATGTCGGCCGACCGGGCGCACTACTCGCGTGAGCTGGCTCCCGCCACGTCCTTCTGGAGCGGCCAGCGCTGGCGTCAGCGCCTTGCGCAGATGGTGAACCCATCCACCGAGGCTGACGTGCGCACGTTCCTCGCAAAGCAGGTGCTGCCTGCCATGAACGATGTGGTCAGAGAACTGAGCCACCGTGGCATCGAGGCACACGTGCTCGAAACCGACGACAGCGTGCGCCTGGTCATTCCGGATCCCTCGGATCGGGATTTCGTCTATGGCGTGCGCAGTGCGCACAAGGCGCTGCCGGTGGCCACCCCAAGTCAGGCTGCGGCACCGGAGCATGCGTTCACTCATGAGCCCGTCACCTTCTTCGAAGATGGCCGCGAAGGCTACGACATCGAATACCTGCGTGGCGATGAGGTCATTGCCGACATCCTGCGCCACTACGAGCGCTATCGTGCCCAGCGGGTCGACGAACGCACGACCCTGCTGCGCGAGGCCCCAGGCCACACCTGATCGATCGCCATCATCAACGCGCAACCGGGCTCCATGCCCGGTTTTCTTTTGTCAGGCATGGATCAGCACATCGTCAGATCGCACTTGTAATGATAACGATTCTCATTTAATCTAATTGGCATTCGCTGGAAATACCTGCCAGCCAACGCTTTTTCGCCCGCCAGGACATCGCCATGAACGCTGTCGAACACCAAGACGCAGGACGCACCGTGAGCCGCCGTCGCCATGTCATCGTGGCCCGCAAGCGCCCCGCGGCGCTGGATGCAACCTCCGATGCATTGGCTACGCCTGAGGCCGCTCCCATCGCTCAAACCGTACCAGCCACCATCGGCGACACGCGGGTGATGACCTCCGAACAACTGTTTGCCGGCCAGAATGCCGTGGCCATCCGCCATAACGGCGCGGTCTACACACTGCGCGTGACGCGCTTCGGCAAGCTGATCCTGACCAAATAACGCAGCACGCATCGACTTTTGTGGGGACGTCTCTCTCAGGAGACATTCGGCCGTAGCCAGCCATTGCCATTTCGCGTTGGCAGACCAGACCCGTCTGCCGGACAACCGCCAGCCAAGCCGTTCTTTCTCTCCACTGCGCGCCCAAAAACAAAGGGCGCGACCTGCGCCGCGCCCTTCCCTTCGATACGCGAATCTGCGTGTCAGCAGATCACGTTCACGGCGGCAATGCCCGCCTTGGCGATCACCACATCCTCGGTCGACTTCACGCCCGACACACCCACCGCGCCGGCACACACGCCTTCCACCATCACCGGCACACCACCTTCGAGCATGCCTTGCAGATGCGGCGCCGACAGGAACGAGATGCGGCCGTTGTTGATGATGTCTTCGTAGATCTTCGATTCACGGCGGCCCAGCGCGGCCGTGCGGGCCTTTTCCGGCGCGATGTATGCCGAGATGGTCGCGCAGCCGTCCATGCGGCGCAGGCCCATCAGATGGCCGCCATCGTCCACCACGGCGATCGTCACGGCCCATTGGTGTGTGCGCGCTTCTTTCTCGGCAGCATCCAGGATCTTGGTGACATCGTCCTGGCACAGGCAGGGCTTCGTTTTCATGACGTTCTCCTTGGTCGTTGTAATGCAGATGCGCAAGGCTGCGCGAAACAAAAGTATGCCACCGGCGTTGGTCGTTTCCACAGGCCGATCCTGACTTTATGGCGCAGAAGAGCCGATACATTCCTGCGTTTCAGTATGGTCAAGTATCGACGCGGCTGTGTTGTACGCCAGTGTTTCCTGCGAACGAAGCTAACACGCGTCCCGTGGCAAGAAGATGCACAAAGAAAAAGCCCGGGTATCGCCCGGGCCTGATGTTGCGATGCGGCGGCCCACCCGCCGCCATCGCGTTACGGTTGACGGTCGCAAGCGCCGTCGGTATACGGATCGGCACGACCCATCTTCGCTCCATCGGTATAGGGGTCTGTGCGGTCCATCTTGGCGCCATCGGTGTAGGGGTCAGCGCGGCTGACCTTGGCACCATCGGTATAAGGATCCGCGCGGCTCACCTTGTGGGTGAGCTGATACGGATCGATCGAGCCGGCGTGCGCGACCGCCGCGCCCAGCGCCAGGGCCAGGCCGCTTGCGGCTGCAACCAAGGTGCGCGTTGCAAAGCGTTGCGTGGTGACTTGCATGAGGACTCCTTCGGTCATGGCAGTGCGAGTACGACGTGCACCGGCATCCGGCACACGTATCCGCATCGTTCATGCGGATGTCATATCGACCGGGCGAACGCATCGCAAGTTCGGCCCCGCGCCGGTTTGTTGCGGGGATTGTTGGATCGCCTGCCCGTCATCCTATTTGACGCAGATGCCGTGCCAATCGCATGTGCAGGCAACAAAAAAGGCTCCCGAAGGAGCCTTTCTCTTGGCGGGTGCGCCGCTTAACGCCAGTGGCGCCAGTGACGGCCGTCGTACCAGCGATAACGCGGGCCCCAACGGTACCAGCCCGGACCTACCACCACCGGTGCCGGGCCATACCCATAAGCGGGAGGACCGTAATACACGGGGGCCGGCGGTGCGTAATACGCCGGCGGAGGCGGCGGATAGTAAGCCGGCGGGGGCGGCGGGTAGTACACGGGAGCCGGCGCCACATAAACCGGTGCCACCGGCACGCCCAGCCCGATGCCGACGCTCACATGCGCCGACGCCATCTGCGGCACGGCCAGCACTGCCAGTACGGCTGCACCTGCAATCCACAGCACATTGCGTCGAATCATCTTCATCACCTGCAGCTTAGGAGCGCCGGGCAGATCCCGTAGCCGGCGCAACATACGGTATCTGTATTGTATTCAGGGCCGCTGACACAGGTGATACGGTGCTGGCGAATTGGTAACAGGACGTAACGCCCAGCGCGCTTCATACTTCATGATCGCCAGTGCATGTGTCAAGTCAGCGCGGGGCTGCAGTCAAACTGGCCGGCAGCGATCATTGCTTCAGCGTACGCCCGCGCGGCTTCCAGTGCACAAGCGGCGCTCGGATACGTGTTCACCGATGTGCGCACCGTGGTGCGGGCCAGCAGGGTCTCGCCATCGCTCACGCGCAGGATGCTCACTTCCGCGCGCCAGGCGTCAGGCGAGAGTTCATAGGCAGATACCTCGATTTTGCAGTCGTCTCGGAAAGTCATGCGTCCTCCGGTTCGGATTGAGGAATCCTGGCTGCCCGCGTCAATGCACGAACAGCCAGATCACCAGCAATACAACCGCAGGAACACCTAAAAGCCAGGCAACGAGATAGGACATGATCACCTCCTATATGTCGATAGGCATGTAGGAAGTGTAGAAAGGAGCGCACGGGCGGAGTATCAATGTCCGCCCGCGCTGTGTTGTAGGACTGCGCCGAAATCAGTGTCGGCCCACTGCCGACGACTCTGCCCGCAATGGGGCGTGTTCAGCGTGCGCTGCCGTCCTTGGCGGCCACGTCACTTGGCTCGGAAGCGGCTTGCTCTGCGGCTTCTGCGGCAGCCACTTCCAGGCCAACCGACGCCTTGAGGAAATTCACCGCCAGCTCGGCGCCCGGAGGCGCTGCGTCCACAAGGTTCTCTGCGACGAAGCCCCACTGGCGCCGGACTTCGTCACCATGGCGCTGCAGCGCGCGTGTGATGCTGTTCTGCGTCTCCACGCCGATCTCAACAAAGTTGCGCGTGTAGCCGGAAACACGTTCTCCGGCAGGCTGCAGATAGTGCGCCTGTGCATTCCACCATTGGCTCGCATCCTGCGCACCGGCGGTCTCCTGCAGGCAATGCTCCGTCTCGCCAAGGCCGGCCTTGAACGCCTGGAGATTGAGCCCAATCAGGCGATTGACGCCGCCGAATGCCTCTTCCGTGACGGCCATCCATGCTTCGAGCTGGGACCGTTGCAGAATGCCGAGTTGCTCCAGAGTCATCATGTCGGTTTCTCCCTTGTGAGATCAGTGAGTCCATCCAGCAAGCGCCGGGCGTTTCAGTGTAGCTGCGGACGACGCCGATTTCCGTGTTATCCCCCGTTTGCCCTACGGGCGTTTCAGACGCGCTCGCCGTATGGTGGCAACGATGTGCACGTTATGGTGAAACGCGTCCTTGTCCGCCCCATGAACGGTTTCAGGAAAACCCTCGAGGGGGGAACTTTGCCGTCAGACGCCGCGCTGAAAGTGTGGGAATCGGCTGACAGGGCTTTCAGGCAACGCTCCCTGCACATGAATGCGCGCGTGACCTTCAATACAGATACACAAACGACAAAAGGAGTTTGTTATGCGTGCCTTCGTATCCTTGATTCTGGCGGCCGCATTGGCATCCGTCAGCGGATGCGCGGACATGACGCCAAAGCAGCGTAATACTGCGCTAGGCGCGGCCGCAGGTGGTGTCGCCGGGGCGGCCATCTGGGGCGGTCCGGGCGCCACGCTGGGTGGTGCGGCTCTGGGTGGCGTGGTCGGTAACGCCGTCACCAAGTAACCCCACCAAGCGCGCAGCAATGCGTGCGCTGCAAATGCGGGCCAGGCAGTGTTGCCTGGCCCTTTTTATTGACTGAGAGGCGGCGCACCATCGCACATTCCCCTCATACGCTTATGCCGAGGCCAGCGCATAATCAGCGTTTTGCAACGGAGGCAATGTGCGATACGAGCAAGAAGGTTTTGGCGTGGGTAGCACACCGATCCTGAGCGTCGAAGGCCTGCGCAAACGTTACGGCGACCAAACTGTCGTCGACAACCTGAGCTTCAGCGTGCGACGCGGCCAGTGCTTTGGGCTGCTCGGCCCAAACGGGGCTGGCAAGACCACCACGCTGCGCATGCTGCTCGGCATGACGATGCCCGATGCGGGCACACTGCGACTCTGCGACGAGCCCGTTCCTGAAGCCGCACACCGCGCACGCATGCGCGTGGGCGTGGTACCGCAGTTCGACAATCTCGATCCCGATTTCTCCGTCTCGGAAAACCTGCGCATCTTCGGCAAGTACTTCGGTCTGTCGGCCGCGACCATTCGCGAGCGCATCCCCAACCTGCTGGAATTCGCGCGGCTCGAACAGAAAGCCGATGCGCCGGTGCGTGCCCTCTCGGGCGGCATGAAACGCCGGCTGACGGTGGCCCGCGCGCTCATCAACGACCCGGACATCCTCGTCATGGACGAGCCCACCACAGGGCTTGACCCGCAGGCGCGCCATCTGATCTGGGAGCGCCTGCGCTCGCTACTGGCCGCCGGCAAGACCATCCTGCTGACCACGCACTTCATGGAAGAAGCCGAGCGTCTGTGCGATGAACTCTGCGTGATCGACAACGGCCGCAAGATCGCGCAAGGCAAGCCGCAGGAGCTCATCGTCCGTGAGATCGGCTGCGACGTGGTCGAGGTCTACGGCGACGATCTCGACGCTCTTCGCGCGCTGCTCACCCCGCTGGCCGACCGCGTGGAAGCCAGCGGCGAAACCCTCTTCTGCTATGCGGCCGATCCGCAGCCGTTGGTCGCTGCACTGCGCACGCAAGCGGAAACGCACACCATGCCCGGCCTGCGCTACCTGCACCGGCCAGCCAATCTCGAAGATGTGTTCCTGCGCCTGACCGGCCGCGAAATGCGTGACTGAGGCGCGACTGACCGACCCTTCCATGTCCACTGAAACCGCCCTTACGCCTACACAGCAGCGCGCCTATCCGCAGCCGCTGCTGCCGCTCAATTTCCGCAACTGGCAGTACGTCTGGCTGCGCAACTTCATGGTGTGGCGCAAGCTGGCCATTCCATCGATGGCAGGCAATCTGGCCGACCCGATGATCTACCTGTTCGGCCTCGGCCTGGGCCTTGGCCTGCTGGTCGGGCGCGTGGACGGCGTGTCGTACATCGCCTTCCTGGCGGCCGGCACGGTGGCGTCCAGCACGATGATGTCAGCGAGCTTCGAGTCGATGTACTCCGCGTTCTCGCGCATGCACGTGCAGCGCACGTGGGAGGCGATCCTGTACGCGCCGCTCAGTCTCGGTGACGTGGTGCTCGGCGAACTGTTCTGGGCGGCCAGCAAGTCCGTGCTCTCGGGCTTGGCGATCATGCTGGTGGCGGGCGCGCTCGGCTATGCGTCGATGCCGCAGGCGCTGCTCGCGCTGCCCGTCATCGTGCTGACCGGCTTCACCTTTGCCTGTCTGGCGATGAACATGACGGCGCTCGCCCCTAACTACGACTTCTTCATGTTCTACCAGACGCTGGTGATTACGCCGATGATGCTGCTCTCAGGCGTGTTCTTCCCGCTGTCGCAACTGCCGGCGCCCGTGCGCGCCATCACGAGCGTGCTGCCGTTGCCGCACGCGGTCGACCTGATCCGGCCGCTGATGCTCGGCCGCACGCCAGACAACATCCTATTGCACCTCGGCGTCTTGCTGCTGTATGCCGTCGTCGCGCTGCTGCTGTGCCTGTGGCTGCTGCGCCGTCGCATGCTCAAATAAGGCGCAACAGACGTTCACCAAGCGCCCAACAAAAAGCCCGTCGCGAAGACGGGCTTCTTTTTGCCCCTCCAAGTGAAGAAGGCGGCATAACGACAGCTCACTTTGCATGAGCGACGTCTCTTCGTGTGAAGCAAGAGCGATCAGAAATCGCGACGCTGTACACCTGCTTCAGTGCCCAGCAGCAGCACATTGGCGCCGCGCTTGGCAAACAGGCCGACCGTGACCACGCCCGGAATGTCGTTGACCACCGATTCCAAACCCTTCGGATCGGCAATGCGCAGGCCCACCACGTCGAGAATCACATTGCCGTTGTCGGTCTTGTAGATCTGGCCTTCCTTGGTCATACGCAGGCGCGGCTGGCCGCCCAACGCCGCGAGTTGGCGCGCCACGGCGGCACGTGCCATCGGCACCACTTCCACGGGCAGCGGGAACACGCCCATCGTCTCGACCAGCTTGCTGCCGTCGGCAATGCAAACGAATACGCTAGCCACCGACGCGACGATCTTCTCGCGCGTGAGCGCACCGCCACCGCCCTTGATCATCGCGCCGGAAGCATCAATCTCGTCAGCGCCATCCACGTACACGGGAATCGCATCGACTTCGTTCAGATCCAGCACCGTGAAACCGTGGCCCTGCAGGCGGCGCGTAGACGCTTCGGAGCTGGACACCGCGCCAGAAAAACGCGCCTTGTACGGCGCCATCGCGTCGATGAACAGGTTGGCCGTCGAACCCGTGCCGACACCCAATACCACGCCTTCGGGCACGTTGGCCAATACGTAATCTGCGGCGGCCTGCGCCACCAGCGCCTTCAGTTCATCCTGCGTCATCGCAAACACCCCAAGAAACCGATCGGAATCGGAAAACCCGGTAGTGTACCGGATCAATACGAAGGCTCTCGGCCGGCTGGCAGAGGCAAACCTGCGGAGTACAATCGATTCATCCTTCCACCGCCTGCGCAACGCTGGCATGCCTTTCGGACTTGCTTTATGACTCAGCTCGATCAACTCAAGCAGTTCACCACTGTCGTCGCCGACACCGGCGATTTCCAGGCCATGGCCGCATATCAGCCGCACGATGCGACCACCAATCCGTCGCTGATCCTCAAGGCCGTGCAGAAAGCCGAGTACCGTCCGCTGCTGGAGCAGGCCGTGCGCGATGCGCGCAGCGACAGCGTGGAAGACATCATCGATGCCGTGCTGGTGGCATTCGGCTGCGAGATCCTCTCAATCATCCCCGGCCGCGTGTCGACCGAAGTCGATGCACGGTTGTCGTTCGACACCGAGGCAACGGTCGCCAAGGCCAAGCATTTGATCGCGTTGTACGAAGCGCGCGGCGTGGCGCGCGAGCGTGTGCTGATCAAGATTGCGTCGACGTGGGAAGGCATCCGTGCGGCAGACCAGCTCCGCGCCGAAGGCATCCGTTGCAACATGACGCTGCTGTTTTCGCTGGCCCAGGCCGTGGCGTGCGCGGAAGCCGGCGTGCAGCTCATTTCGCCCTTCGTCGGCCGCATCTACGATTGGTATAAGAAAGATGCCGGCGCCAATTGGGACCCGGTCGCCCAAGGCGGCGCGAATGATCCGGGCGTGCAGTCCGTCCTGCGCATCTACAACTACTACAAGAAGTTCGACTACCCGACCGAGGTGATGGGCGCGAGCTTCCGCAACATCTCGCAGATCGTCGAACTGGCCGGCTGCGACCTGCTGACGATCAGCCCGGACCTGCTGGCCCAATTGCAGCAGTCCGATGCGCCGGTTGAGCGCAAGCTCTCCCCGGACAACGCCAACGCGGCCAACATCGTGCGCCTGCCCGCTGACGAGAAATCGTTCCGCTGGCACATGAACGCCGATGCGATGGCAACGGAAAAGCTGGCCGAAGGCATCCGCCTGTTTGCAGCGGATGCGATCAAGTTGGAAGCGTTGATTGAGCCGCTGCGCGTGGCGGCGTAAGAAGGGTAAGAAAAGCGCGCTTTACCCCAGCATGGCGGGCAAGCATGCGCCCGCCGGCTGGTGAATCACCAGGTCGGCTGTCTGATCCAACGCGCTCGGCTGCGGGTTCACGACGATGACCTTGGCGCCGTGATCCTTCGCAATCCCCGGCAGGCTGGCCGCCGGATACACCAAGCCGGACGTGCCCACCACCAAGCACACGTCACACGTGTTGGCCGCTTCTTCGGCGCGGTAATGCGCCACCAACGGAAGCTGCTCGCCAAACCACACCACGCCTGGGCGCAGCATGGCGCCGCAGGTCGCACATCGCGGCGGCCGCCCTGGTTCGGCGGTGGCGATATCGCATTTACCGCACCCACCCAGCCATTTGTTGGCGAACAGGTTGCCGTGCAGCTCGATCACGCCTTCGCTGCCGGCGCGCTGGTGCAGGCCGTCGACGTTCTGCGTGACGAGCGTCACTGTCTTGCGCTTGGCCAGCGCGGCAATCGCAAGGTGTGCCGCATTCGGCTGGGCTTGCAGCACGCGCTTACGGCGCTCTTCATACCAATCCCAGACGACGCGCGGGTGCTTGCGATAAGCGGCCTCGGTGGCCATGTCTTCGGGCTTGTATTTCTCCCACAGGCCCGTGAGCGCGTCGCGGAAAGTTGCCACACCGGACTCGGCGGAAACGCCCGCACCGGTCAGCACCATGACGTGATGTGCGGAGGCGATCCAGGCGTGGGCCTGGGCCAATGCAGCCGCGTCGGACGCGGCCGTCAGTTCAGTGCTCATCCCTTCTTGGCCGGTGCCGCTGCGCGCTGACGCACGGCTTCGAACAGGCACACACCGCTGGCGACTGACACGTTCAGGCTTTCCACACTACCGGCCATCGGAATGCTGACCAGCGCGTCGCAGGTTTCACGCGTGAGGCGGCGCATGCCCTCGCCTTCGGCGCCCATCACGATAGCGATCGGGCCCTTGAAGTCGGCCTGGTAGAGATCCTGCTCGGCTTCATCGGCCGTGCCGATCACCCACACGCCGCGCTCCTGCAGTTCACGCAGCGTGCGCGCCAGGTTGGTCACGGTAATGTACGGAACGGTCTCAGCCGCGCCGCTGGCGACCTTGGCAACCGTCGTGTTGATCCCAACGCTGCGGTCCTTCGGCGCAATCACGGCATGCGCGCCTGCCGCATCGGCCACACGCAGGCACGCGCCCAGGTTGTGCGGATCGGTCACGCCGTCGAGCACCAGCAACAACGGTGTGCCTTCAATGCCGTCGAGCAGTTCGTCGAGGTTGAGCGCCAGCGAAAGCGGTTCCGCCTTGGCAACGACACCCTGATGGCGGTCGGTACCGGCAATGCCGCGCAGACGATCGTTGTCTGCGGGGATCATGCGCACGCCCGCTGCTTCCGCTGCTTTCAGGAAATCCTGCATGCGGCGGTCGCGGCGGTTAGCCTCGAAGTAGATTTCGTCGATCGACTTCGCGTCGTGGCGCAGCCGGGCGGTTACGGCGTGAAAGCCGATGAGGAGCTTGGATTTAGACATGGCGCGATTGTACCCGTCTGCCCTTGCTCCTCAGCGGTTTTCCAGGCTTCAGCGGCCCTTGGGCTTCCGCGGTGCCTTGGCCGGCGCTTTGCGCACGGTGGTCTTGGCGCCGCCCTTGGGCTTGGGCGCGTGCGTCGTCTGCTTCTTGCGCGCCGGCTTGCCGTGCGCATGGCCCGGTGGTTGAGCGCGTGATCCCGGCTCGAACACCGGCTGCTCTTCGAAGACGCGGTCGAGCGTCTCGTCAAACGACTCCTCCGGCTTGGCCGTGCCGCCCAGCAACGCAGCCAACTGGCGCGGTTTTTTGCGGCCAACCGGCGGCGCCGGCGTGGCAACAGCAGGCTGGCGCGCCCCCGTGGCTTCCGGCGTACCGGTCACCTTGGCCGGGCGCAGTGCCTTGGTGGAAGGCTCCTGGATCAGACGGAAATCCATCTTCCGCGCGTCCAGGTCCACGCGCAGCAACTGCACGCGCACGCGGTCCGTCAGGCGGTAGCGGATGCCGGTACGCTCGCCGCGCAGTTCATTGCGCGCCTCGTCGTACTGGAAGTAATCGCTGCCGAGTTCGGTGACATGCACCAGGCCTTCCACGTACAACTCATCAAGCTGCACGAAGATGCCGAACGAGGTGACCGCGCTGACCGTGCCCGAGAACTCGTTGCCGAGCTTGTCGCGCATGAAGTAGCACTTGAGCCAAGCCTCGACGTCGCGCGAAGCCTCGTCGGCGCGGCGCTCGTTGGCAGAGCAATGCACGCCTAGCTCGTGCCAGATTGCCTCGACCTTCGCTTTGTTGACGACGGCCGCCGGCACACCCTTTTCGGCTTCGGCCTGCAGGCGACGCGCCTTGGGCGACAGCGCACTGTTCAATTGCACGCCCGGCGCCAGCGCCGGCACATAGCGCGTGTGTTGCAGGATCGCCTTGATGGAGCGATGCACCAGCAAGTCCGGATAACGCCGGATCGGGCTCGTGAAGTGCGCATACGCCGGATACGCCAGCCCGAAGTGGCCGATGTTGTCCGGGCTGTAGACCGCCTGCTGCATCGAGCGCAACAGCATGGTTTGCAGCATCGGCGCGTCGGGTCGCGCGGCGACCTTCTCCATCAGTTCGGCGTAGTCGGCTGCCTGGGGCTTGTCGCCGCCGCCCAGCGTCAGACCGCTGGTCTTCAGGAAGGCACGCAGGGCCTGCAGCTTCTCGTCGGTCGGGCCGGCATGCACGCGATACAGCGCCGAGTGCTTGTACTTTTCCAGCATCTCGGCCGCGCAGACGTTGGCCGTCAGCATGCACTCTTCGATCAGCCGGTGCGCATCGTTACGCGTGCGCGGCAGGATCTGCTCGATCTTGCCCTGCGCGTTGCAGACGATGTACGTCTCGGTGGTGTCGAAGTCGATCGCGCCACGCTCGCGTCGCGCCTTGAGCAGCGTCTGATACAGCTCGTACAGATCCTGCAGATGCGGCACCAGCGGCGCGCGCTTGGCGGCCTCCGGACCCTTCACGTTCGACAGGATCGACCAGACCTCGTTGTAGGTCAGGCGCGCCTTCGAGTGCATCACCGCCGGATAGAACTGGTACGCCTTGATCTCGCCCTTGGCCGTGATGACTGCATCGCAGACCATGCACAGGCGATCCACTTCCGGGTTCAGCGAGCACAGGCCGTTGGAGAGCTTC
>Ga0207690_10000878_pt1 | contig 19199 bp, 16 predicted proteins | sample KBSC23metaG_FD_184315 | JGI IMG/M metagenome (GOLD analysis project Ga0207690, IMG submission 184315) | Corn rhizosphere microbial communities from Kellogg Biological Station, Michigan, USA - KBS C2-3 metaG (SPAdes) (version 2) | ecosystem: Host-associated > Plants > Roots > Rhizosphere > Soil ...
CGCTTTGGCTTTCGGTGCGACCGACGGCGGTGCTGCCGCCTTCGTTCAAAAAGCGTTCCTTCTGCTTGTCCCAGCGGGTGTCGGTCATGCCGGAATTGAGCGCGTTCATCGCGGCGCGATAACTCTGGCGCATGTCGGTCAACAGCACGCGATCCTGCGGGCGCTTGGGGCCGGCCAGTGACGGCTTGACGTCGGCGAGGTTCAATTCGATCACGGCGCTGAATTCGGCCTGCGGCGTATTCTCGTCATGCCACAAGCCTTGCGCCCTGGCGTAGGCCTCGATCAACTCGATGTGCTTCGGATCGCGGCCGGACAGGCGCAGGTAGTTGAGCGATTCCTTGTCGATCGGGCAGATCGCGCAGGTCGCGCCGTATTCCGGCGACATGTTGCCGAGCGTGGCGCGATCGGCCAGCGGCAGATGCTGCAGGCCGGGACCGAAGAACTCCACGAACTTGCCGACCACGCCGTGCTTGCGCAGCATCTGGGTGACCGTCAGCACCAGGTCGGTCGCGGTCGCGCCTTCCGGCAGCTTGCCGGTGAAGCGGAAGCCGACCACCTGCGGGATCAGCATGGAGGATGGCTGGCCGAGCATCGCCGCTTCCGCTTCGATGCCGCCCACGCCCCAGCCCAGTACGCCGAGGCCGTTGACCATCGTGGTATGCGAGTCGGTGCCGAACAACGTGTCGGGGAACGCCCAGGTCTGGCCGTCGATGTCGCGCGTCATCACCACGCGCGAGAGGTATTCCAGGTTCACCTGGTGCACGATCCCGGTGGCCGGCGGGACCACCTTGAAATCGTCCAGTGCCTTCTGGCCCCAGCGCAGGAACGCGTAGCGTTCGTGGTTGCGCTGGAATTCGATTTCGGCGTTGCGCGCCAATGCATCGGCTTCGCCGAACACGTCCACCTGCACCGAATGGTCGATCACGAGTTCGGCCGGCGAGAGCGGATTGATCTTCTTCGGATCGCCGCCCAGCGCGACCATCGCGTCACGCATCGCGGCGAGATCCACCACGCAGGGCACGCCGGTGAAATCCTGAAGCACCACGCGCGCCGGCAGGAAGGAGATTTCGGTGGAAGGCTCGGCCTTCGGGTCCCAGTTCAACAGCGCTTCGATCTGGGCCTTGGTGACTTCAATACCGTCCTCGTTGCGCAGCAAGTTTTCCAGCAGGACCTTCATCGAGTAGGGCAGACGCTTGACGTCGTACTGCTTGCCCAGCTTCGCGAAACTGGCGATCTGGTAAGACTTGCCGCCAACGCTGAGGGTGTCGCGAATCCCGAACGAGTCTTGCATGATGTTCTCCTTGTGACCGCGTAGCGCGTGGTTTGCGCGGGATGGCATCGAATTGACCGCCTATTATCGCGCAAACGCCGTTTTGCTGCCGGTGGCAGGCCCATCGGCGACGATGGCGAGGCGTGCTGCTACAGTCGCACGCCTGATGTTCCGGACGCCCGAACCCGCGCGCAGCGCCTGTCGGGACCGCGCTGCCGGGTTGGCGTAGACATGGGGGCAAGCAGGACCGATGACTTCACCTATCCGCCTGTTCCTGCGCATCTACGAGAAGTGGAAGCGCGACACGCTTTACGAAGGTGACTTCCGGCCCAGCATCAGCATCATCAAGCTCTCCTTCATCGCCCTGTTCATCGGCGGGGCGGCGGCGGTCATCGCGTGGATCCTGTACCGGCTGATCGGGCTGGTGACGCATATTGCTTTCGCCGGGCAGTGGAACTTCGATTTCGTCCAGCCGGCCGCGTTGCACGCGCCGTGGTGGGTGATCATCCTGGCGCCGGTGGTCGGTGGCTTGATCATCGGCTTCATGGCGCGCTACGGCACCGAGCGCATCCGCGGCCACGGCATTCCGGAGGCACTGGAAGCCATCCTGTTCCGTCGCAGCAAGATGATGGCCAAGGTCGCAATCCTGAAACCGATCTCGTCGGCGATCGCGATCGGCACCGGCGGCCCATTCGGTGCGGAAGGCCCGATCATCATGACCGGCGGCGCGGTCGGTTCGCTGATCGGGCAAGTGTTTTCGCTGACTTCGATCGAACGGCGCACATTACTGGTGGCCGGTGCCTGCGCCGGCATGTCTGCGACTTTCGCGACGCCGATCGCGGCGACACTGGTGGGCGTCGAGATGCTGTTGTTCGAGATGCGTCCGCGCAGCACCATTCCGGTTGCGGTCGCGTGTTTTGTCGCTGCGGTGTTGCGGCCGTTCCTGATCGGACACGGACCGCTGTTTCCGATCGCGATCCAGTTCCATCTCGACGTTGCGGAATTCGGCATGGCCGCGGTCAGCGGATTGATGGCCGGGCTGCTGGCGACGGCGGTGACTTTCCTCGTCTACAAGGTCGAGGATGGTTACCGCAAGCTGCCGATCCACTGGATGTGGTGGCCGGCGATCGGCGCACTGGTGGTCGGCATCGGCGGCGTGATCGACCCGCAAACGCTGGGCGTCGGCTACGACATCATCTATCAACTGTTGACGGGCAAGATCGTCGGCACTGCGATCGTCATCTTCATGATCGTCAAGGCGCTGATCTGGATCGTGTACCTGAGTTCGGGCACCTCGGGTGGCACGCTGGCGCCCTTGCTGGCGCTGGGCGCGGGGCTGGGCGGGCTGGAAGCCATGATCTTCCCCGGCCCGTACCCGCTGCTGTGGCCATTGCTCGGCATGGGCGCGATGCTGGCCGCCGTGATGCGGATGCCGTTCACATCGATCCTGTTCGCGCTGGAACTCACCGGCAACGCGAGCATGCTGCCGGCGCTCCTGATCACCTGCACCACAGCCTACGGCGCGAGTGTGTTCCTGATGAAGCGCTCCATCCTCACCGAGAAGATCGCGCGCCGCGGCTTGAACATCTTTCGTCCGTACACGCTCAATCGGCTCGAGTACATGACCGTGAAAGAGGTGATGACGCGCGAGGTCATCACGGCTTCCTCGGACATGACGGTGAAAACTCTGCATGACCAGTACTTCGGAACCGAGCAAAGGCATCGCGCTTATCCGGTGGTGGATGCGGAGGGCACCTTGCTGGGCATCGCCGATCGCGCGCGTTTGCGCGAGTGGCTGGAAAACGACGGCTCCGGGGCGGTGCAATTATCCGACCTGATGAGCGGTGATCCGGTAGTCGCCTTTCCCGAGGAAAGCTGCCAGAGCATCGCGATTCGCATGGCGGTGGAAAAACGTGACCGCATCCCGGTGGTCAGCCGCGACACCCATCAGCTTCTCGGCATCGTCACCCGTTACGACCTGCTTACGCCTTACGAGCAGACCCATAACGAGGAACTGCTGCGCGAACGGGTGTTTCGCGCGCGCGGGCATACATGACCTGCTTCGTAGGTTGGGCTGAGCGCAGCGAAGCCCAACGAGTGGCGACCCGTTGAGAAATGTTGGGCTTCCGCCAATGGATCTGGCGTCAGCCCAACCTACAAATTCGATCGAAACGACGAGCAAAGCAGTTTGCGAGCAGCCATCCCTGGTGCGTGGCGCCGGCGCGGCCATCCTTGGCCGCCCCTTCGAAGCGACGCGCGATGCCCCCCGGCGTCGCGCAAGCGTCGCTTCTCACCCGCGCAATGCCACCCCTGTCAGCATCCCCCGCGCGATCATTACTTCGCGTTTGGGTCGCAGCAGCAGATGTCGGCGCCTGCCGCCGAGTTGGCGCCACAACACCGCCGCGCGTATCGCGGCCAGAAGTAGCGCGCGTACACGTTGCGCCTTCGCTGGTTGCTGCAGGTACAACGGATTGCCAACGACGGTGATGCGGGGTTTCAGGCCGGACAGGTTGGCGCAATAGAGATCGGCAAGGCGCGCGAGGATGGTGGGGTGGGTAACGGGGAAGTGCTGCAATTGGCGCTGCATGCCGGCCAGCCCCTCACCGAGTTCCTGATTGAGGGCCGGATGACGGGCCAGGCTGCGTTCCAGCTTCATCACGTTGATCAGCATGTGGAACAGCGGCAGGTCGCGATCATTGCCTTCGATCTGTTCCACCAGTGCACGCAGGCCCCGACGCACGCCCTGATTGCCGCCGAACACATCGGATGCGCTGTCCGATTCCAGCTTGAATACGCTGGCGAGGCTGGCTTCCAGGGCTTCGCTATCGCAGTCGCCTTCGCGCGCGAGGTCGCGCACCAGCGACAAAGCCTGGAACACGCCCGCCAACGCCAGCACGCGTGACTCCCTCATGCCGCGCCTCCGATCTGCGGCGCGTCGGTACGCTCGATCACGGCGCCGCCCAGACATTCCTCGCCCGAGTAGAAGACCACCGATTGACCGGGGGCGACTGCGCGTTGCGTGACGTCGAAACGAACGATGCAGCGGGTGCCCTCGACTTCGATATGGCACGCCTGTGGCGGTTGGCGGTAGCGTGTCATCGCGGTGCAGTCGAACGAGGCGGCGGGTGGATCGCCCGCAATCCAGTGGGTGCCGGCGGCGCTGAGCTCACGGGATTGGAGCCACCGGCTTTCGCGGCCTTGGTCGACGTAGACCACGTTGGCTGCGACATCTTTGCCGACCACGTACCACGGCTCGCCGCTGCCACCGGCACGGCCGCCGATGTGGAGCCCCGAACGCTGGCCCGGCGTGTAGAACATCGCGCCCTGGTGCTCCCCCAGCGCGCGCCCGTCCGGCCGACGCAGTTCGCCCGGCTGGGCCGGCAGGTAGGTCGACAGAAACGCGCGGAAGTCGCGCTCGCCGATGAAACAGATGCCGGTGGAGTCTTTTTTCGCTGCGACGGGCAGGCCCGCGTCGTCCGCCATCCTGCGCACGTCGGCCTTGTGCAGGTCGCCAAGCGGAAACAATGCCGCGCCGAGTTGAACCTGGTCCAGCGTGTGCAGGAAATAGGTCTGGTCCTTGGAGTGGTCGCGCGCGCGCAGCAGTCGCCAGCGGCCGTCGACGGACTCATTCCTTGCGTAGTGCCCCGTCGCGATTTTTTCGGCGCCGTCTGCGCGCGCCGCGGCCAGGAACGTGCCGAACTTGATTTCGCGGTTGCAAAGCACGTCCGGGTTGGGCGTGCGGCCGGCACGGTATTCGTCCAGAAAATGCGCGAACACCCGTTCTCGATATTCCGCCGCGAAGTTGGCGCTCCGAAACGGAATGCCCAGTTTCGCGCACACGGCCAAGGCATCCCTGCGATCAGCATCGGCGTGGCACCCGGACTCCGGATCATCGTCTTCCCAGTTCAGCATGAAAAAGCCTGAGACCTCGTGACCGGCGCGCTTCAGCAACAGGGCGGTCACGGATGAATCGACGCCGCCCGACATGCCCACCGTGATACGCACCTTCAATCGCTCCGGCGGCGCAGCAGCGAGCGGAGCGTCGAGAGCGGCAGGCGCTGGCCGGCCAGCCAGTCCTCGATGGTGGTCAGCACCAGCGGACTGCGCAGGCGCGAAGCGTGGGCCGCGACGTCGGCGTAGCTCATCCACAGCGCACGGGTGATGCCCGCATCGAGCGGGAGTTCGGGATGATGCTTCACGGGGTGTCCGGCGAAGGCGAATCGCACGATGTGGTGGTCGTGCACCGGGCTGTGCCACTGCTGCACGCCGATGAAATGATCCAGTGCGACTTCCCAGCCGGTTTCCTCCAGCGTTTCGCGGCAGGCGGCCGAGGCCAGCGTTTCATCATCTTCCAGGTGTCCGGCGGGTTGGTTGATGCGCAACTCGCCCCGGATGTCTTCCTCCACCATCAGGAATCGGTCGCCATCGGCGATCACGCAGGCTACGGTGACGTGGGGGCACCAGATGGCTTCCCGTTCGGGCGCGGTTGTCGGTTCGTCCATAATTTCTGCTACTGGAAATTCCATCATTTTGCCATCATCTGATGTGACGTTCTGCCATCGCTTGCCTGCGGTGCCAGGCATATACTCGGGCCGAAGGACCGAAGATCGATGACACCAGGAAAAACCGCCGACAACGAAACCGAACGCGAACATGGCGTGGTGGTCGAAACCAGCCGGCCGGAAGCGGCACGACCGCCGCTTTATCAGGTGGTGCTGCTGAACGACGATTACACGCCGATGGAGTTCGTGGTTGTGGTGCTGGAGACGTTTTTCAACATGGCGCGCGAACGTGCAACCCAGGTGATGTTGCACGTCCACACGCGGGGCAAGGGCGTTTGCGGCGTGTTCAGCCGCGAAGTCGCAGAAAGCAAAGTGGCGCAGGTAAATGAATTCTCGCGCGTGCACCAGCACCCGCTGCTTTGCACGATGGAAAAGTTGTAACCGCCCCCATATCGGGGAGAAGAGAGATCCCGGAGACCCCAGGCAATGTTCAGCAAGGACCTCGAATACACCATCGGCCAGTGCTACAAGGAGGCCCGCGAGCAGCGCCACGAGTTCATGACCGTGGAACACCTGCTGCTTGCGCTGCTGGCCAACCCCACGGCGGCGGCCGTCCTGCGCGGCTGCGGCGCCGACATCGAAAAACTCGCGAAAGACCTTCGCTCGATCATCACCGAAACCGTACCGGTGCTGCCCTCGGGCGACGAGCGCGACACGCAACCTACGCTGGGTTTCCAGCGCGTGCTGCAGCGCGCCGTGTACCACGTGCAATCCTCGGGCCGGAAGGAAGTGACCGGCGCGAATGTCCTCGTCGCGATTTTCGGCGAGAAGGATTCACACGCCGTGTACTTCCTGCACCAGCAGGAAGTGGAACGGCTGGACGTCGTCAATTACGTCTCGCACGGCATTGCCAAGATCGGCCATGAATCCGATACCGCGCCCGCAGCCGGCGATGTCGGTACGGAAGCCGAGCCTGAAGGCAAGGACAAGGACAACGCGCTGGTCGAATACGCGACCAATCTCAACGAGCGCGCCGTCGAGGGCAAGATCGACCCGCTGATCGGCCGTGAAGAAGAGGTCGAGCGCACCATCCAGGTGCTGTGCCGCCGGCGCAAGAACAACCCGCTGTACGTCGGCGAATCCGGCGTGGGCAAGACCGCGCTCGCGGAGGGTTTGGCGCGCCGCATCGTCGAAGGCAAGGTGCCCGAGGTGCTCGAGGACGCAACGATCTGGGCGCTGGATCTGGGCGCGCTGGTCGCCGGCACCAAGTATCGCGGCGATTTCGAGAAGCGCCTGAAAGCCGTGATCGGGCAACTCAAGAAGGATCCGAAGGCGATCCTGTTCGTTGACGAAATCCACACCATCATCGGCGCCGGTTCGGCGTCGGGCGGCACCATGGACGCGTCCAACCTGATCAAGCCGGTGCTGGCATCGGGAGAGCTGCGCTGCATCGGCTCGACCACGTTCCAGGAATTCCGCGGCGTGTTCGAGAAGGATCGCGCCTTGGCGCGGCGCTTCCAGAAAATCGACGTGGTCGAACCAACCGTGGCCGACAGCGTGGAAATCCTCAAAGGGCTGAAGTCGCGCTTCGAAGAACACCACAGCGTCACCTACAGTGACGAGGCGTTGCAGGCTGCCGTGGACTTGTCAGTGAAACACATTCCCGACCGGCTGCTGCCCGACAAGGCCATCGACGTGATCGACGAGGCTGGCGCGCATCAGCGCCTGCTGCCCGAGGGCAAGCGCACGGGCAAGGTCGATGTGGGCGAGGTGGAATACATCGTCGCGCGGATGGCGCGCATCCCGCAAAAGCAGGTGTCGGCTTCCGACCGCGACGTGCTGCGCAACCTCGACCGCAACCTCAAGATGGTGATCTTCGGTCAGGACCAGGCCATTGACACGCTCGCGTCCGCGATCAAGATGGCGCGTTCCGGATTGGGCGATGCCAACAAGCCGATAGGCAATTTCCTGTTCGCGGGCCCGACCGGCGTCGGCAAGACCGAAGTCACCCGTCAGCTTGCGCTGCAGCTCGGCATCGAATTGGTGCGCTTCGACATGTCCGAGTACATGGAGCCGCATTCGGTATCGCGCCTGATCGGTGCCCCCCCGGGCTACGTCGGTTTCGACCAGGGCGGGTTGCTCACCGAATCGGTCGTGAAGCACCCGCACTGCGTGCTGCTGCTGGACGAAATCGAGAAGGCGCACCCGGATCTGTTCAACATCCTGTTGCAGGTGATGGATCACGGCGTGCTCACCGATACCAACGGACGCGAGGCAAATTTCCGCAACGTGATCCTGGTGATGACCACCAATGCGGGCGCGCGCCAGGCGGCGCGTCGCAGCATCGGGTTCCTCGAACAGAGTCACGCCACCGACGCGATGGAAGTGATCCGCCGCACCTTCACGCCGGAGTTCCGCAATCGCCTGGATGCGGTGGTGCAGTTCAAGGCGCTGGATTTCGAACACATCCTGCGCGTGGTCGACAAGTTCCTGATCGAACTGGAAGCGCAGTTGCAGGAGAAGCGCGTCAGTTTGAACGTCACTGCCGACGCTCGTCGCTGGCTGGCCGAACACGGCTTCGATACGCAGATGGGCGCGCGCCCGATGGCACGGTTGATCCAGGACAAGGTCAAACGCGCAATCGCCGACGAACTGCTGTTCGGCAAGCTCGCGGACGGCGGCAAGGTCAGCCTGGACGTACGCGACGGAGAATTGACGGTCGACACTGCGTCGGCGGAGAAACTCCCCGCGGTCGTCGAGTAGGGGCACGACTTCCAGGGTGCATCAAAGAAAACGGCGGCCAGTGGCCGCCGTTTTCTTGCTTGTGAACGGGACAAACCGGCATCAACGCATGCGGTAGGTGATGCGTCCCTTGGTCAGGTCGTAAGGCGTCATTTCCACCTTGACCTTGTCGCCGGTGAGGATGCGGATGTAGTGCTTGCGCATGCGGCCCGAAATGTGAGCAGTCACGACGTGCCCGTTTTCCAGTTGCACGCGGAACATGGTATTGGGCAGGGTTTCCTGCACCGTACCTTCCATTTCGATGACGTCGTCTTTGGCCATGGGCTGCGCTGTGCGCGTGAAGGGGAACGGCACATTTTGCCACGAAGCGGCGGTTGGCGAAAGCATGGGTCGAATCCGGCGCCGTCTCGCCCTGCAAAATCGCGTCGGCAGACATCAGCAATCGGCATAAGCTGCGCCTCGTTGGTGCGCTGCGTCATGCTACATTGGCGCGCTTTCGGCAAGGCACGCCATGCCATGCGCGTCGTTTGCGTCCATCCAGCCCGTGACCCCGTTTCCTGCGGAAATGGCCCGGTGTGCATCGGCAGCGCCCCGGACAACGACATCGTGCCGATCGGCATGGGCGTCGATCCGCACCATGCAACCATCACCGCCGATGCGCGCGGACTGGTGTTGGCGGTGCTGCGTGGCTGTCAGCGGGTGTATGTGAACGCGCGCGCGGTGCGAGAGCAGGCGCTGCTGCACCACGGCGATACCGTGACATTGGGCGCCAACAAGTTCCTGGTGACGAGCGATGTCGCGCCGCCGCAGACGGATCGCGCAGACGCCAAGACGACATCGGCCGGCCAAGCCGTCCTGCGCATCGTGTCGGGTGCCGCATCGGGCCAGGCGCTCGCGGTGGGGCGGGATCTGCGTCTTGGCGCCGGCAGCCGCTACTTCGGCGAACTGGCGTACGGGTGCCGTATCGCACAGTATGCCGAGGAATTGATCTTCGAATCCGACAGTGCCGCGCCGCGCATCAATGGCTGGCGCTGCAATCGCGTGCGACTGTCGCCGGGCGATCAGATCGTGCTGGGCGAACATCGCCTCGTGGTGGAAGCGCCGGGGCTGCAATACGCCGCACACCTCGCGTCGCTGCCGCCACCGCCGGTGGCGGTTGCCGAAGCGCCGTCCGCGCCGCCGGCGTCCGCGCCCACCGAAATCTGGTGGCTGATCGCAGCGGCGGCCTTGCTGGCCGTGATCATCGCGCTGTTCCTGTATTTCAGGTGGTAACGCGAAACCCGTTCCAACCCCTCAGGTGAGTCGAATGTCGCGAGCATGGAATTTCAGTGCCGGTCCGGCCGCATTGCCGGAAGATGTGTTGAAGCGCGCCCAGGCGGAACTGCTGGAATGGGACGGCGCGCGCGCCTCCGTGATGGAAATCAGCCATCGCGGCAAGGCATTCATGGACATGACGGCGCGCGTCGAAGCCGACCTGCGCGATCTGCTCGGCATCCCGTCGAACTACAAGGTGCTGTTCCTGCAGGGCGGCGCCACCCAGCACTTCGCGCAAATCCCGATGAATATCGCGGAAGATGGCCAGCGCGCCGATTACGTCGTCAACGGCCATTGGGGCGAGAAGGCCGCCAGCGAAGCCGCGCTGTATGCGGCGCCGCATGTGGCGGCGAGTTCGAAAGCGGGCGGCTACCGGTCCATCCCGGATCGCGCGAGTTGGGATCTCGATCCGCGCTCGGCCTACGTGCACATCACCACCAACGAAACCATCCACGGCGTCGAAATGCACGACATTCCCGACGTCGCCGACGTGCCGCTGATCGCGGACATGTCGTCCGACATCCTGTCGCACCCGCTGGATATCTCGAAGTTCGGGTTGATCTATGCCGGGGCGCAAAAGAACATCGGCCCTTCGGGACTCGTGGTGATGATCGTGCGCGAAGACCTGTTGGAACGCCATCCGCGTCCGCTGCCACGAATCTTCCGCTACGCCGATCACGCCGCTGCGGATTCCATGTTGAACACCCCCAACACCTGGGGCTGGTACTTGGCGGGCCTGACCTTCCGATGGCTGAAACAGCAGGGCGGGCTGGAAGAAATGGCGCGCCGCAACCGCGCCAAATCGGACGCGCTGTATGCGACGATCGATGGCTCCGGCGGCTACTACCGCAATCGCGTCGACCCGGCGGCGCGCTCGCGCATGAACGTGATTTTCAATCTGCACGACGCGGCGCTGGAACCGGTATTCGTGGCCGAGGCCGCGGAGGCCGGCCTGCTGGCGCTGAAGGGCCATCGCACACTGGGCGGCATCCGCGCTTCGCTCTACAACGCGGTGCCGCTCGAAGCAGCGCGCGCGTTGTGTGATTTCATGGCGGAGTTCCAGCGCAGCCATGGCTAGCACTGCTCGTCCCCGCAAAGCGCTGCCCGTGTTCGACGCCGCGCGACTTGCCAATGCCGCCACCGCGAAGTTGCGCCCCTACGACCCGGGCCACGACCTGCCGGCACTGCGCGAACGTTTCGGCGACGCGATCGCGGAGTTGGGTTCCAACGAAAATCCGCGGGGTCCGAGCCCGCGTGCACTGAAAGTGATGCGCGCGGCATTGGGCGAGACATTCCGCTATCCCGATCCGCGCGGGATGGTGTTGAAGCGGACACTGGCCGGGCATCTCGATGTCGGGGTCGAGCGGATCGCGCTGGGCAACGGCTCGCACGAATTGCTGATGCTGCTGGCGCAGTGCTTCGCCGACGCCAAACACTCGATCGTGTTTTCCCAATTCGGATTTGCGGTTTTCCCCATTGCAACGGCGGCGGCCGACGCGCGCGCGATCTGCGTGCCGGCGCTGCCGCGCAGCGATCGCGCAGCGCCGTTGGGACATGATCTCGGCGCGATGGCAAAATCGATTCGACGCGACACGCGCATCGCTTATCTCGCCAACCCCAACAATCCCACGGGCACCTGGTTCGAAGATGCGGCGCTCGAAAAATTTCTTGCAGCGGTGCCGCGCGATGTTGTGGTGGTCGTGGACGAGGCCTACCACGAATACGTGGAAGCGCCGGGGTTGTCCACGGCGCTCGCGTTCGCGGATCGGTATCCGAATCTCGTCGTCACGCGAACCTTTTCGAAAGCCTACGGACTCGCCGGGATGCGCGTCGGCTATCTGGTCGCGCATCCGAGCGTGGTTTCCGTGCTCGAGCGCCTCCGGGAATCTTTCAACGTCAACAACGTGGCGCTCGCTGGTGCCACCGCCGCGCTGGGCGACAAGCCATGGCTGGCCAAGGCGCGCGCCTTCAACCGCGCGGAACGCGAGTGGTTGCGCGAAGAGTTGCTGGAGCGCGGCTATCGCTGCCTGCCATCGCAAACCAATTTCCTGCTGTGCGTGTTGGCGCGTGACGCATCGAAACTGGAACAGCATTTGTTCGAGCGCGGCGTGATCGTGCGGCCGATGAGCGGCTACGGCCTGCCACGCGCGCTGCGGATCAGCGTCGGCAGTCGCGCGGAAAATCGACGCCTGTTGCGAGCGTTGCCGTGAACGCACGGCTGGATTGGGTTACTTCGCCCGTGCGCGGCTTGCACGGGGAGCTATGCGTGCCGGGCGACAAATCGGTTTCGCATCGCGCCATCATGCTTTCCGCGCTGGCCGATGGCACCTCGCGCATCCGCGGATTTCTGGAGGGCGAAGACACCCGCGCGACCGCGCGCATCTTCGGGCAGATGGGCGTACGGATCGACGCGCCTTCGCCGGGCGAACGCGTCGTGCACGGCGTCGGCTTGCGCGGGTTGCGCGCGCCGGAAGGCGAGCTCGATTGCGGCAATTCCGGCACGGCTATGCGCTTGCTGTGCGGGGCATTGGCGGGGCAGACATTCGATTCGATCTTGGCGGGCGATGCATCGCTTTCGAAACGCCCGATGCGGCGCGTGACCGAACCTTTATCGACCATGGGCGCACGCATCGAAGCCCCGGAAGCGGGCACGCCGCCGTTGCGTGTGTGCGGCGGACGTGCGTTGCGCGGCATCGACTACGAGTCGCCCATCGCCAGCGCCCAGGTGAAGTCCGCGGTGCTGCTGGCGGGATTGTATGCCGAAGGCGAAACTTTCGTCACTGAACCACGCCCCACCCGCGACTACACCGAACGCATGCTGCATGCGTTCGGTTGGCCGGTGGAATTCGGGCCGGGCAGGGTGGGGCTGTCGGGCGGGCATGCGCTGCGCGCGGTCGACGTCGACGTGCCTGCGGATTTTTCCTCGGCGGCGTTCTTCATCGTGGCGGCGAGCATCGTGCCGGATTCGGAGCTGCTTTTGCGCAACGTCGGCATGAACCCGCGCCGGACGGGATTGCTGCACGTGTTGCGCGCGATGGGCGCCGACATCATGGAAACGAATGCACGCGAGGCAGGCAGTGAACCGGTCGCGGATTTGATAGTGCGGCATGCGCCGCTGCGCGGGGTCGAAGTGCCGGTGGCACACGTGGCCGACATGATCGACGAATTCCCCGCGCTCTTCATCGCGGCGGCGTGCGCGGAAGGCGTGACCACGATTCGGGGCGCTGAAGAGTTGCGGGTGAAGGAATCGGATCGCATCGCCGTGATGGCAATCGGCCTGCGCGCGTTGGGTGCCCGCATCGAGGAAACGCCGGATGGCGCGATGATCGAAGGCGGCACGTTGCATGGCGGCAGCGTGGAATCGCACGGCGATCATCGCATCGCGATGGCATTCGCGATGGCAGGCGCGGGTGTGGACGGCGCGATCATGATTCGCGATTGCGCGAATGTCGCCACCTCGTTTCCGGGTTTCGTCGAATTGGCAAATGGTTGCGGTCTGGCGGTGCACGCGGCCTGAGACGGACCGGCGTCCGCTAAAATTCGCCGGATGACCACGAACGATTCCGTGCCGGTACTGACCATCGATGGCCCCTCCGGCTCCGGCAAGGGCACCATCGCCCGCGCGGTGGCGGATCGACTGGGCTGGCACATGCTGGATTCAGGGGCGATCTACCGGGCCGTCGGCTATGCAGCCGGCCTCAAGGACCTGGACCTTTCCGACGCCGAAGCCGTCGCGCGCTGCGCGGCAGAAACCCGGATCGAATTCCGTGACCCTGGCGATGGCGGCGAAACCCGCGTGATCATCAATGGCCAGGACGCCACCGACGCGATCCGCACCGAAACCGCGGGTGCGGCGGCCTCGGCGATCGCAGCCTTGCCCCCGGTGCGAAAAGCCTTGGTGGACAAGCAGTTGGCGTTTCGCCAGCCGCCGGGCTTGGTGGCAGACGGACGCGATATGGGGACGGTGATCTTCCCGGACGCGCCGTTCAAGGTGTTCCTGACCGCCAGTGCCGCCGAGCGCGCGGAAAGGCGCTATAAGCAGTTGAAGGCAAAGGGACTTGCCGTTACACTAACCAGCCTTTTGCACGAGATCGAGTTGCGTGACGCGCGGGACGCGTCGCGCACGGTTGCGCCGTTGCGACCGGCTGTCGATGCGGTGGTGATCGATACCACCGGACAGCCGATTCCGGCGGTGGTGGCCGAAGTACTCGCCGTCGTGCGGAAGGCTTGAACCAACCCAATCTGCCGCGTTCGCGCGGTTTTCATCCATGGATGCCAATGCGCATCCCCCAACCGGCGGATCGTCGCCTGTGGAGCTTGAACCCGATGGAACTTGCAGGCATCGCGATCCATTCCCAACCTGGAATTCCCATGACCGAAAGTTTTGCCGAACTGTTTGAACAGAGCCAGTCGCTGGCCAAATTGAAACCCGGAGCCATCGTCTCCGGCATCGTCGTCGAGATCCGCCCCGATGTGGTGGTGGTGAACGCCGGACTGAAATCGGAAGGCATCGTGCCAATCGAGCAGTTCAAGGCCGAAAACGGCGACCTGGAAGTGTCCGTGGGCGACGAAGTCAAAGTCGCGCTGGACGCCATCGAAAACGGTTTCGGCGAAACCATGCTGTCGCGCGAGAAGGCCAAGCGCTCGATGGTGTGGGACGAGCTGGAAAGTGCATTCGAGCAGGAAGAGGCCGTCACCGGCCGCATCAACGGCAAGGTCAAGGGCGGCTTCACCGTCGACATCCGCGACGTGCGCGCGTTCCTGCCGGGTTCACTGGTGGACGTGCGTCCGGTGCGCGATCCGGCTTACCTCGAAGGCAAGGATCTCGAATTCAAGATCATCAAGCTCGACCGCAAGCGCAACAATGTGGTGGTAAGCCGCCGCGCGGTGGTCGAGAGCGAGCACTCCGAGGAGCGCGAGCAGCTGCTGGAGAAGCTGCAGGAAGGTGCGATCCTGCACGGCGTGGTCAAGAACCTCACCGACTACGGCGCGTTCGTGGACCTCGGCGGCATCGATGGCCTGCTGCACATCACCGACATGGCGTGGAAGCGCGTGCGGCACCCGTCCGAAGTCGTGAACGTCGGCGACGAGCTCGACGTGCGCGTGCTGAAGTTTGACCGCGAGCGCAACCGCGTGTCCCTGGGCCTGAAGCAGCTGGGCGACGATCCATGGGTCAGCATCACCCGCCGCTATCCGTCCGGCACCCGCCTGTTCGGCAAGGTTTCCAACGTCACCGACTACGGCTGCTTCGTGGAGCTGGAGCCGGGCGTGGAAGGCCTGGTGCACGTGTCCGAGATGGACTGGACCAACAAGAACGTCAACCCGGCCAAGGTAGTGCAGGTCGGCGACGAAGTGGAAGTCATGGTGCTGGACGTCGACGAAGAGCGCCGCCGCATTTCGCTGGGCATGAAGCAGACCCAGTCGAACCCGTGGGAAGCGTTCGCGGCGACCTTCAAGAAGGGCGACAAGGTCCACGGCGCGATCAAGTCGATCACCGACTTCGGCATCTTCGTGGGCCTGGACGGCGGCATCGACGGTCTGGTGCACCTGTCCGACATTTCCTGGCAGGGCAATGGCGAGGAACTGGTCCGCGAGTTCAAGAAGGGCGATGAGGTCGACGCGGTGGTGCTGGCGGTGGATCCCGAGCGCGAGCGCATCAGCCTCGGCATCAAGCAGCTCGAACAGGATCCGTTCGGCCAGTTCATGGCCGCGCATCCGCGCGGCGCGATCCTCAACGGCACCGTCCGCGAAGTGGACGCCAAGGGCGCGGTGGTCGATCTCGCCGATGGCATCGAGGGTTATCTCTCGGCGCGCGATTTCTCGAAGGACCGCATCGATGATCTCAGCCAGCACCTGAAGGCGGGCGAGCAGGTCGAGGCCAAGTTCATCGGCATGGATCGCAAGGGCCGGATGTTGCAACTCTCGATCCGCGCCAAGGACGAGGACGAGATGGCCGAAACGCTGTCCGAGTACCAGAACCAGCACGCCGACCGCAGCACCACCAAGTTGGGGGCTCTGCTGAAAGAGCAGTTGAACAAGTCGGAGTAAGTCTATATAAAGGCTTGTGTTTTTTGCGACACGACGACGCCGTCCGCATCCGCGGGCGGCGTCGTGGAATGGGAGCGCGCGTGCGCAGCCCGTCCCCATCGTCCTCAAGGTCATCGCACGTTGCCATCCATGACGAAATCCGAATTGATCGCCGCGCTCGCGGAACGCCAGAAACACCTGGCGTTCGCGGACGTCGAATTGGCGGTGCGCAATGTGATCGAGCAGATGAGCACGGCGCTGGCGAGCGGCGATCGCATCGAGATTCGCGGCTTCGGCAGTTTCTCGCTGCATTACCGGCCACCGCGCACCGGCCGCAATCCCAAGACCGGCACGGCCGTGGCACTCCCGGGCAAGCATGTTCCGCATTTCAAACCGGGCAAGGAATTGCGGCAGCGGGTGAACGAAGGCCGCGACGACACGCCGTGAATCGGGCATGGGTCGCGGCGCTATTTTTGCGATCATCCTTGATCGCAGCTTCGTTCGGTCTCCCTTCGCGCCGATGGCTACTCGGTTGACACACACTAGAACGGCCGTCCTTGGCCTGACTTTTCACAACAGCCGCTTCGAACGGGGTTTCGAAGGGTGCCGGACGCGGCGCCGGAGAGATCGGTGAACTTCCTTCCCACAGACCCGTTGCTGTTGTTGTTCCTGCTGCTGCCGCTGGCCGGCTGGCTGGGCTGGATCATCGGCCGCCACGCGACCGCGCGCCGCTCGGGCGCACGGGTGACCGAGCTGTCGTCGCATTACTTCCGCGGCCTCAACTATCTGCTCAACGAGCAGCCGGACAAGGCCATTGAAGTCTTCATGAAGCTGGCCGAGTTCAACCGCGACACGGTGGAAACCCATCTCGCGCTCGGCAACCTGTTTCGCCGCCGCGGTGAAGTGGACCGGGCAATTCGCGTGCACCAGCACCTGGTCAGCCGTTCCAACCTTTCCGAAGCCGAACGAACCGTCGCGCTGCTGGAACTGGGCGAGGACTATATGCGCGCGGGTTTGCTCGATCGTGCCGAGGCGCTGTTCGACGATCTGGTCGCGATGGATGCGCACGCTCCTTCGGCGCTGCGGCATCTGATCGCGATCTACCAGCACGAACGTGACTGGCACAAGGCCATCGGTCATGCACGGCGGCTGGAAAAAATGACCGGTGAATCGCAGGCCGCGACCATCGCGCAATTCCAGTGCGAACTGGCCGAACAGTCGCGCCAGCACGGTGCGCGCGCCGAGGCTCGGGCTTACCTCGACGAGGCCTTCGCCAGCCAGCCCGGCTGCGTGCGCGGGTACATGATCAGCGGACACCTGTTTGCGGAAGAGGGGCGCTGGAACGAAGCGGTGTTGGCGTTCGAACAGGCCGTCGACGCGGATGTCGATTTCGTTCCGGAAATCCTGCCGCCGCTGCTGGACGCCTACGCGCATGCGGGCGAGATGGATCGTGCCGAAAAATTCCTCGTGCACGTCGTGGATCGCTACCACGGCATCACACCGGTGCTGGCGCTGACCGATCTTTACAAGAAGCGCGAAGGCGAGCGCGCCGCCATCGATTTCCTGACCGGCCAGTTGCGGCAGCGGCCGTCGGTCCGCGGGATGATGGCCTTGATCGACGCCACCATGAGCCGCACCGAAGGCGAGGCCCGCGAGAACTTCCTGATCCTGCGCGATCTGACGCACAAGTTGCTGGAAGGCCGCGCGATGTACCGCTGCAACCATTGCGGTTTCGGCGCCAAGGCGCACCACTGGCAATGCCCGAGCTGCAAGAGTTGGGGCACGGTACGTCCCATCCACAGCGTCGTCAGTGAATGATGCGATCATCCCTGATCGCCGCGATCCCGTACGCACCGGCGAACAGGTTCATTCGGAACTACCGAGCACCAGAACGGCCTTCCGTGGCCTGACTTTTCCCAACAGCCGCTTCGAGTGGGGCAGTTCGAACAAATGCAAGCTGCCGTCCCGCTACTGCTGAGCACACTTGGTGGGCTGATGCTGTCGCTGGTCGTGACATCGCTTGCGCTGGTTTACGCCCGTCGCCGCGGTTTACTGGATTTGCCCGGTAAGCGACGTTCGCACACCCAGGCGACGCCGCGCGGGGGCGGGGTCGGCATCGTCGCGGCGCTGGTGCTGGCGGGTTTGTCTGCGTGGTACGGGCTGGACCCTGCGGCAAGTCCGGTGCGCGTCGGCGCGATTGCGCTGGCAATCCTGGCGGTCGCCCTGATCGGCTGGCTCGATGATCACGCGCCGCTGTCGGTATTGTCACGATTGACGGTGCACGTCCTCGCGGCGCTGCTGGTCGGCGCCGCCGTGCTCGCCCCGGGACCGTGGCCCGGCGCATTCGGATGGGTGACGCTGCTTCCGCTCGCCGTCGTGCTGGTTGGCTTCATCAACGCGCACAACTTCATGGACGGTATCGACGGCATCCTCGGCCAACAGGGCTTGTTCGTGATGCTGGGGTACGGCCTGCTGGCGGCCTGGGCCGGAAGGACCGGTCTCGCCGCATTCGCGTTCGTTTCGGCGGCGGGATGCCTCGGCTTCCTGTTTTTCAACTTTCCGCCGGCGCGCATTTTCATGGGCGACGTGGGATCGGGTGCGCTGGGCCTCGCGCTCGGCACGGTTGCTGCACTGCTTGTTCAGCGAAATCCCGCCCTGCTGTGGGGATGCTTGATCCTCCCTTCGGCGTTTCTGGTCGACAGTGGGCTGACCCTTGCGCGGCGCATGCTCGGCGGCCAGCGCTGGTATGCGCCGCATCGTCAGCACCTGTACCAGTGGCTGGTACGGGTAAACTGGAGCCATGCGCGCACGGATGTCGCTTACATGACCTGGAATCTTGCGGTGGTCGCACCGCTGGCGTGGCTGGCGGTGCGCTGGCCGGCGCACGGCGTGTGGTGCGTACTTGCGGCTTACGCACTGGCGGGCGCCGCATGGTATTTCGGCAAGCGAGCCTGCCTCGCCGCCGCCACGGAAGGCAGGCTGCATGAAGCCGCCTAGTCTCGCCGGAAGGATCCATCCCCGCTCTGCGGTGGTGATTCACGACCTTGCCGTGACGCTGCTCGCGTGGTGGCTGGCCAACACGCTGCGTTACGCGATGCTGCCCTACGGCCAGCAACTCGATCTGTTGAGCTGGCAGACACTGATCGTGCTGGGCGTGCAGGCTGCGATGTTCTTCTGGACCGGTTTGTACAAAGGTCTGTGGCGCTTCGCGAGCGTACCCGACTTGTGGAACATCCTGCGCGCGGTGGTCGCGGGCGCGGTGGTGATCTATCTCGCCTTGTTCCTGTACAACCGGATGTACGGCATTTCACGCTCGGTGCTGCTGATCTATCCGGTGCTGCTGG
>Ga0207690_10000880_pt1 | contig 19170 bp, 17 predicted proteins | sample KBSC23metaG_FD_184315 | JGI IMG/M metagenome (GOLD analysis project Ga0207690, IMG submission 184315) | Corn rhizosphere microbial communities from Kellogg Biological Station, Michigan, USA - KBS C2-3 metaG (SPAdes) (version 2) | ecosystem: Host-associated > Plants > Roots > Rhizosphere > Soil ...
CGAGGCCGTGCGCCACGTCGGTGCGGCCCGCCTGCACGGCCGCGACGTACGACGGGTCGTGCACGGTCGCGAGCAGCTCGTCGGACGCCGGCTCGAAGGGCAAGAGCTGAGGAAGTACGCCGAATTCACGGGCCAGCGCGACGGTGAGCTCGAGCCGCAGCGGGTTGAACGGATGGCTCGGACCGAAGCCGTAGTCAAGGAGTGCCGGATCCCACGCGAGCGCCGCGGTCACGCCTGTCCCGCGGCGAGCTCGCGCGAGCGGTCGCGGGCCGCTTCCAGCGCCGCCAGCAGCGCGGCCCGCACGCCGTGGTTCTCCAGCTCGCGGATGGCGGCGATCGTCGTACCGCCCGGGCTCGTCACGGCCTCGCGCAACTGCACGGGGTGCTCGCCGGACTCGCTGAGCATCTTCGCCGAGCCGACCGCGGTCTGCACGATCAGCTCGGCCGCAACCGCCCGCGGCAGCCCGAGCAGGATGCCGGCGTCGATCATCGCCTCGACGAGGAAGAAGAAGTACGCCGGACCGCTGCCGGACAGCGCGGTCACCGCGTCGAGCTGCGACTCGGGAACCCGGATGACCTTGCCGACCGGCTTGAGCAACGTCTCGGTCCGGGCGAGGTGTTCTTCGGTCGCGTGCGCGCCCGCGGCGACCGCACTCATCGCCTCGTCGACGAACACCGGGGTGTTGCTCATGACCCGGACGACGGGGACGCCGTCGGCCAGCCGCGACTCCAGGAACGTCGTCGGGATGCCGGCCGCGATCGTGATGACGAGCGTCTCCGGCTTCACCGCGCCGGCCAGCTCGTCGAGCAGCGCGCCCATCTCCTGCGGCTTGACCGCCACGAGCAACGTGTCCGCGAGCCGCGCGGCTTCGGTGCTCGCGACGCCCTGGACGCCGTAGCGCTCGGTCAGGAGAGCCGTCCGGTCCGGATGCCGCTCGCTGAACAGCAGGTCCGTGGGCGCGCGCCCGGCACGCAAAAGGCCCGACATGAGGGCTTCGCCCATCTTGCCGGCGCCGAGGATTGCTACCTTCTCCGCCACGGTGACCATGCTGTCACCTAGTCGGTCAGCGTGAGCGTGTCGCCTCCCGTCACGGTCGACACGTCGCTGCTGTCGAGCCCGAAGCTGACGGTGTACGAGCCCGGGGGCGCGTAGAAGCCGGTCGACGAGATCGTGTCCCACGTCGACTTCCACTGCAGGCAGGTGCCCGCCCGGACGGTCAGCGCGAAGTTCTTGTTCTGGTAGGTGATGCCCTGCCCGGCATGCCAGACGGTCGTGCCGGTGCTGTCGCTGAGCTGCATGGAGATCTGCCGGGTACTGGTGAAGTGGACGGTCCCGTCACCGACGACCGACGGGCGGCACAGCTCCATCGACAACGTGACCGGATGCTTGCGCTGGCCCTGCACCGGCCCGGAGTAGACCTCGCACCAGCCCTGCACGTCGTACGTCGCGTCGCAGGCGGCGTTGTAGCCGACCATCGAGCGGCTGATCGGCGCGTCGGCGGAGTGCCGCTTGGTCGGCGCGTACGGCGTGGACGACGGCGACGGCTTCGGCACCGGGAAGGCGTTGTTGCTGCCGCTCGGTCCGGCCGCAGGGCCGTTGCCGCCGGGCAGCACCGGCCCGGACGCCTGCGTCCCGACCCCGCTGGGAGAAGTGGGTCGAGCGTGGGCCGTCGGGCCGGTGCTGCTCGGCGCGGACTGCGAGCCGCCATTGTCCGGGCCCGCGGGTACGACGGTGAGCCGGTCGGCGCTGCTGCCGGTGCCCGCCGCGCCGATCAGGACGCCGGCGACGGCCGCGACGACGGCGAACCCGCCGGAGGTCACGAGGGCGCGCCGGCGCCGGCGGGCGCGGGCCCGGCGCATCACGTCCCGGACGCCGTCGGGCGATGGGAAGAACGTCGGACGCATCTCAGTCATGGAGTGCCTCCAGCTCGGTCGCGAGCAGCACACGGGCCTCCGAGAGCTGGCGTTTCACGGTGCCGGCGGGACGGCCGACCGCGCTGGCGACCGATTCCACCGACAGGTCGGCGAAGTAGTGAAGCAGGACGACGTCGCGGAGCCGGCGCGGCAGCCCCTCGACCGCGGTGCGCAGGGTGATCAGGGCGGGGTCGGGCCCGGGGTGGTGGCCCGCCTCGCGCACCGTCGCGGCGACCGCGTCGATCGTCGTACGGTCCTCGGCCCGGTCCTTCCAGGCCCGGCGGACGAGGTTGGTCGCGACCCGGTAGACGTAGGCCTTCGGGTCGTCTATCCGCCGCCACCGAGAAACCATGCGAGCGAAGGCCTCCTGGGTCAGGTCGTGCGCGAGCTCCCGGTCCCGGGTGAGCGACCAGCAGTAGCCGGCCAGCTCGGGGTAGTGACCGGTGTAGAAGGCGGTGAACTCCTCCTCCTGGGTGCGCACGGTCGCGAGTCTCCCAACCGAGTCGGCGACGGTGAGGGTCACAACGAGAAAGAGTCCGGCAGGACCGAACCGGTTCGCCCCGAATGAACTCTTTGTCGATGTGGGACGGAAACGTCCCCCGTCGTAGGGAGGGACCTCATGCATCGCCGCCCAGCTCTGGCGCTGCTCGCGACCGCTGCCGCCGCGTGCTTCGGCACGACCGGCGCGGCTCCGTCGTGGGCGCACCTCACCCCGGCCGAGCCGGCCGGCGCCGTCACGGTCCTCACGACGGCGACCAGCGGCATCGCCGACGTCGTCCTCTACGACGACGCGACGCTGTCTCCCAAGCTCACGCACAACCCCGACATCAGCATCTCGGGCGAAGGGCGCGTGGTCGGCTTCACGCTGCGGCGCACCGACAACGCGGACGACACGCTCTACGTCGTCCGGCTGCCGAAGTTCGCCGGCGGCCTGACCTACGTCTCCGGAAGCACGACGCCGGCCCAGCCCGCCTGCACGCAGCCGACGAACCCGCTGGATCCGGTCGTGTGCCCGGCCTACAAGCCGACCGCGATCAAGTTGCACGAGGGCTACTACCGGCTCGAGGTGCTGACCGACGGCAAGCCGCTGAAGATCACGATGCACTTCCACGGCGTGCGCCGCGCGAGCTCGCGGATCGGCGTGCAGACGAAGGTCCGCACCGCTGAGGCCGACCTGCCGGCCCGGGAGTCCATCGGTTCGTCGACCATCACCTACGGCGCGGAGACCTCGTTCGCCGGCGCCGTCCGCACGACGATGCTCGTGCGCGCGAAGCTGCACCCGGACGCGACGCTGCTGGCCGCGAGCGTCTGCACCCGCCACGACTCCGGCGCGACCCCGCCGTACGCGTTCAGTCCGCCGTGTCCCGGCGGGGAGAACCGCGGGGTGGGCTGGTCGGCCGGCAACACCGTCCGGCGCTCGTTCGGCGCGGTCGGCGGCCTGTCCGTCTACGACCTCGCCGGCCAGCCGGTCGACGCGACCGGGGTCGGCGGCTCCTACGTCGACACCGACGGCCCGACGTACGTCGGTGGCGTGGGTGTCTGGTCGTGGAGCGACACCCTCGACTTCTTCGGCAGCCCGTTGATGACCCCGCCGAGCCAGCCGTGAAGCGCCTCGTCGGGGTGGTCCTCGCCCTGGTCGCCGGCGCGCTCGCCGTCCCGTCGTCGGCGCGAGTCGTCGCCGCCGAGCCGCTGGGCGCGGTGACGACCATCACCGCGACGTCGAGCGGCAGCGCGAGCCTCGTCCTCTACGACGACGCGACCGTGTCCGCGGCACCGACGAACAACCCTGACGTGACGATCTCCGGCAAGGGCCGGCTGATCGGCTTCGATCTGACCAGCACGACGGGCACCCCGGACCAGACCCTCGACGAGTTCACGGCGGTCCGGCTGCCGTCGTTCGCGGGCCAGCGCACGGTCGTGACCGGGATGTCCAACACGACGCGCACGTGCACCGGCTATCCCGACCCGTCGCTGCCGGTCCAGCAGGAGTGCAGCGGCTGCACCTACACGCCGAGCCCCCAGGTGCCGGTGCAGGAGAACTGCCCCTACACCGCGCCGAAGCACTACGTCCTGCACGAGGGCTACTACCGGATGTCGGTGCTCACCGACGGATCTCCGGTGCAGATCACGCTGCGGTTGCACGGCGTCGCCAAGAACCGCGCCAAGGTTCATCTCCAGTCGACGTTCCGATCGCTCGAGACGTCACTGACCCAGCGCGAGTCGCTCGGGTCGACGACCATCACCTACGGCGGTTCGACGACGCTGCCCAACGTCAACGGCATCTTCACCGTCGTCGGCGCCAAGTTGCATCCGAACGCGACCGTGGTGGCCGACTCGCAGTGCTGGCGATCGGACGCGTCCGCGCCACCGCCGTACGCGTACAGCCCGGCCTGCCCGGGCGGGCACACCGTCGCCTACTCGTACCGCGTCATGGCGCCCGGCGGTGGCTACGGCGCCGAGGGCGTGGGCGTCTGGGCCGGCAGCCTCACCCCGAGCGGTACGCCGAACGGCATCGGCGGATCCTTCACCGACAGCGACGGCCCGGCCTACCTCGGCGGGGTCGCGGTGTGGACCGACCGCGACGATCTGCCGTTCGCCGACATGCTGCAAGCGCCCTGAGGCCGGCTCAGCCCTTGGTGGCGACCGCGCGCAGGAAGAAGCTCACGTTGGCCGGTCGCTCGGCCAGCCGGCGCATCAGGTAGCCGTACCACTCGTCGCCGTACGGCACGTAGACGCGCACGGTATCGCCGCGCTCGGCCAGCCGGAGCTGTTCGTGCGGGCGGATGCCGTAGAGCATCTGGAACTCGTAGCTGCCCTTGACCCGCTCCGTGTCGAGCACGAGCTTGTCCGCGACCTTGACCAGCCGCGGATCGTGCGTCGCGACCATCGGGTAGCCGGGGCCCTCCATCAACACCCGCAGGCAACGCACGTAGGACTTGTTCACGTCGTCGCGGGACTGGAACGCGACCGTCGACGGCTCCTTGTAGGCGCCCTTGCACAGCCGGATCCGCGACCCTTCGTGGGCGAGGTCGCGGCAGTCGGCTTCGGTGCGGTGCAGGTAGGCCTGCAGCACGCCGCCGACCGACGGGAAGTCGGCGCGCAGCTCGCGCAGGATCGACAGTGTCGAGTCGGTCGTCGTGTGGTCTTCCATGTCGAGCGTCACCGTGGTGCCCGCAGCCGCCGCGGCAGCACAGATCGCGTGCGCGTTGTCGCGGGCCATCGACGGATCGAGCGCCTGGCCGACGGCGGACAGTTTCACCGACACCTCGGCGCGGCCGGCAAGGCCGTGATCCGCGAGCCGGCCGAGCAAGGTGACATACGCCTTGGTCGTCGCATCCGCATGCCCGACCTCGGTCGTGTCCTCGCCGAGATGGTCGAGGCTGACGTTCAACCCGGTGGCGGCGAGCCGCGACGTCACGTCGACCGCGTCGTCTACGGAAGTGCCGGCGACGAAGCGTCGTACGACGTCTCGGGAGACCGGCGCGGTCTCGATCAACCGGCGCACCCGGCGGTTGCGGGACGCGGTCAGCAGGACGCTGCGGAACACGGGACGAGGCTAACCGTCGGCGGCGTGCGGCCGGCGCCAGGCGGAGCTGTCGGCGTCGGCGGGTGCGGCCAGGTGCAACCGGGTGAACGCGAGCGCCTCGGCGAGATCCGCTTCGCGGTCGGCGCGGCTGTCGGCCCGGCGGGTGTTGATCTCCACGACGACCGTGCCGTCGAACCCTTTGCGGGCGAGGGTTTCCAGCAGCACGCCGCACGGTTGAGTCCCGCGGCCGGGGACGAGATGCTCGTCGCGCGGGCCGCCGAGGCCGTCGGCGATGTGCACGTGGGCGAGCCGGTCGGCCATCCGGGTCGCCATGTCCATCGCGTCCGATCGCGACACCGACGTGTGCGACAGGTCGATCGTGAAATGCTGCACGTCTTCCTCGGTCGGATCCCAGTCCGGCGCGTACGGCGTCACCTCGCGGCCGCGGGCCCGCAGCGGGAACATGTTCTCGACCGCGAACCGCACGTCGGTCTCTTCGGCCATCCGGTTGATGCCGGCGACGAAGTCGCGCGCGTAGTCGCGCTGCCAGCGGAACGGCGGGTGTACGACGACCGTCTTGGCGCCGACCTCGTGGGCCGCATTGCGGGCGCGGACCAGCTTCGCCCACGGGTCGGTCCCCCACACCCGCTGCGTGATGATGAGACACGGCGCGTGCACCGCGAGCACCGGCACGCCGTGGTAGTCGGACAGCCGCTTGAGCGCGTCGGAGTCCTGGCTGACCGGATCGGTCCACACCATGACCTCGACCCCGTCGTAGCCGAGGCGGGCGGCCAGCTCGAACGCGGCCGGCGTCGCCTCGGGGTACACCGAGGCGGTCGACAACGCGACCTTCGCCTCGGGCACGCGCACGACAGCCACACCCGTAGTCTGACCTAGTGCCTGAGGTCTCCCTCGATTTCCCGCGCCAATGGGTGGAGTTCGTCAACCCCGAGGACGAGGAGGAAATCTTCCGCGTCGACCTCACCTGGCTGCTGTCGTCGTGGACGTGCATCTTCGGCTCCGGCTGCAAGGGAATCGTGAAGAACCGCGCCGATGACGGGTGCTGCTCGCACGGCGCCTTCTATTCGGAGAAGGCCGACGAGAAACGCGTCGAGAAGTTCGCCCGCCGGCTCACCGACGACGAGTGGCAGTTCCGCAAGCAGGGGTTGAAGGGCGGCGTCAGCGAGGTCGAGGACGGCAAGCGCCGGACCCGGCGGCTCAACGGCGCGTGCATCTTCCTCAACCGTCCGGGGTTCGAGGCCGGCGCCGGTTGCGCGCTGCACCTGCACGCGCTGAACACCGGGCTGCATCCGCTCGACACGAAGCCGGACGTGTGCTGGCAGCTGCCGGTCCGCCGTACGTACGAACGGATCACCCGGCCGGACGACACCGAGGTCCTGGTGACGACGATCGGCGAGTACGACCGCCGCGGTTGGGGATCCGGCGGGCACGACCTCAAGTGGTGGTGCACCGGTGCCACCGAGGCCCATGTCGGCTCCGAGCCGATGTTCCGGTCGTACGGCCCCGAGCTCGCCGAGCTGATGGGACGGCCGGCGTACGACGTGCTGGTCGACTTGTGCGAGGCCGCGTTGAGCGGGCCGCGGGTAGCCCCGCACCCCGCCGACGGCTGAGTCGCGTCCGCCCGTCGTCGGGTGTGACGTCGTGTGTCGATCCGGGCCGGCCCACTGACACAGAACGTCACAGTCGACGTGGCGTGGCTGGCGCCGAACTGTCGTCCCTTCGCCGTACGGTCGCGGCATGGTGAAGGCAGCGGCGCGCGAACGAGCGCCTTTCCGGTGCGAGGAATGCGGGCTGCAGGTCGCGAAGTGGGTCGGCCGCTGTCCCGAGTGCCAAGCCTGGGGGACGGTCACCGAGGTCGGCGCGCCGACCGGGATCACCGTCACCGCCGGACCGGTGTCGGCGCCGGCCAGGCCGATCGCCACCGTGCCGGTGCAGGGTGCGGCGCATCGTCCGACCGGAGTCGCCGAGCTCGACCGTTGCCTCGGCGGCGGCCTCGTTCCGGGCTCGGTCGTGCTGCTCGCGGGCGAGCCGGGCGTCGGCAAGTCGACGCTGCTGATCTGTGCCGCCGCGAAGATCGCGCGCACCGGGGCGCGTTGTCTCGTCGTCACCGGCGAGGAGTCGGCCGCGCAGGTCCGGATGCGCGCCGGGCGCATCGACGCGCTCGCCGAAGAGCTCTACCTCGCCGCGGAGACCGATCTCGCCGCGGTGCTCAACCACGTCGAGACCGTCGAGCCGCAGGTCCTCGTCGTCGACTCGGTGCAGACGATCGCCTCGCCGGCCGTCGACGGTGCGCCGGGCGGCGTCGGCCAGGTCCGCGAAGTCGCCGGCGTGCTCACCCGGATCGCCAAGCAGCGCGGCATCGCGACCGTGCTGGTCGGGCACGTCACCAAAGACGGCGCCATCGCCGGCCCGCGCGCGCTGGAGCATCTCGTCGACGTCGTGCTCAGCTTCGAGGGCGACCGGCATTCGCGGCTCCGCCTGGTTCGCACCGTCAAGAACCGCTTCGGCCCCGCCGACGAGGTCGGTTGCTTCGACCTCACCGACGACGGCATCGACGAGCTCGCCGACCCGTCCGGGCAGTTCCTCTCCCGGGCCAGCGACCCGGTGCCGGGGACCGCGGTCACGGTCGCGATGGAGGGCCGCCGCGCGCTCGTCAGCGAAGTCCAAGCGCTCGTCGCGCCGTCGAGCCTGCCGGCGCCGCGGCGGACCAGCAGCGGGCTCGACGCCGCGCGGGTCGCGATGATGCTCGCGGTGCTCGAGCGCCGCGCCGGGGTCAAGCTCGCCGCGGCCGACGTCTACACCGCGACCGTCGGCGGCGTCCGGCTGGTCGAGCCCGCCGCCGACCTCGCCATCGCCCTCGCGGTCGCGAGCGGCGCACGGGATCGCCCGCTGCCGGGCGACGTGGTCGCCGTCGGCGAAGTGGGGCTGGCCGGCGAGGTGCGGCCGGTGGGTGCGATCGCTGCCAGGTTGCAGGAAGCGGCCCGGCTGGGCTTCCGTCGCGCGCTCGTACCGGCCGGCGTCGACGCGAACGTCGCCGGCATCACCACGATCGAGGTCACCGACCTGCGCGCAGCACTGTGCGTGCTCAACGATTCGGTATCGACGCCGCGACCCGCCAACGTCGTAAGCCTGCACCGCGTGTTGTGACGGTTAGACTGCCGTACGACGAAACCGCGACCCAGTTCAACGCGACCCAGCTCAACGCGAAACAGCGCGACAAGGAGTGCGGTGTCCCCCACCGACCGCCCCGAGGGCGACCTCCTGCGAGCGACGTTGGCAGCCGTCGCCCCCGGGACCGCACTGCGCGACGGACTCGAGCGCATCCTGCGCGGCAATACCGGCGGGCTCATCGTGCTCGGCTACGACAAGGTCGTCGAGACGTTGTGCACCGGCGGCTTCCCGATGGACGTCGAGTTCTCCGCGACCCGGTTGCGGGAGCTCGCGAAGATGGACGGCGCGATCGTCGTCGAAGGCGACGGCAGCCGCATCGTCCGCGCCGCGACCCATCTCGTGCCCGACCCGTCGATCCCGACCGAAGAGTCCGGCACCCGGCACCGCACCGCCGAGCGGGTCGCGAAGCAGACCGGTTTCCCGGTCATCAGCGTCAGCCAGTCGATGCACATCATCGCCCTGTACGTCGAAAGCCGCCGTTACGTTCTCGACGACTCCGCCGCGATCCTGTCCCGGGCCAACCAGGCGCTCGCGACGCTGGAGCGTTACAAGCTGCGGCTCGACGAGGTCAGCGGCACGTTGTCGGCACTGGAGATCGAAGACCTCGTCACCGTCCGCGACGCGGCGGCCGTCACGCAACGCCTCGAGATGGTCCGCCGGATCGCGTCGGAGATCGAGGGCTACGTCGTGGAGCTCGGCACCGACGGTCGGTTGCTTTCGCTGCAGCTCTACGAGCTGATGGCCGGTGTCGAGCAGGAACGCGAGCTGATCGTCCGCGACTACATGCCGCCGGCCGGCGGGCGCAAGCCGCGCCGCGCCGAGGACGTGCTGGTCGACCTCGACGAGCTGTCCGCGACCGACCTGCTCGACCTCGGCGTGATCGCCCGGGTGTGCGGGTTCGGCACCAGCACCGACATCCTCGACCAAGCCGTCTCGCCGCGCGGCTACCGGTTGCTCGCGCGGGTGCCGCGGCTGCCGGGGGCCGTCGTCGACCGGCTCGTCGAGCACTTCGGCTCGCTGCAGAAGCTGCTCACGGCCGGCATCGACGACCTGCAGGCAGTGGAAGGCGTCGGCGAGACGCGGGCCCGGTCGGTGCGCGAAGGACTGTCCCGGCTGGCCGAGTCGTCGATCCTCGAACGCTACGTCTGAGCCGGCGCCGCGGCCAGCGTGTCCTGCCAGCCCGCGGCGGTGGTGTCCAGCAACGCCTGCAGGTTGACCAGCAGCACCGGACGCCCGGCGTGCGTGTGCACGCCGACGACGTAACCGGGCAACGCCTTGGGGGCGGTGTCGCCGGCCGGCAGCTCGTCGGGGTGCAGCACCGCGCTCACCTCGTCGACCGCGACACCGACGGTGTCCGCGCCGGTGTCGATGACGAGCACGTCGCCCCCATCTCGGTGAGCACTGTCCTCGGCCGATCCCGCGGCCCGCACGTCGAGCACCGGCAACGGCAGGCCGCGCAGCACGATCACGCCCGCGAGCGGCGGCGTCGTACCCGGCAGCCGTTCCAACCCTTGCAGCCGCACGATTTCCCGGACCTCGTCGAGCGGGGTTGCGAAGGTGCGTTCGCCGAGCCGGAACAACACGAACCCGACGCTCATGCCTCGCCTCCTCGGTGCGACAGCTCGATCCGCTGTGCGAGCCGCACGCAGGTCGCGGCGAGCTCGGCGACCGACCGGCCGCCGAGCTCAGGCGCGACGGCGTCGAGCGGCCGGGCACCGAGGGTAGCCGCGGCGGCGCGGTAGCTGCGCGCGGCGGCGACCGTCTCGTGGCAACGCTCCAACGCACCGCCGAGCAGGAAGTGCGCGAACCCGTCCTGCGGATTCAGGTACACGGCCTTGCGCAGTACGACGAGCGCTTCGCTGTCGCGACCGAGGTTGGACAGCGCGAGCCCGTGCAGGTAGTGCACCTCGGACCGCAACGGATCCGCGATGCCGCACTCGGCGGCGAGATCGGCCGCCTCGGCGTAACGTCCCGAGCTGACGGCGGCGCGTACGGCCACCAGCGGATCTGCGGGCGACTCGGTCGCCGGCGCCGTCCCGGCCGGCGCATGTCGCGGCACCGATCGGACGGGCGGGACTCGCGCCGGCACCGCCGGTGGTGGACGCAGCCTGACCTTCGGCTCGACGGCGTCGACCACCCGCCGGTCGTCGGGGCCGCGGCGCCGGTCCGCACGGGTCGGGCGCGGCTCGTCCTCGGTACGCCGGTCGGGCAGCACCCGACGGCGTTCGCCGGTCTCCGGCTGCCGGCGGTAGACGAATGCGTCGCCGAGCGACACCAGCGAGAACGCGTCGGTGACCTGCCACAGCGTCTCGGCGTGCCCGAGGAAGAGGTAGCCGCCGTCGCGCAGGCAGCCGTGCAGCCGGCGCATCAGCGACTTCGTCGTGTCGCGGTCGAAGTAGATCGTGACGTTGCGGCAGAACACGAGGTCGAGCTGGCCGGGTTCGAACGGCGGCGGCTCGGTCACCAGGTTGTGGTGCCGGAACTCCACCAGATCGCGGATCTCGTCGCGCACCTGCCACGACCCGGCTTCGGTGTCGAGGGTGAAGAACCGCTTCAGGTCGAGCGGGTCGGTCATGACGAACGAACGTTCGGCGTACCGGCCGGTGCGGGCGGCGGCGAGCGCGCGCATCGACACGTCGGTCGCGAGGATCTTCACGTCCCAACCCGCCGCGGCCGGCAGCAACTCGCGGACCAGCATCGCGAGGGTGTACGGCTCCTCGCCGGTCGAGCAGCCGGCACTCCAGATCCGCAATCGCTTCGTGGGCGTCGCAAGCCGCAGGATCTCCGGCAACACGAACTGCCGCAGCGCGCGGATCTGCGGAGGGTTGCGGAAGAAGTGCGTCTCGGGAATCGTCACCTCGTCGAGCAGCGCCTGGCGCTCTTTGTCGTCGTCGCGGACGAGTGCGAGATAGGCGAGCACGTCGGAGCACCCGGCGACCCGCATCCGTTCGGTGACCGAGTACGCCAGCGACTCGCGGCGGGAGTCGTCGAACGCGAGCCCGGCGGCATCGTGGAGCAATGCCGCGAGCGCATTGAACTCCGCGTCGCTCAACACGACCCGGTTCACGGTGCCTCGCCGCCGTCGGCCGGATCGGTGTCGGTGCCGGTGAGGCGGCGCAGCGCGGCACCGATCTCGCCCAGCGGCAGCTGCCGGTCGACCGCGCCGATCGCCATCGCCGCGGCGGGCATGCCGTAGACGGCCGACGTCTCCTCGTCCTGCGCGATCGTGAAGGCCCCCCGGTCGCGCATGCGTTTGAGCCCGGCGGCGCCGTCGCGGCCCATGCCGGTCAGCAGCAGTCCCACGGCGTCCGCACCGACCGCGTCGGCGACCGAGCCGAACGTCACGTCGATGCCGGGCACGTGGTACTGCGACCGCGGCGGCTCTTGCGTCGTCACCCGCAGCTGGTCGTGGACGACGAGGTTCAGGCCGCTCGGCGCGATCGTCACCGTGCCGGGTTGCAGCCGCTTGCCGCTGCTGCCGACGGAGACCGGCAGCGGGCACATCCCGTCGAGCCAGCCAGCCAGGCCCTCGATGAACCCGTCCGCCATGTGCTGTACGACGACGATCGCGGGCTCGAGCTCGGCGGGCAGTTCCGACAGCAGGGTCGCGAGCGCTTGCGGGCCGCCGGTCGAGGCTCCGACCGCGATCACCTTCACCCGGCGCGCGGCGAGTCCGGGATCGCCGGGGGCGGGTGGCGCGGCGGTGCGCTGCGCCTCCGCGGCCGGCGCGAGATCGGTCGGCCGGCGCAGCCGGTGCGTCGACAGCCGCGCCCCGGCACCACCGAGCTTGGCCCGCGGATGCGTGATGACCTTGACCCGGCCGACCAGGCGCAACCGCCGGCGCAGGCCCTCGGCGTACTGGTCGAGGTTCGCCGGCCCGCCGTCGGGCGAGCCGGGCTTGGCCATCACGTCGACCGCGCCGGCGGCCAGCGCCGCAGCGGCGTTGTCGCGGTCGTCGCCGTCGACGAACGACGAGTAGACGAGGATCGGTGTGGGCCGGACGGCCATGATCCGCTCGATCGCCTCGATGCCGTTCATCACCGGCAGGTGCAGGTCCATCAGCACGACCTGCGGCCGCAGCCGTTCGACGAGAGCGAGAGCGTCACCGCCGGTTCGCGCCTCGCCGACGAGCGCGAGCCCCGGGTCGGACTCGATGACCATCCGGACGAACCGCCGCTGCACCGAGGAGTCGTCGACGACGACCACCGAAACCGGCGCGGTCGCATCCAGCGGCAACGCCACGGTCACGGGTCTCCTCACCAGGGCACGACGAACTGGCCCGACTCCCGTAGGTGTCGTCGCGATCCGGCGCGTGCTTGAGCGCCGAACGGGCCGGCAACGGCCGGTATGTCCGGATTATCCGGCGAGATGGAAGACCGCGACTCCGGAGCGGACCCCGAGGACGCTCACGTGCAGTTGATAAGTCCCCGGATCGGCGCTCGCGCCGGGGGTGGCGCAGCCCGCGACCGACCGGTGCCGGTCCCAGATCCGGCTGAGGCCGGCCGGGTGGTTGGGGCGGACCAGGAACGTCGCCCGGCTGGCCGGCGGGCAGCCGGCGGTCGTGTAGATGGTGTCGCTGCCCGAAACGATCTCCCAGTCGAGCGCGCTCGCCGAGAGCCGGCACGGCGTCGTACCGGTGGTCCGGATCGTCGCGGCGAGATGCGGCAGCACGCCGGCCGGGTACGTCGTCGCGTCGGTGCTCGCGGCGACGGTCAGATCGTCCTTGGTGCACGCGGCCGGAGCGCCGGCGGAGGCCGTCGACGTCGGCGTGCTCGTCGGTGACGACGTCGGCGTGTTGCCGGCGGTCTTGGTGGTGCCGTCGCCGGAGCACGAGTAGGCGACGACCAGCACCAGCACGACGACGATCGCGAGCAGCAGGACGATGCGACGGGTCCAGTAGACGCGCGGCTCGAGCGGGCCGACTGGGTGCAGCACCATGCCGGCAGCCTACGTAGCATCGGGCTTCCCATGTCCGCCGAGTTCGCCGCCGCCGTCACGTCGTGGTACGCGGGCGCGGCGCGGACGTTGCCGTGGCGGGATCCGCACTGCGGCGCGTGGGGCGTGCTGGTGAGCGAGTTCATGCTGCAGCAGACCCCGGTGGCCCGGGTGCTGCCGGCCTGGTCGGAGTGGATGCAGCGCTGGCCGGCGCCGGCGGCGCTCGCCGCCGAACCCGCCGGCGAGGCCGTCCGGGCGTGGGGCCGGCTGGGTTACCCGCGCCGGGCGTTGCTGTTGCACGCCGCCGCGGTCGCGATCGTCGCGTCGTACGGCGGCGAGGTGCCGCTCGACCCGGCCGTGCTGCGCGCCTTGCCCGGCGTCGGCGACTACACCGCCGCGGCGGTGGCGGCGTTCGCCGGCGGCGCGCGGGTCGCGGTGCTCGACACCAACGTGCGCCGGGTCTATGCCCGGGTGTACGACGGCGCCGCCGATGCCCGCGGCGCGGCGCCGACGGTCGCCGAACGCACGGCCGCGGCGGCGCGGGTGCCGGACCCGCCCGGCGACTACTCCGTCGGGGTCATGGAGCTCGGCGCGCTGGTCTGTACGGCGCGGGCGCCACGCTGCGATTCGTGCCCGGTCGCGGATCGGTGTGCGTGGCGCGCGGCCGGATTCCCGGCCGGCGCCGCGGTCCGCCGTACCCAGGGCTACGAGGGAACCGACCGCCAGGCGCGCGGCCGGCTGCTGGCGGTGCTGCGCGACGCCCGGCGCCCGGTGCGCCAAGCCGAGCTCGACGTCGTCTGGGCGGACGACACGCAGCGCAGCCGGGCACTCGCCGGTCTCGTCACCGACGGGCTCGTGGAGCATGCCGGGGCCGGCCGGTACCGGCTGCCGACGTAGCTCTTTCGCGTTGCCGGAGTGCCGCCGGCGCGTACTCCAATACGTGTCGGGGAAACGACGGCCGTCCGTCCGGCTCGTGGTGGCACTGGCGGCGACCGTAAGCGTGCTCGCCAACGTGCCCGCGCACGGCTATTCGCGGCCCGGGCACGTCGTCCGGGTGTCGCTGTCGAGCAGTGGCCAGCAGGCCGACCACGACTCGGGCTACGACCACGCGACCGGCGGCCAGGGTGTCGCGATCACCCCCGACGGCCGCTACGTCGCGTTCGTCAGCGGAGCGTCCAACCTGGCGCCGGGCGCGACCGGGCAACACGACGAGGTCTACGTGCGCGACCTGCGCACCGGGCGGGTCCGCATCGCATCGATTGCGTCCGACGGTTCGCCGGGCGCCGGGTTGCCGAAGGAGGCCGGCTGCCGCGGCGCCGACTACCCGTCGATCAGCGCGGACGGCCGCTACGTCGCGTTCACCAGTTGCTATGTCAACCTCACCGGCGCCGGCCGCGACACGAACGGCAACACCGACGTCTTCGTCCACGACATGCGCACCGGCAAGACCGCGATGGCCTCGGTGTCGTCGACCGGCGTCCAGGCACGCAGCGAGTCGTGGCAGTCCGTCATCAGCGCCGACGGTCGCTACGTCGCATTCACCAGCACCGACAGCAGCGTGCTCGACGGCGCCGCATGCGACAACCCGTTGGCAGCGACCAGCTTCGCCAACGTGACGCTGTGCCAGTACCAGGTCTACGTCCACGACCTGAAGACGGCGCGGACGTGGCGGGTGTCGGAAACCGCCGGCGGGCAACCCGCCGACAGCGCGAGCTACGCGCCGTCGATCAGCGCCGACAGTCGCTACGTCGTGTTCACGTCCGAGGCGGACAACCTGGTGGACAACGACGGCAACCGGTGCCTGCCGACCCGGCCGGTGTCCTGCCCCGACGTCTACCTGCACGACCTGAAATCCGGGCGCAACGAGCTCGTGTCGGTCGCGCTCGACGGGCAGGCGCCGCTCGGGTCGAGTCCCGGCCAACCGCTCACGGCGGGGTACTCCGGCGCCGCCGAGAGCGGCGACGCGTTCTATCCGACGTCGGTCTCCGCCGACGGCCGCTACGTCGTCTTCGGCTCGAACGCGAGCGGACTCGTGCCGTCGACACCGGCGGTCGGGCAGCGGGGGATCTACGTCCGCGACCGGGTGCTGCGCCGGACGGTCCGGGTGTCCGTCGACAGCGCCGGCGTGCCGTTCGACGTCGGCGGCTACGCGTCGCACGTGGCGATCAGCGCGAGCGGCCGGTTCGTCGTACTGCCCGAGGCCTGCGACATGCACGACCTCGTGACCGGCGCGACGTACTCGTTGCCGGGGTGCGGGCCGGGCGCCGCGCTGGCGTACCCGTCGCTGACCGCGGACGGCCGGCGGATGGCATTCGTCAGCGACCTGACGACCCTTGTCGCCAACGACACGAACAAGGCCACCGACGTCTTCGTCTACGACCAGGGCCCGGCGCTCGGGGTCGGCGCGATCGCTTCCGCAACCGCCGCGCGGGCTTCGTCGACGCCGGGACTGGCACTGCTCGGCGCCCGCGTCGTGGCGCGGCCGCAGTCGAAGGACCTGTACGTCGAGATCGACGTCGCCGACATGCCGCCGTTCGCCCTGGCCAGCCCCGCCGTCGTCTACGGCCTCGACTTCGGCGTCGGCGGCCGGCGCTACGAGCTGCGCGCCGCGAAGGTCGGGGACGGGTCGGCGTTCGGGCTGTTCCGCCAGGACGCGGCGGGGTGGGTGCGGATCGCGGTGCTCGACGGCGGCTACGGCACCGCGGGCCAGTCGGTCGTCGCCGCGATACCCCTCGACGTCCTCGGCGTAGGCGGGCCGGTGCGGGTGGCGGACGCCGTCGCGTTCTCCGCCGTCGGTGGCTTCGGGCCGGGCTCCCTGACGACGGACCGCATCGTCCTCGACACCCACGGGTGACCAACTTGCCGATGCAGTTGCATCCGGCGTCCGGCGCGTGTTCGAGCTGCAGGCCGAGGTCGCGGCGCTGAAAGCCGAGCTCGCCCGGCTCAAGCGCCGCTGACCTCCGCCCGTCAGCTTCCTTCGGTTGCGCCTTCCGGCGCCGACTCGGCCGGCACTGCGTCGGGGACGGCGTCCGGTGTCACCGGCTTCGCTTCGCCGCGGAACACGAAGCGCTGCTGACCCTCGTTGTCCGGATCCGCTTCGACGTCGACGACGACGATCTGGCCGGCTTGCAGCTCGCCGTACAGGATCTTCTCGGACAGGATGTCCTCGATCTCCCGCTGGATCGTCCGGCGCAGCGGCCGCGCGCCGAGGACCGGGTCGTAACCCTTCTTGGCGAGCAGCTTCTTCGCGTCGGACGTCAGCTCGATCGCCATGTCGCGGTTCTTCATCGCCGTGTCGACGCGGCTGATCATCAGGTCGACGATCTCGACGATGTTGTCCTCGCTCAACTGGTGGAACACGATGATGTCGTCCACGCGGTTGAGGAACTCCGGCCGGAAGTGCTGCTTGAGCTCCTCGCCGACCTTGACCTTCATCCGCTCGTAACCGGACGTCTCGGTGTCACCGCCGGCGAAGCCGAGGTTGATGCCCTTCGCGATGTCCTTGGTGCCGAGGTTGGTCGTCATGATGATGACGGTGTTCTTGAAGTCGACGGTGCGGCCCTGTGAGTCGGTGAGCCGGCCGTCCTCCAACACCTGCAGCAACGTGTTGAACACGTCCGGGTGCGCCTTCTCGACCTCGTCGAACAGCACGACCGAGAACGGCTTGCGGCGCACCCGCTCGGTGAGCTGACCGCCCTCTTCGTAACCGACGTAGCCAGGAGGCGAACCCACCAGCCGCGACACCGTGTGCTTCTCCATGAACTCGCTCATGTCGAGCTGGATCAGCGCGTCCTCGTCGCCGAACAGGAACTCGGCGAGCGTCTTCGACAACTCGGTCTTTCCGACGCCGGACGGGCCGGCGAAGATGAACGAGCCGCCGGGACGCTTCGGGTCCTTCAACCCGGCGCGGGTACGGCGGATCGCCTGCGACACGGCTTTGACCGCCTGCTCCTGACCGATGACCCGGCGGTGCAGCTCGTCTTCCATGCGCAGCAGCCGCGAGGTCTCTTCCTCGGTGAGCTTGAACACCGGGATGCCGGTCCAGGTCGCGAGAACCTCGGCGATCTCCTCGTCGGTGACCTCGGCGACGACGTCCATGTCGCCGGCCTTCCACTCCTTCTCGCGGGTGGCCTTCTCGGCGAGCAGCGTCTTTTCCTTGTCCCGCAACGACGCCGCCTTCTCGAAGTCCTGCGCGTCGATCGCGCTCTCCTTCTCCCGGCGAACGCTGGCGATCTTCTCGTCGAACTCGCGCAGGTCCGGCGGCGCGGTCATCCGGCGGATGCGCATCCGCGAACCCGCTTCGTCGATGAGGTCGATCGCCTTGTCCGGCAGGTAGCGGTCGGAGATGTAACGGTCGGCCAGCGTCGCAGCCGCGACCAGCGCGCTGTCGGTGATGGAGACGCGGTGGTGCGCTTCGTAACGGTCACGCAGGCCCTTGAGGATCTCGATCGTGTGCGCGAGCGACGGCTCGCCGACCTGGATCGGCTGGAACCGGCGTTCGAGCGCCGCGTCCTTCTCGAGGTGCTTGCGATATTCGTCGAGCGTCGTCGCGCCGATGGTCTGCAGCTCGCCGCGGGCGAGCATCGGCTTGAGAATGCTCGCCGCGTCGATCGCGCCCTCGGCCGCGCCGGCACCGACGAGCGTGTGAATCTCGTCGATGAACAGGATGATGTCGCCGCGGGTGCGGATCTCCTTGAGGACCTTCTTCAGCCGCTCCTCGAAGTCACCGCGGTAACGGGAACCGGCGACGAGTGCGCCGAGGTCAAGGGTGTAGAGCTGCTTGTCCTTGAGGTTCTCCGGCACCTCGCCCTTGACGATCGCCTGGGCCAGCCCTTCGACGACGGCGGTCTTGCCGACGCCGGGCTCGCCGATGAGGACCGGGTTGTTCTTGGTGCGGCGCGACAGCACCTGCATGACGCGCTCGATCTCCTTCTCCCGGCCGATGACCGGGTCGAGCTTCGACTCGCGCGCGCCTTGGGTGAGGTTGCGGCCGAACTGGTCGAGCACGAGCGACGTCGACGGCGTGCCTTCGCCGGCCGCGCCGGCCGCCGCGGGTTCCTTGCCCTGGTAGCCGGAGAGCAGCTGGATGACCTGCTGGCGAACCCGGTTGAGGTCGGCGCCGAGCTTCACCAGCACCTGCGCGGCGACACCTTCGCCCTCGCGGATCAACCCGAGCAGGATGTGCTCGGTGCCGATGTAGTTGTGGCCGAGCTGCAGCGCCTCGCGCAACGACAGCTCGAGGACTTTCTTGGCGCGCGGCGTGAACGGAATGTGCCCGGACGGCGCCTGCTGGCCCTGGCCGATAATCTCCTCGACCTGCTGGCGAACGCCTTCGAGCGAAATCCCCAACGACTCGAGCGCCTTCGCCGCGACGCCTTCGCCTTCGTGAATCAGCCCGAGCAGGATGTGCTCGGTGCCGATGTAGTTGTGGTTGAGCATCCTGGCTTCTTCTTGGGCCAGGACGACGACGCGCCTCGCGCGGTCGGTAAACCGTTCGAACATGCTCGCTCCTCAGCGGAAGCGGTCGCGAGGAGCGATTGCTCCTCGTCCCCGAATGCTAGCCCCGTCGTCGGGGAGTTGTTCACGAGAGCGAACTTCCCCCGA
>Ga0207690_10000886_pt1 | contig 19108 bp, 15 predicted proteins | sample KBSC23metaG_FD_184315 | JGI IMG/M metagenome (GOLD analysis project Ga0207690, IMG submission 184315) | Corn rhizosphere microbial communities from Kellogg Biological Station, Michigan, USA - KBS C2-3 metaG (SPAdes) (version 2) | ecosystem: Host-associated > Plants > Roots > Rhizosphere > Soil ...
CGTCGGCGCCGAAGTCTCGATCGGCAGCTTCATGGTCAATTATCTCTCGCTGCCGGACATCGGGAACATGAGCGAAGCGGCCGCCACCGGCTACGTGTCGCTTTATTGGGGCGGCGCGATGGTGGGACGTTTCATCGGCTCGGCGCTGCTGACGCGCATCGACACCCGCAAACTGCTGGCCTTCAACGCGGCGGTCGCGGCGCTGCTGGTGCTCACCACCATGCTCACCTTCGGCCACGTCGCGTTGTGGAGCGTGGTCGCAATCGGCCTGTTCAATTCGATCATGTTCCCCAACATCTTCACGCTGGGCATCGAGAAGTTCGGGCCACTCACCGGCAAGGTGTCCAGCCTGCTGGTGATGGCGATCGTGGGCGGCGCGATCATTCCGCTGGCGCAAGGCGCACTGGCCGACCACGTAGGCGTGCACCACGCCTACGTGCTGCCGCTCATCTGCTACCTCTACATCATCTATTACGGCCTCAAGGGCTCGCGCGTCGCATGAACACCGTCTACTGTTTCGGCGAGGCGTTGATCGATTTCCACGGCACGCCGTCCGGCGCCGCACCGGTGTTCACTGCCCATCCGGGCGGCGCGCCGGCCAATGTGGCCGTCGCGGTGGCGCGCCTGGGGGCAAACGCGGCCTTCGTCGGGATGTTCGGCCGCGACATGTTCGGCGACCTGCTGCTGCGGGAACTCGACGCGGCCGGCGTTGACACCATGCACGCGCGCCGCACCGATGCGGCCAACACTGCGCTCGCGTTCGTCTCGCATGCCGCCAACGGCGAGCGCGATTTCAGTTTCTACCGGCCGCCCTCGGCCGACCTGCTGTTCCGCGATTCCGATTTCGATGCATCGATTTTTGCGGATGGCACGATTTTCCACGCGGGTTCGTGCAGCATGAGCGAACCCGATTCGGCGGCGGTCACGCTGCAGGGCATGACCCACGCACGCAACGCCGGTGCGCTGGTCAGCTACGACATGAACCTGCGCCAGCCGCTATGGCCGCGCGGCGAGGATCCCGCGCCCACCATCTGGCGCGCGCTCGAGCTGGCCGACTTCGTGAAACTGAGCGCGGAAGAACTCGCGTTCCTTGCAGCCTCGACGGGCCACGAAGATGCGGTATTCGCGCGACTGTGGAACGCACACGCCAAACTCGTGGTCGTGACCGATGGCGAGCGCGTAGCGCGCTGGTTCATGTCGCACGCGAGGGGTGAGCGACGCACATTTCCCGTACGCGCGGTCGACACCACCGGTGCCGGCGATGCCTTCGTCGGCGGATGTCTGTACCAGTTCGCCCGTGTCGGTCTCGATGCAGCAAGGTTCGAAGCATTCGTCGCGGACACGGATCGACTCGACGCCACGCTGCGCTTCGCCTCGGCCTGCGGTGCACTCGCTGTGACGCGCGCAGGCTCGTTCGCGGCGATGCCTGCGCTTGCCGAGGTCGAGGTCTTCCTGGAGCAACACGCATGAGCGACTTTCCCGATTTCCGCTCACCCGATTTCCTGCGCCAGCACATCCACGACACGATGGCGTTCTATCACCCGCACTGCCTCGATCCGGCTGGCGGCTGCTTCCATTACTACAAGGATGACGGCACGATCTACGACCGCTCGCACCGCCACCTCGTCTCGAGCGCGCGCTTCGTGTTCGATTACGCGATGTACGCGCGCGCCTTCGGCGGCGCCGAATATTTCGAAGGCGCGCGGCATTGCGTGGCCTTCATCCGCCAAGCGCACCTGAATCCCGAAACGGGCGGCTACGCGTGGACGCTGCGCGACGGCAAGCCGGAAGACACCACCAACCACTGCTACGGCGCTGCCTTCGTGCTGGTCGCGTATGCCCATGCGCGCATGGCCGGCATCGACGACGCGGCCGCGTGGATGGACGAACACTGGAAACTTCTGGAGCAGCGCTTCTGGGATACCGGCGCCGGGTTGTATCGCGACGAGGCCGACGCGAACTGGAACTTTTCGAACTACCGCGGCCAGAACGCCAACATGCACATGTGCGAGGCGATGCTGACCGCGTTCGAGGCCAGTCGCGAGCAGCGCTGGCTCGACCGCGCATACACGCTCGCCGACCACATGACACGCCGGCAGGCCGCCAAGGCTGGTGGTCTGGTGTGGGAACACTACGATGAAAACTGGGAAATCGATTGGGAGTACCACAAGGACAACCCGAAAGACCTGTTCCGCCCTTGGGGTTTCCAGCCCGGCCATCAGACCGAATGGGCCAAGCTGCTGTTGATCATGGCCCGTCATCGCGACGCGGACTGGCTGCTCCCGACCGCGCGGCACCTGTTCGACACCGCCGTTGCACGCGCGTGGGACGGTCAATACGGCGGGCTGTGTTACGGCTTCGCGCCAGACGGCTCGATCTGCGACGATGACAAATACCACTGGGTGCAGGCCGAATCGCTGGCCTGCGCGGCGCTACTGGCGACGCGCACCGGCGAGGACAAGTACCGGGACTGGTACCGGCGCCTGTGGGAATACGCGTGGGCGCATTTCATCGACCACGAATACGGCGGCTGGTACCGTATCCTCACCCGCGACGGCCGCAAGGTCGACGACGAAAAAAGCCCGGCCGGCAAGACCGACTACCACAACATGGGCGCGTGCTACGAGGTGCTGAACGTGGTGCGATGACCGGACTTCTCGCGCGGAAGTCCATCGCAACCTGAAATCACGCCGCCCACACGCGCGCGCAGCGAGGATGCGATCTGGCAGGCAAGGACGACCGCCATGAGTGCCGACAACCCGCTCGCCGACAGCGCGGTGTTGATCATCGACGTGATCAACGATTTCGCGTTTCCGGGCAGCGACCAACTGCTCGAACAGATGCCGCCGGTGGTCGAAGCCATCGACGCGCTGCGCCGCCGCGCCGATGCCCTGCAGCGGCCGGTGATCCACGTGAACGACAATTTCGGGCGCTGGCGATCCAATTTTGATCAAGTCATCGAATACTGCCGTCGAAACGGTGCGCCCGGCGCCTCCATCGCGGAAAAGCTGGCGCCGCGCGCGAGCGACTACTTCGTGCTGAAACCCGGCCAGTCGGGCTTCTTCCAGACGCCGTTGCCGGCGTTGCTGGAACACCTGAAGGTGAAACATCTGGTGCTGGCGGGCGTGGCCGGCGATCAGTGCGTGCTCACCACCGCGATGGATGCGCACATGCGCGATTTCGAATTGTGGGTGCCGGCGGACACCACGGCGTCGATTACGCCCAAGCGCAACCGGCGTGCGCTCGATCACGTCAGCGAAGTGCTGGGGGGGAGCGTCGCGGCGGTGCTCGACCACTGAGGCAGGCCCGGTTGCCGACGGTTACGCACAAGGTGAACCTGCCACGCGGGCCCAATCCGCACCTTCCATTCACGTGCGCCGGGCGAAGATCGGTCGCTACGCAATCGTGCAGAATCCGGACACAGGGAGCGTGTCATGTCCAAGGCAGGCAAGCCGTCGTGGTGGAAAAGGTTGGGCGCTGGATTGATCACCGGCGCGGCCGATGACGACCCCAGCGGCATCGCCACCTACTCGCAGGTCGGCGCCAGGTTCGGTTACGGCATCCTGTGGACCGTCCTGCTGGCCTTGCCGCTGATGATCGGCATCCAGGCGGTATCCGCACGGGTGGGACGCGTCACCGGCGCGGGCCTGGCCGAGAACCTCCGATCCCAATTCCACGTCCGGATCGTCGCGCCCGCGGTGGTGCTTCTGGCAATTGCCAACATCATCAACCTTTCCGCGGACATCGGCGCGATCGGCGCCGCGACGAAATTGCTGCTGGGTGGTCCCGCGGCCCTGTACGCGGCGTTGGCCGCGGTGCTGTCGGTACTGCTGCAGGTGTTCGTGCCACTGAACCGGTACATGCCGATCCTGAAGGTGCTCACCTTCAGTCTGTTCACTTACGTCGCTACCGTGTTGATGATCCGGGTGCCGTGGCTGGAGGTCATGAAGCAGATGGTCTGGCCGACCGCGAGGTTCACCCCTGATTACGCGATGGGGATCGTCGCGGTCATGGGCACCACGATCAGCCCTTACCTGTTCTTTTGGCAAAGCTCGCAGGAGGCAAACGAGATCAAGACCGATTCGCGCCGCACGCCATTGAAGCACGCGCCGGCGCAGGCTCCGCGTGCGCTGAAACGCATCTATCTCGATACCGTGATCGGGATGGCGCTGTCGGAGATCGTGGCGTTCTGCATCATTCTCGCGGCCGCCGCGGTGCTGCACGCGCACGGCAAAACCGACATCCGCACGTCCGCGGACGCAGCAATGGCATTGCAACCGGCCGCGGGCCGCTTCGCCTTCCTGCTGTTTGCGAGCGGCATCATCGGGACGGGGTTGCTCGCGATCCCGGTGCTGGCGGGGTCGGCTGCGTTCGCACTGGGCGAAACGTTCAAGTGGCGCACCGGCCTGGAGCAAAAACCCGGCCGTGCGAAATTGTTTTATGGCGCCATCACCGCCGCCACGCTCGGCGGGATGATCATCAGTTTCACCCCGCTGGACCCGATCAAGATGCTGTACTGGAGCGCGGTCATCAACGGCGTGGTCGCCGTGCCGCTGATGGTGCTGATCATGTTGCTTGCCAGTCGCAGGAAAACCATGGGCCGCTTTCCAGTGCCGGTCGCACTGAAAGGATTAGGCTGGGCCGCCACTTGCGTGATGGGCGTCGCCGCGATCGTGATGTTCGCGGCGGCGCTGTTGCCGCACCATTGACATCCCGCGCAGCGGCCTGGCACCGCCGGTGTCCGAGGCCGTCGGGGCTTCTACTTTTTGCTGGACGAGCGCTTCCGGCTGCTGCCGGATTTCTTCGCGGCGGAGCGTTTCCGGCTGCCCCCGGATTTCTTCACCGCCGTACGCTTTTGGCCGGCGGACTTCCGCGCCGTCTTCTTGCCCGAAGACGTTTTCCTGCCGCTGCCGGATTTCTTCGCCGACGCGTGCTTCTTGCTGCTCCCGCCGGACTTCTTCTTGCCGCCCTTGTCCTGCTTGTTCACCGTGCGCCAGGCCCGTTCCTCGGCTTCCTTCTTCGACACACCTTTCTTCTCGTAACCCTCTTCGATGTGTTCGGCCTTTCGCTTCTGCTTGGACGTGTAACTCGACTTGTCTCCGCGCGGCATCTCGACCCCTCCTTGTGTGCTGGCCACGCTCAAGCTACCAACGCCCGGGTCGCCGAGACGTGAAGACCGGAACCCGGAAATTCCGCAGCCGCCATTCGCACGAGGCCGCCTCCAATCGATGCACCTCAACGGGTCCGGCGAATCATGTCCGCGGCTTTTTCGGCGATCATGGTGGTCGGCGTGTTGGTGTTGCCGCCGATGAGCGTGGACATGATCGACGCATCGACCACGTGCAATCCCGTCGAGGCCGCGCACGCGCAAATCCGGAGCGACCACGGCCATGGCATCGATGCCCATCTTGCAGGTGCCGACGGGGTGGTAGAGGGTTTCGCAGCGTTGCCGGACGAAGGCTTTGATCGCGGCATCGCTGCGGGCCTGTTCGCCGGGGAACAGCTCGAGACCACGGTAGGAATCGAACGCCGGCGCGGCGAGAATGCGCCGCGCCGCGCGGACACCGGCAACAAGGGCCCTGAGGTCGGCCGGATCGGCCAGGTAATTCGGCTGGATCCGCGGATCGGCCAGCTGGTCGGCGCTTTTGAGGCCGATCTCGCCGCGACTGCGGGGGCGCAATACGCACACGTGCAGGGAACCCCCGAAGCCCAGCGAACGGCGCAGTACCAGGCCGTGGTTTTCCTGGATCACCGGCAGGAAGTAGGACTGCTGGTCGGGCGCGTCCAGGCCCCGTTCGATGCGTGCGAAGCCACCGGCTTCCGCGATGTTGCTGGTGAACGGCCCGCGTCCGCGCGCGAGGTAATCGACGAGAACTTTAGCGCCGCGCCACAGGAACAACGGGCCCAAGGAATAACCGACGCGACGGGTCGCCTTGTGCACGATCAATACGTCCGGGTGATCCTGCAGGTTCTTGCCGACGCCCGGTAGTTCCAGCATCTGCGGGATGCCGTGCCGCGCCAGCTCGTCCGCCGGACCGACGCCCGACCACAGCAAAAGCTGAGGGGAGTTGGTCTCCCCCGCCGCACAGCAACACCTCGCGCGAGGCGCGCACCTCGATAGCGCGGCCGCGGCGACGATACGCGATACCCATCGCGCGCCTGCCGTCGAACACCACCCGCATCGCGTGCGCGCCCGTGATGATGGTGAGGTTCGGTCGCGCAACGGGCGCGGCGCCATCGAGGCCCGGCGTGCGCAGGGAAGCAACGCGTATTGCTGCAGCGCTGGCCATCCTTCTGCATCACTTCATACAACCTCACGCCTTCCTGGTTCGCACCATTGAAGTCGTCGTTGCGCGGAAGCCCGGCTTCGACCGCGGCTTCGACGAACGCGAGGCTGAGTGCGTTGGGATCGCGCAACTCGGCGACGTTGTACGGTCCACCGGCGCCGTGGAAGGCGTCCGCGCCGCGTTCCCGATGTTCGAAACACTTGAAGTACGGCAACACGTCGGCATAGCCCCAGCCGTTGTTGCCAAGCGCCGCCCAATGGTCGTAGTCCGTGCAATGGCCGCGCGTGCGCCACATCGCGTTGACCGCGCTGGAGCCGCCGAGCATGGGGCCACGCGGCCAGAACATCCGCCGCCCCGCGCAATTCGGTTCGGGTCCGGTGCGGAACCTCCAGTTGCGCCGGCGGCTGCGCATCAGCGCGACGATTCCGAACGGCATCCGCACGAAGAAGCTGTCATCCGGCGGACCGGCTTCCAGCACGCACACCCGAACGTCCGGGTCCTCGCTCAGCCGTGCGGCCAGCACGCAACCGGCCGAGCCACCACCCACGATGAAGTAGTCGTACATGGCAACCCCTGACTCCGCGCTACCGGCCGGCCGGTCCAACCACCTCGATGGGGATGATCTTACGACCTCGCCCGATCCCCCCAGCACACCCGCTGCCGAGGCCTTTTTGCGACAAACCTTCGGCCGGGCACCACCCGACCGCGGCGATCGGTTGTTGTAGAGTTTGTCGCGCCGAAACGCTGCAACATTCGCAGGAGCGAATCATGGTCATCAGCACGCAGGGCCGCTACACACGCACCGCGATCGTTCTGCACTGGCTCATTCTCGCGTTGCTCGTGGCGCAGTACATCGTCGGCTGGACGATGCCGCACATCGGTCGCAACACGCCCGTGACCACGCTGATCAGCCTGCACTTTTCGATCGGCGTGCTGATACTCGGCGTCATCGTCGTTCGCCTGATCTGGCGGGCCATCCACGGCGAACCCGCGCCAGAGGCCGGCATCCCGCCATGGCAGGTGCGCTCCGCACGCGCGATCCACTGGCTGCTGTACCTGCTGCTGGTCGTGGTGCCGCTGCTGGGCTGGATCAATGCTTCGTACCGTGGCATGCCCATCACGTTTTTTGGGTTTGTCCACGTCCCGCAACTGGTCGCCACCCACGCCGCAAGCTGGCGCTGGACCGGCGACATCCATACGCTGGTGGCGGAATACGGCATTCTTTCGCTCGCGGGCCTGCACATCGCCGCAGCGCTGTATCACTATTTCATCCGCCGCGACCGGGTTTTGCAGCGGATGCTGCCGGGCGTGTGATGTGACAGCGCGCGTCGTGGCTGGATGCAAGGCCGGTGTGCGCGGTGCGAGAGTGGAGCCGGAACCGGCTTCGCAAGAAATCCGCCACGCAGATTGGTTTCAGCCTGCATGAAATGGTGCCGGAAGAGGGAATCGAACCCCCGACCCACGCATTACGAATGCGTTGCTCTACCAGCTGAGCTATTCCGGCACGGGCAGGACCGGCAAGTTTAATGGGCGCCCTCTCGGGCGCGCAATCTCGAGCCGTTCCGACCCGATTTTTGACATTCCGGCGGCGTCCGGAAGGCTGAAAGGCCTTGTGCGGGGCCGCCGCGCAAAGCATGATCCGCGCGTGGCCGTCACGACCCAGGCAATGCAACAGGCAAAAAATCCCGGCGCGGATCACATCCGGCGCGAATTGCGCGTGCTCGACGTTTACCGCGTATTCCAGGCATTGGTGTACCTGGTGCTGTCGCTCGGCAGCCTTGCCTTCGTCTGGATGCCGCTGCACGACCCGGTGATCGCACGCGTCACCGCGCTGCTGTATCTGGCGTTCGGGGTGCTGGTGCTGACGCGCGATCTGCGCGGCACACGCGTGACGGTGTCGAGCACCAGCGCGTTCCTGAGCGCGGACGTGGTCGCTGCATTCCTGATGGCCCTTACCATTCCCGCGGCGCACACGGGCATTGCCGCGATGCTGGTGATCAACGTCGGCGCGGCCGCGCTGCTGCTGTCGCCACGGCTGGGCGGCTTGTTCGCGGCACTGGCGACGCTGGCGATGATCGCGCAGGCGCTGCTGGTGAACGGCGCGGGCGACATCGGGCCTTCATTGGTGGAAGCGGGGCTGTTCGGCGTGTTCTATTTCGCGATCGCGGCATTCTGTTTCGCGATGGGCAGCCAGATGCGCGCCAGCGAGGCGCTGGCCGAACAGCGCGGCAGCGACCTCGCCAACCTGGCGCAGGTCAACGACCTGATCATCCGCCGCATGAAGACCGGCGTGCTGCTGGTCGACGAAGGAAATCACATCCTGCAGATCAACGAGTCGGCATGGATGCTGGTGGGCAATCCCGGGATCGAGCAGCGCGACCTCGGCACCGTGGCGCCGGAGCTTTCGCGCCGCCTCTATCACTGGCGCAGCACCCACGAACACGACGCCAGCGCGGTCGCGCTGGCAGAGGGTTCCCCGGAAATCATCCCGCGCTTCACGCGGCTGTCCGCGCACGACGATTCCAACGTGCTGATCTTCCTCGACGACACCTCGTTGGTGTCGCAGCGCGCCGAACAGTTGACGCTGACCACGCTGGGCCGGCTGTCGGCATCGATCGCGCACGAAATTCGGAACCCGCTGGCCGCCATCCGCTATTCCGCGCAACTGCTGGCCGAGTCGGATGCGATCGGCGATGCCGACCAGCGTATGGTCGAGATCATCAACAACCACTGCGGACGCGTCAACGAAATCATCGAGAACATCCTGCAATTGTCGCGGCGCGAACGTTCGCGGCCCGAATCGCTGGATCTCAATACTTGGGCAGTCCGTTTCGTCGATGAATACAAGGAAGCCAACGACATCGGCCGCGACAGCCTGCGTCCGCTGCTGTATCCACGGCCGGTGGAGGCACTGGCCGACCCGCAACACCTGCAGCAAGTGGTATGGAACCTGGTACAGAACGCGTTGCGTTACGGACGTCTGCCCGACGAACCCGCGCGGGTGATGGTGATCGCGCGGCTTGCCAGCGACGCCGGTCCACCGCTGTTGGAAGTGATCGATCGCGGACCCGGCATCCCACCCAAAGTCGCCGCCCAGATTTTCGAGCCTTTCTTCACCACCCACCAATATGGCACCGGCCTCGGCCTGTACCTCGCCAAGCAGATGTGCGACGCCAATCAGGCCAGCCTCGAATACGTGCCGGTCGCGGGCGGCGGCAGCTGTTTCCGGATCACGCTGACCGCGCCAGTACGGACGCCGATGGGCCTTGAAGCGTGACGCGCCATGCGCCGCGACATGGCAATGACCAAGTCGGCGCGGTACCCTCAGGGCTTGAGAGTCAGGACACACCGGGGAAAGCATGAGCAAACAGACCGTACTGGTCGTCGATGACGAGCGGGACATCCGAGAGCTGCTCAGCATCACGCTGGGCCGCATGGATCTCAACGTCGACACGGCGGCCAACGTCAGCGATGCCAAGAAGATGCTGGGCGAGGCGCGCTACGACCTTTGCTTCACCGACATGCGCCTGCCCGACGGCACCGGCCAGGAGCTGATCGAACTGATCGCGCGCGAGCATCCGGAAACGCCGGTGGCCATGATCACCGCCTACGGCAACGTCGAGGCCGCTGTCGATGCGCTGAAAGCCGGCGCGTTCGACTTCGTCAGCAAACCGGTCGATATCCATATGCTGCGCCGGCTGGTGCAGACCGCGCTCCGCGTCGGCCAGCCGGTGGCGCGCGACGACGATGAGGAAGTGCCGGCCAGCCGGCTTGTCGGTGAATCGCAGGCGCTGAAGGAAGTACGCGCGCGCATCGCCAAGGTCGCGCGCAGCCAGGCACCGGTTTACATCAGCGGCGAATCCGGCACCGGCAAGGAACTGGTCGCGCGCTCCATCCATGAACTCGGGCCGCGCGCGGCAGGCCCGTTCGTACCGGTCAATTGCGGCGCGATTCCGTCGGAATTGATGGAGAGCGAATTCTTCGGCCACAAGAAAGGTTCCTTCACCGGCGCACATGCCGACAAGGAAGGCCTGTTCCAGACCGCGAGCGGCGGCACCCTGTTCCTGGATGAAGTCGCCGAACTGCCGCTGCACATGCAGGTGAAGCTGCTGCGTGTGATCCAGGAAAAAGCCGTGCGTCCGATCGGCGGCCGCGGCGAAGTGCCGGTGGACGTCCGCATACTTTCCGCCACCCACAAGGACCTCGCGCGACTCACTCAGACCAGCCAATTCCGCCAGGACCTTTACTACCGCATCAACGTGATCGAGTTGCGCGTGCCGCCGCTGCGCGAACGCGGCGGCGACATTCCGCTGCTGGCCAGGCACATCCTGAAGCGCCTTTCCGAACAGGCCGGCGTGGCCGTGCCCACCCTGCAGCCCACCGCACTGGAGGCCCTGACCGCGTACGACTTTCCCGGCAACGTGCGCGAACTCGAGAACGTGCTGGAACGCTCGATCGCGCTGTGCGAAAACGGCGTGATCGAACCCGCCGACCTGATGCTCGAATCCGCCGGCGGCCACGAATACGCCGACGACGATCCCGACCCGGACGAGTCCGCCGGCGACGACGAATCACCCGATGAGGGCAATGGCGGCGGTGTGGGACTGGATGACTACATCTCCAACATCGAGCGCGACGCCATCATCAAGGCGCTGAAAGAGACCCGCTACAACAAGACCGCCGCCGCCAGGAAACTCGGCATCACCTTCCGCGCGCTCAGGTACAAGCTGAAGAAGTTGGGGATCGATTGAGGGGCGGTTTCGCAAGGCCGGCCTTTCACCGCTTACCTAGCCACGCGCAGCCTGGTCTTTCAACCACGCGATGACCGCGGCCACCGCGTGGCGTGGCGTGCGATCCGGGCACACGATCCAGTAGGCATTTTCGACGCGCAGCATGCGCTCACCGAACGGTCTTACCAGGGCACCAGTGGCCACGTCGTCGATCGCCAGGCGATGGCGCCCCAGCGCGACGCCTTGGCCCTGCGCGGCCGCCCGCAACAGCAACTCCGATGAGGCAAAACGCGGACCACGCAGCAGGTTCAATGATGCCGGTCCGAATCGCTCCCGCCAGCGCTCCCAGCCTGCATGTGGATCGCGGTCGTGCAGCAGGCGCATCGACGACAACGCTTGTGGGCGCGAAGGACGCCCCACCTTTTTCCAGAACTCCATACTCATCACCGGGTACAGCGCGTCGTCCATCAACGCTTCGCAATGCAGGCCGGGCCACGGCCCGACACCCATTCGCACCGCGAGGTCGATGCCGCCGGCACGCAAATCCTCGGCATGCTGGTTCACCAGTACCGATAGTTCGATGCGCGGGTGTGCGCGCTCCAGTGCAGGCAACCGCGGCAACAGCCAGCGCGCAGCGAAGGAAGGCGCCGCCGAGATTGTGACCGCGAACGGCGAGCGTGCCTCGCGAATAGCGCACGTCGCAGCTTCGATATCCAGCAGTCCGGACAGCACGGCCTTGCCCAGCGCCTCAGCTTGAGGCGTCGGCGTCCACCCGCGACGGCCGGCCCCTTTCTCGCGAGCCAGCGGCACGCCCAGCCATGCTTCCAGCTCGGCCAGATGCCGACACACCGACGAATGCGCGATGCCCAACTCGCGCGCGGCCGATCGCACGCCGCCATGGGCACAGGCCAGCGCGAATACACGCAGGGCATTCAGGGGCAAATCCTTCATGGTCTCGATATTAGACCAAAACGGTTGCGCACGATCCAGCCACGACGGTGATCATTTGGCTGCCGCGCCACTCAATGGACCACCATGACGTCGTTGTTCTCGACTGGTTTGTTTCTTTTGATCGCCACGATTACCCCCGGGCCCAACAATCTGGTGGTGATGCGAGCCGCCGCGCGCAACGGCTGGAAGGCCGCGTTGCCGCCGGTGGCCGGCGTCGTCGCGGGCGGCCTCGTCCTATTGCTGGTGGTGGTCTCGGGCGCAGGCAGTGTCTTTTCCACGTGGCCGTGGCTGCGCGGTGCAATCGAGGCCGGCGGCGTGCTGTACCTGGTCTGGCTGGGCACCCGGATGATTGCGGCGGCAGGCCGCGAAGCCGACTCGACGGCACTCCCGGGCGGATTTGCAGGGCTGTTTGGTTTCCAGTTCCTCAACCCCAAGGGCTGGGTCATGGTGCTCACGGTCGTCGCCGCACTGCCTGCCGCCGATGCGGTGCACGCCTTGAAGTATCTGGCGCCGCTTTTCCTGGGTATCCCGACGGTGTGTCTGCTGCTATGGGCGGCACTTGGCGGCGCCGTGGCACCGCACCTGACCCGGCCACGGGTGCGCCAATGGACCGATCGCGCGCTCGGCGCACTATTGATTCTGGCCGCATTGATGTTGTTCGTCTGATCCCGATTGAAAGGAGATTCCCGCATGCATCCGCAACAAGCTTGCAGACACCGAATCCTGGCCCTGCCTGGCAGCCTGCGCCGTGACAGTTACAACCGCAAGTTGTTGGTGGCTTCCATCCATTCCGCACCCGGCAATCTGCGGATACGACTATTCGACGGTCTCGGGGATGTGCCGATGTTCAACGAAGACACGGAGTCGACAAACCCGATGCATGCCGGCGTTGCACGTATGCGCGAAGCCATCGGTAGTGCGGATGCATTGTTGCTTGCGACCCCGGAATACAACCAGTCGATTCCGGGCGTGGTGAAAAACGCCATCGACTGGTTGTCGCGGCCATTGCCGGAAGACATCCTCGCCGGCAAGCCGGTGGCAATCCTGGGCGCTTCGACCGGTCGCTGGGGCACACGTCTCGCGCAGGCCGCGCTGCGGCAAACCCTCACCGCAACCGAAGCCCAAGTGATGCCCACCCCCATGTTGTTCGTGCGCGACGCGGAGCAGGTATTCGACGGCAACGGAGCCCTGCGCGACGCCGGCATATCGGAGTCGCTGCATACATTCCTGTTGGCATTTTCCGACTGGATCGATCTGGTGGGCACGCGGCGCGCGGCGATTGCGGCATGACGCACCCCACTGACAACCAAATACGCCAAGCGACAACCAGAGCACGCAGGGCGGGAGTAGCGAAGCGGATCACGCCGTCAGCAGCGCCCATGGCGGGTTGTCACCCGCCCTACTGGAGCAGGCATAGTGCTTCGTCGGCATCGGAACGCAGATTCGATTGCGCAACAAGGCGCACGCTACGGAAGCAAAGGCGCTGGGTTCCGGATCGCCGCTGCGCGGCGTCCGGAATGACGATTTATTTTAAGCGCTGGCCTGCGCGCGATGACGGTCAGCACGTAGGGCGGGAGTAGCGAAGCGAATCCCGCCATCAACAGTGCCCATGGCGGGTTGTCACCCGCCCTACTGGAGCAGGCATAGTGCTTCGTCGGCATCGGAACGCAGATTCGATTGCGCAACAAGGCGCACGCTACGGAAGCAAAGGCGCTGGGTTCCGGATCGCCGCTGCGCGGCGCCCGGAATGACGATTTATTTTAAGCGTTGGCCCGCGCGCGATGACGGTCAGCTGAGCGCGCCGTGACAATGCTTGTACTTCTTGCCAGATCCGCACGGGCAGGGATCGTTGCGGCCGACCTTGGGGCCTGCGCGCACGATGGGAGCCGCAGTGGCGGTGGCGGCCGCGCCTTCCAGGGCTTGCGCGTGCCCTGCGCCCATTTCGGCGCCGGGTTGCGGAGGCGCATCGAAGCCGCCGGTTTGCGCGTGCTGGAATTCCATCGCGCGGGCGGCAGCGATGCGGCGCTGCTCGGCTTCCATCGCGGCAACTTCTTCCTCGCTGCGGATGCGCACGCGCGCAAGCGTCTGGATGAGTTCGCGCTTGATGCGCTCCAGCATGTCCTCGAACAGGCGGTAAGCCTCGCGCTTGTATTCCTTCTTGGGATCGATCTGCGCGTAGCTGCGCAGGTAGATACCCTGGCGCAGGTAATCCATATTGGCAAGGTGGTCCTTCCACGCGCCGTCCACCACGGTCAGCATCACGTGTTTTTCCAGCGCGCGCATCACTTCGGCGCCGACTTGCTGTTCCTTGGCCGCAAACACGCTGTCGGCGGCTTCCACCACGTGGCGATGGATGGTTTCGGCATCGGCCTCCTCGTGGCTTTCCATCCAATGCGTCAGGTCGAGGTCCATGCCGAAATCGGAAACCAAAGCCGATTGCAGGCCGGCGAGATCCCATTGGTCGTCCACGGTATTGGACGGTACGTATTGCTGCGCGACCGATTCGAACACGGCCTGGCGAATGTCGGTCACGGTTTCGGCGACGTCTTCCGATTCCAGCAGTTCCAGGCGCTGCTTGTAGATGACCTTGCGCTGGTCGTTGGCGGTGTCGTCGAACTCCAGCAGCTGTTTGCGGATGTCGAAGTTGTGCTGCTCGACCTTGCGCTGGGCCTTCTCGATCTGGCGGCTGACGAGCCGGTCTTCCAGCGCGTCGTCTTCCTTCATGCCGAAGCGCTGCATCCAGCGCACCAGCCCTTCACCGCCGAAGATGCGCATCAGGTTGTCTTCCAGCGACAGGTAAAAACGCGAGGAACCCGGGTCGCCCTGGCGGCCGGAACGGCCGCGCAACTGGTTGTCGACGCGCCGCGATTCGTGGCGTTCGGTGCCGACGATGTGCAGACCGCCGGCTTCGAGCACCTTTTCATGGCGTTGCTTCCATTCGGCCTTGACGCGCTGCTTGTCGGCATCGGTGGCATCGGCAGGAAGCTCCGCCAGCGCGGCATCGAGGCTGCCGCCCAGCACGATGTCGGTGCCGCGACCGGCCATGTTGGTGGCGATGGTGACGGCGCCCGGCATGCCGGCCTGTTCGACGATCTTCGCCTCGCGTTCGTGTTGCTTGGCGTTCAGCACCTGATGCGGAATGCCGGCCTTCTTGAACAGGTTTGCCACCAGTTCGGAGACCTCGATCGACGCGGTACCGACCAGCACCGGCTGGCCACGTTCGTGGCACTCGCGCACGTCTTCCATCACCGCGTTGAACTTGGCTTCGGGCTTCAGAAACACGAGGTCGGCGTTGTCCTTGCGGATCATCGGCTTGTTGGTCGGGATCACCACCACGTCCAGACCGTAGATCGAGTTGAATTCGAACGCTTCCGTATCCGCCGTGCCGGTCATGCCGGACAACTTGTCGTACATGCGGAACAGGTTCTGGAAGGTGATGGTGGCCATCGTCTGGTTTTCGCGCTGGATCGGCACGCCTTCCTTGGCCTCGACGGCCTGATGAAGACCTTCCGACCAGCGCCGGCCCGGCAGGGTGCGGCCAGTGAATTCATCGACGATGATGATTTCGCCATCGCGCACGATGTAATCGACATCGCGCTGGTACAACGCGTGCGCGCGCAGCGCCTGGTTCAGGTGATGCACGACCGCGAGATTACGCGCGTCGTACAGGCTGGAATCGGCCTCCAGGATGCCGGCCTGGGTCAGCAGTTCCTCGGCATGGCCCATGCCTTCTTCGGACAGGTGCACCTGCTTCTGCTTTTCATCGACGTAATAGTCGCCGGGCTCCGGCGCTTCGCCCGGCAAAGGCTCCTTGGCCTGCCGGGTCATGTGCGGTACAACGCGGTTGACGCGGATGTACAGCTCGGGCGAATCTTCGGCCGGGCCGGAAATGATCAGCGGCGTACGCGCCTCGTCGATCAGGATCGAGTCGACCTCGTCCACGATCGCGTAATGCAGGCCGCGCTGGTAGCGCTGGTCTTTCGACACCGCCATGTTGTCGCGCAGGTAATCGAAGCCGAATTCGTTGTTGGTGCCGTAGGTGATGTCGGCGCCGTAGGCCTCGGCCTTGTCGGACATCTCCATGCCCGGCCACACCACACCCACCGTCAGTCCGAGGAAGTTGTAGACCTTGCCCATCCACTCCGAGTCGCGCTTGGCGAGATAGTCGTTGACGGTGACGACGTGCACGCCCTTGCCTTCCAGCGCGTTCAGGTACACCGGCAGGGTCGCCACCAGCGTCTTGCCTTCGCCGGTGCGCATCTCCGCGATCTTGCCCTGGTGCAACACCATCCCGCCGATCAACTGCACGTCGTAGTGGCGCAGGCCGATCACCCGGCGGCTGGCTTCACGGACGACGGCAAACGCTTCGGGCAGGACCTTGTCGAGGCTCTCGCCGTTGGCTATCCGCTGCTTGAACTCGGCGGTTTTGTCGTGCAGGGCGACGTCGTCGAGCTTCTGAATCTCGGGTTCGAGCGCGTTGATGCGCGCCACGATTTTCGAAAGCTGCTTCAGCACGCGCTCGTTGCGGCTGCCGAAGACACTCGTCAGGATATTGGGCATCGGACTAGGATTCGCGATTCCGGGCTGCGGACGATATTCAATCGGACATCATAAAAGGACACGCCCGCCGCGCCTAGAGTTGGCGGCAAAACCGGCGGATTTCAAGGAAAGTCGCTTGGGCGGTTTGTGCCACGGTCACCGTGCGGACCAGCAGGCTCACTTCGCTAGCGGATAATCCACGACCTGCTTATGTAGGGCGGGTGATAATCCGCCGCGGGCGCTTTGGTGGCGGGATTACTCGCATCGTCCCTGATGCTCACCCATCGCTTACGCTCAGGGCCCGCCCCCAGCCGTCCCAATTCGTTCCAGGCCAATTTGTCGCTTGGCTACTCCCGCCCTACGCTTTCGGCGAGCTTACCTTCGCACGTACGCGATCGGGTTCATCAGCTTTCCGTCGTGCCACACCTCGAAATGCACGTGCGGACCGGTGGATCGGCCAGAGGTGCCGGCATCGGAAATCACTTCGCCCGCGTGCACGTGTTCGCCGACATGCGCCAGCAGCTTGCTGTTGTGCGCGTAGCGCGTCATGTAGCCGTCGCCATGGTCGATCTCGACCACCCTGCCATAGCCATCGCGCACGCCCGCGTAGGTGACCACGCCACCGGCCACCGCATGCACCTGCGAACCCCACGCCACGCCGATGTCCAGGCCCGGATGGAAACTCTCGCGGCCGGTGAACGGGTCGATGCGCTCGCCGTACGGGGAGGTGATGTAGCCGTTCTTGACCGGCATGCCGCTGGGGATCAGGGTGGCTGCGACCTCGCGGTCGGTCAGCAACGATTGCAGCACGCCGAGCTGGGTTTGCTGGGCGTCGAAGCGGCGGCCCAGTTGCTCCATGCTGACGGAAAGGTCATACGGCAACGAGCGCGTGGGCGGCACGGCCACCTCGGGTCCGCCGAGGCCCGGCGCCTCGTTGAAATTGAATTCGGCGGGATCGAGCTTGCCTGCTACCACCAACCGCTGGCCCAGCGCATCGAGCCGGGCGGAATCGGCCTGCAATTCCCCCAGCTTGATGGCCATGTTGCGAATGTCGCGCTGGGCGTTTTCGCGCACCTGTTGCAACTCGGCCTTCTGTGCGGCGATCTGCTGGTGCATCGAATCCACCTGCGCCAGCGTGCGGCTGTTCGGGCTGACGGCCCATATTGCCAACGCGGCGGTGGCGACTACACATGCGGCCAGGCCTGAAGTCACCCGCCAACACAGCCTGCGGTTGGCGATCCGGCGTTCGTCGAAATGGGCGTTGGACCACTCGCATCGGCGCGAACGCGCCACCAGTATCATGCCCATCTTGAGCGAACCGTCTGGATTTTCATTCGTCGTGTCTCCTGCCAAACCGCTGCCGCCTCGCGACACCCACGGCCCGACGCCTCTTGCACAATGCGCCCCGATTGCCGACCTTGCAGCAAGGGCACGCGAAGTTGACCGCACCAGCCAACGCATTGTTCCGCTGCTGCCAGCCCCGCTGCGCGAACACGTCAGCTTCGCCGGCGTGCGCAACGATCGCGTCCTGCTGCTGGTCGAATCGTCCGCCTGGGCCACGCGCGTACGCATGGAGCAGTCGCGAATCCTTGCCGCGGTGCATTCCCTGGGACTCGCCGCGAGCTCCGTCACGGCCAAGGTGATGCCGCTGTGGACATCGGTCGACGGCTCCGCCGCCCCGCCATCGTTGACGCCGCGGGCCGCGCAAACCATCCGCGCTGCCGCGTCGGCCATCGCCGATCCGGACCTGCGCGCGTTGTTCCTGGAGCTTGCCGCCGCGGCGGAAAGTCCCCCGGCCAAGTGACCGCGCAGGCCGTCCGCCCCCTCATCCATCGGCGGAAGCAGAACTTATAACATGGGGACGGCGGCGTGTGCGGGTCGGAATCAGAAAAAAGTCACAAATCGTGAAATCCACCCAAAGCCGTAGGCCCGTCGGCGGGTTTACGTGCCTGTTGTCAAAAACGGGGGGCAGTCGCCGCGCTGCACGTGGGATGCCCGGCCGTCGAACAGGCCAAGCGAGGGCGGGCTGGTGTGGGAAACCTGGGCACGACGCCCCTTGCGGCACGCACTTTTCCTTGGAACAACACCTGAGGGCGCTATTGTGAAAAGTAGCGCAAAAAGCCATGCCCGGGGTGTCCGCTTTCGGTAACGCAGCGAAAGGCTTACCCCGGAACAACAACCGAAGCCGCTGTTGTTAGAAGTCAGGGCATGGATGCCCGTTCTGGAGTCGCCAGGCTCAAACCATGCTGGCGACCTTGCCATCGGGCGAGGCCGCGATCAGGGGATGATTGCAGAGCTTTCGTGGAAAGTCAGGAAATGGATGCCAGTTCTGGGCTCGCCGGGCGCAAACCATACTGGCGGCCTTGCCATCGGGCGAGGCCGCGATCAGGGATGATCGCAATCAAACCGCTTGGGCGGGATGCGCGTACGAAATCGGCGCCAGCGCCGGATCGTCGAAAGTGACTTCTTCCCATGCCGACTTGTCGGCCAGCAGGGCGCGCAGCAACTGGTTGTTCAACTGGTGCCCGGACTTGTGGCCGTAGAACGCGCCGATCAGGCTATGGCCGAGAAGATAGAGGTCACCGATCGCGTCCAGAATCT
>Ga0207690_10000887_pt1 | contig 19086 bp, 22 predicted proteins | sample KBSC23metaG_FD_184315 | JGI IMG/M metagenome (GOLD analysis project Ga0207690, IMG submission 184315) | Corn rhizosphere microbial communities from Kellogg Biological Station, Michigan, USA - KBS C2-3 metaG (SPAdes) (version 2) | ecosystem: Host-associated > Plants > Roots > Rhizosphere > Soil ...
GCCCACATCCGCACGATCGCCCGCATCGGCGACATCTATCTGATGAACAACATGTTCATGCTGAGCGGCCAGACCTATGCCAGCCCGCGCAACGACGGCATGATCGCGTTCCTGGCCGCCCAGGTCGTCCGAAACCTCAAGGCGCTCGACCGTATGATCGGGCAGGACGGCTTCGCCTGCTGTGGCCGGCTGACCCTCGCCGACTGCGCCCTGGTTCCTGGCCTCTTCCTGGTCGAGAACGTGCTGCCCGGCGCCGGCCACGAGAACCCGATCGCAGCCAATGCCAACGTCGCGGCCTACTGGACGGCGATCCAGAAGAACGAGCACGCCGCGCGGACGCTTGCCGAACTGCATCGGGGGCTTGAGGAGCGCCGCGAACTGATCCGTAGCGGCGCCTTCGCCAAGATGATCGCCGCGGCGCGGGCGGCGGCGGCCGAGGACGCCTGAGACCGGCCCGAACCGACCTCGACCCCGACGGACATCCACAAAAGTGACGCTAGCGTCACTCTTGCGCGCCTTCTCCAGACGCGCTTAGGTGCCCCACCATTCAGGGAGGGACACCATGTCCGCGGACGGCAACTGGAAGATCACCATCAACACGCCCATGGGCGCGCAGGAGGTGAACGCTTCGATCACCACCAGCGGCGACACCTTCACCGGCAAGACCTCCGGCCGTATGGGCGACAGCGAGATCAGCGGCAAGGTCAACGGTGACACCCTGACCTGGAGCGCCGCCATCACCCAGCCGATGCCCATGACGCTCGAGTTCGAGGCCACCGTCAGCGGTGACTCGATGAGCGGCAACGTGAAGCTCGGCGCCTTCGGCAACGCCCCCCTGAGCGGCGTCCGCGCCTAAGCCTTCCGCGCCTTCAAGGGCGCACGGAAAAGGCCCCCGCCATCGCCGGCGGGGGCCTTTTTTGCGTCTTCCTTTCCCATGAATGGGAAAGGGGACCATCGGCCGAAGAGCCGATGGCGGATAGGGCAAGCCGCGAGCTCAGCGTGAGGCTCTCCCTCTCCGCCCCTCTCCCGCTTTGCCGGAAAGGAACACCTACTTCGGATTGACCGCGCCGGCGGTGTTATCGGCCGCGGTGGTGGCCGCATTGCCGACGTCCTTCGCGGCGCCGGCCGCGGAGTCGGCCACGGAAGACGCGGCGCTGGTCACGGCGTTGGTGCGGATCGCGTCGTTGCGGTTCTGGCTGAGCAGGAAGAAGGCCACCACCGCCACCGCCGCCAGGATCGCGATGCCGATGATCACGCTGCCGAGGCCGGAGCCGCCGCCCCGGTCGACAATGGTCGTGCCCCCGCCATCCCGCTCGACGACGCGCTCGCTCGTCGTCCCGTCGCTGCGTGTGGTCATTCGTTCAGTCGCCATCTTGATTCTCCAGATGTCCCGGCGCGGCAAACGGGCGCGCGCCGCTGAAGGTTCCGGGCCGCAGGCCGCGCTCAGGCGCGTCTGGGCGGAATCACGTCGGCGAAGATCTCGAAGCTCTTCCACTTGGGTTCGAGGGGCTCGGCGCCCGCCTGCGGCAGGTAGGCGGACGGCTCGGCCAGCGTCATCTTGGGGATGTAGCGCGGGCAGTTCGGGAAGATGTCGACCGGGGCCACCTTGACCAGCAGCTGGGCGCCCGGAAAGCCCGCCATCAGCGGATCGTCGGCCACCACCTGCGCGGTCCCGTTCACCCGCAGCCGCCGCGGCGGCTCGCCCATGCCGATGAACAGCAGCCCCACGTGGCGGTTGACGCCGAGGTTGCCCAGGCTCTTGAACATGCCGTTGCCGTCGTAGTCGGGAAACACCAGCAGGTCCGGCGCCGCCACCCGCACGAACCCCGGCGGACCGCCCTTGAACGAACAGTCCGGCCGCCCTTCCGCGTCCGCCGTCGCCATGAAGAAGAACCCCAGCGATCCGACGAACGCCGCGTCGTCGTCGTTGAACCGGTCGCGCCGCAGCTTCTCGTCCAGGCGGTCGGCGAGCGCGCGGCTGCCGAAGGCGTCTTGCAGCGCGCGGTTCCCCTCATGGTACATGGAGCCTCCTCCGTCTCTCACCGGTTTGGCAACCGGACCGCGGGACGTTAGAGGAAGCTCCCCTTCGTTTCAGGCGTAAAGACCCTTGCGACTTCCCCAGGCCCGTCTCGACCAGGTGCTCGACCGCTTCCGCGAAATCGAGGCGCGGATGGGCGCGGCCACCGACGGCGCCGAGATCGTGCGCCTGTCCAAGGAGCATGCCGAGCTGAAGCCGGTGGTCGACGCCGTTCAGGCCGTCCAGCGCGCCCGGGCCGAGGGGCCGGAGCTCGAGGATATGGCCGCCGCCGACGATGCGGACATGGCCGCCATGGCCCGCGACGAGCTGGAGGCCCTGAAGGAGCGCCTGCCCGTTCTGGAGCATGAGGTGGCCCTGCTGCTCGCGCCGAAGGACAAGGACGAGAACGCCTCGGCGATCCTCGAAGTGCGGGCCGGCACCGGGGGCGACGAGGCCGCCCTCTTCGCCGGCGACCTCTTCCGCATGTACCAGCGCTATGCCGCGAGCCGGGGCTGGCAGGTGGAGATCGACAGCGTCTCCGAAGGCGAAATGGGCGGCTACAAGGAGATCATCGCCTCGGTCACCGGCGACGGCGTGTTCGGCCGGCTGAAGTTCGAGAGCGGCGTCCACCGCGTGCAACGCGTGCCGGCCACGGAGGCGCAAGGCCGCATCCACACCTCCGCGGCTACGGTCGCCGTCCTGCCCGAGCCCGAGGACGTGGAGATCGACATCCGCGACCAGGACCTGCGGATCGACACCTACCGCTCCTCCGGCGCCGGGGGCCAGCACGTCAACAAGACCGATAGCGCCGTGCGCATCACCCACCTGCCCACCGGCATCGTGGTGACCAGTTCCGAGAAATCGCAGCACCAGAACCGCGCGCGGGCCATGAAGGCGCTGAAGGTCAAGCTCTACGACCAGCAGCGCGAGGCCCTGGACTCCGCCCGCTCCGACGCCCGCAAGAGCCAGGTCGGCTCCGGCGACCGCTCCGAGCGCATCCGCACCTACAACTTCCCGCAAGGCCGGGTGACCGACCACCGCATCAACCTGACCCTCTACAACCTGCCCAAGGTCATGGAGGGCGAGGCCCTCGACGACGTGATCAACCCCCTGATCGCCGAGGACCAGGCCGCGCGGCTGAGCGCGCTGGAGGACGAGCTGGGCTGAGGCCTGAGGCCTCAGAACCCCAGGGCCACCGCCAGCGCGCCGCCGGCCAGGCCGAACAGCACCACGGCGCCGGCCACCACCGCCAGGATGCGCGGCGGGAAGGAACGGTGCAGCATCGCCATGGAGGGCAGGCTGATCGGCGGCAGGGTCATCAAGAGCGCGCCCGCCGGCCCCGCGCCGACGCCCAGCGCGAGCATGGCCTGCACGATCGGAACCTCGCCCGCCGTGGGGATCACGAACAGGGCGCCGGCGACGGCGAAGGCCACGATCCACTGGATGTGGTTGCCGATGTCGGGCCCGAGCGTCGGGAACAGCCAGGCGCGCCCCGCGCCCAGCAGCAGCACGAGCACGATGTATTCCGGAACCAGCCGCAGCGTCATGCGGCCCAGGATGGCCAGCCACCTGCGCAGGGGCGCCGCCTGCGGCGCGGCCACGAGCTCGGCGACGACGGCCTCGGCCTGGGCGGCCTCCCGCGCCGAGGTCATGCGGTTGGCCAGATAGCCGAGGCCGAACACCATCGGCACGCCCAGCACCAGCCGTAGCGCCGTCCAGCGCCAGCCCAGGACGAAGCCCATGAAGATCAGGGTCGCCGGGTTCAGCACCGAATTGCCGAGCCAGAAGGCGATGGCGCCGCCCGCCGAGGCCGCCTGCCGGCGCAGCCCCACGACCACCGGCGCCGCGCAACAGGTACACATCATCCCGGGCAGCGCGAGGAGGCCGCCCGCGACCGCGCTGCCGAACGGGGCCTTGCCCAGCAGCCTGCGCACCCAGTCGGCGGGCAGCAGGGCCTGGGCTCCGGACCCCAGCAGCAGGCCGAGCGCCATCGCCTTCCAGATCGCCTTGCCATAGGCGAGCGCATAGGCCAGGGCCGCGTCCCACGAGGGCGCCGGCGCGTGCGCCGCCTTGCCCATCAGGATCGACTGGCCGATCGAATGGCCGGACGCCGCCACGAAGGCGCGGTCCCAGTAGGGCAGCCACTTCACATAGGCGAGCCCCAAGACGGCGGTGGCGAAGAACAGCATCCAACGCGCCGTCGGGTTGAGGCTTCTGGCTTCTGGCATTCGCGGGTCCGGCGGGTTGGGGAGCAAGGCCGCCTTTTGGGCCGCGACGCCGCGCCGATCAAGGTCAGGGCGCGCGCCCGGCGGGCGTGGGCGCCTGCGTCTCGTGCTCGATCTCCGAATTGAGCTCCGCGCCCAGCAGCACGACGATCACCGACAGCCAGATCCAGGTCATGAAGCCGACGATCGCGCCCAGCGATCCGTAGGTCTTGTCGTAGTGGCCGAACCGGCCGACGTAGGCGGAGAAGGCCAGCGACATCGCCATCCAGGCGACCGCCGCGAACACCCCGCCCGGCGTGATCCAGCGCCAGCGCGCGCCGCGCGGCGACGGGGCGAAGCGGTAGAGCAGCGACAGCACCACCGCGCTCACCACCAGCAGCAGCGGCCAGCGCAGCACGCTCGCCCCCTGCAGCATCTGCAGCCCGAAGAAGGCCAGCACCTCGGGTACGGCGACGATGGCGCTCATCATCACCATGGCGAAGGCGATCGCGCCGGCGGTGAAGCCCAGCGACTGCAGGTTCAGTACGAAGAAGTTCCGCGTCTCGCGCAGTTCGTAGGCGACGTTCAGCCCGGCGATCAGCCCCTTCATGCCCGCATTGGCGCTCCAGATGGACAGCAGCAGGCTGACCAGGAAGGTCAGGCCCAGACTGGCCGAGGGCGTGGCCGCCAGCCGTTCGATCTGGTCGTGGATCACGCTGACCCCGCCGGCCGGCAGCACCCCGGCCAGCCCTGCGATTTGCCGCTCGGCGCCGGCCACGTCGCCGACCAGGCCATAGAGCGAGACGAAGACCGCCAGCGCCGGAAACAGCGCCAGCAGCACGAAGAAGGTCGAGCCGGCCGCGACGGCCGGGATGCGGTCCTCGGTGAATTCATCGAGCGTTCGCCGCACGACCGCCTTCCAGCCGTGGCCGTGCGCGAGCGGCGCCGGCTTGAGCTTGGCGGGCCGTGGCAGGAAGCGGTCCGCCGCCACCGCGGACAGCCCGATCAGCATGCCGATCCCCAGCGCCGTCACCCGATCGAAGCGGAAGCCTTCGCCCTTCTGCGCCGTCGGTCCGGCGCGGCGTTTCGACCTCGCCATCAGCCTGCCCGGCCGGATGTCATGGATTGCCCTCACTGCCGGATCCTTCGCCTTTCCAAACCGTGGCTGTGGGCTCGGGTTCCCGGGAGCGGCCCGTCAGCACCGCTTGTGGCGCGCGCCGGCTTGCGGCAAGGGGCGGATATGAGCGGTCACGTCGCGGCCATCTTCCGCCATCCGGTGAAGGGCTTCACGCCCGAGCCGCTGGAGCGCGTCGACCTGGCGCCCGGCGAGGGCTTTCCGCACGACCGCATCTGGGCCGTCGAGAACGGACCCTCCGGCTTCGATCCCGCCCAGCCGGCCTTCGTCCCGAAATCGAAGTTCACGGTCCTGGCCCACATCCCCAGGGTCGCCGCGGCGCGCACCCGCTACGACGCGCGGACCGGCGTGCTGCACGCCACCGGCCCCGGCGGGGCGGAGTTCGCCGGCCGGCTGGCCGAGGCCCCCGGACGCGAAGCCTTCGCCGCCTGGCTGACGGAACTGCTCGGCGAAGACGCCCAAGGGCCCTTGCGCGTCCTGGAGGCGCCGCCGGCGCACCGCTTCACCGACCACCCCCTAGGCCAGGTCTCGATCATCAACCTGGCCAGCGTCCGCGACCTGGGCCAGCGCATGGGCGTGGAGCTCGACCCCCTGCGCTTCCGCGCCAACCTCTATGTCGACGGCTGGCCGCCGTGGGCGGAAAACGCCTGGGCGGGCAAATCGATGATGCTCGGCTGGGCCAGGGCCGAGGTCTTCAAGCCCATCGTCCGCTGCCTGGCGACCCACGTCGACCCGACCACGGCGGAGCGGGACCTGGAGGTCACCAAGGCGCTGTTCGACAACTACGGAAACCTGCACTGCGGCATCTATGTCCGCATCGCCTCGGCGGGGTCCGTGGGCCTGGGCGATGCGGTCACCGCGCCGGCCGCCGAGCCTCAGCCGGAGGAAACCGCCTCATGAGCCTGAACCTGCTGCAGGCCTGGCAGGGCGCCAAGCAGCGCCTGGAGGCCGCCGGCCTGGCGGGTCCCGTCATCGACGCGCGCCTGCTGGTCGAGGCCGCCGCCGACGCCACCCGCGCGGACATCGTGGGCGATCCCTACCGCGCGCTGACCCCCGAACAGGAGGCGAAGCTCGAGGACTACCTGGCGCGGCGCGAGCACCGCGAGCCGGTCAGCCACATCCTGGGCCGCAAGGGGTTCTGGAAGATCATGCTGGGCGTCACCCCGGATGTCCTGACGCCCCGGCCCGACACCGAAACCGTCGTCGAGTGGGTGCTGCGCGACTTTCCCGAGCACGCCGCCTGGTCGGTGCTCGACCTGGGCGTCGGCTCCGGCGCGATCCTGCTCTCGATCCTGGCCGAGCGTCCCGCCGCCCGGGGCATGGGCGTCGACGTCTCGGAGGAGGCGCTGGCCGTCGCGCGCGACAACGCCGCCCACCTGGGCCTGGCCGGCCGCATGACGCTGCTGCGGGGCGACTGGACCGAGGGCTTGCCTGACGACGGCTTCGACCTCGTGGTCTCCAACCCGCCCTATATCGCCAGCGGCGTCATGGAGACCCTGGAGCCCGAGGTCCGCGACCACGAACCGCGCCTGGCGCTGGAGGGCGGACCGGACGGCCTGATGCACTACCGCAGGCTCGCGCCTGAGGTCCTGCGCGTGCTGAAGCCCGGCGGCCGCTTCGCCGTGGAGATCGGCTACGACCAGAAGGCCGCCGTTGAAGCCCTCTTCCGCGAGGCCGGCGCGGCCGATGTCCAGACGCTCAAGGACCTCGGAGACCGGGACAGGGTTGTCGCAGGCGCGAAAAACCCCTTGGAAACCTGAGCTCGAGTCGCTACTTAGGGATCGTCTCCACCCAATTCGTCGGCTTCCGGTAGAGGCGTCCCGCGAAGGACGCACGCCAGTCCCGACAGGGCGCGGCGCCTCCCAAGGCCTCTCGCTTGATGAGCTTCCGGGCGGAAGACGGGGAACACTTAGCGTCTTCAAAAAAACGAAACCGGGCCAGGCGCCCACCCCCGAACCAAAAATGGCCCGCTGAAGGCGAGCGCAGGCCGACCCCTCAAGAGGGCGAGCCGCAGGGAAACCAAGACGGTTATTAAATAATGAGAGATTTCAAGGGTATGAAGCGTCAGCGCGGCCGCAATCGTGGCGGCGGCGGTGGAAGCGGCGGCGGCGGCAAGTCGCAGCCCCAGAACGCCAACCGGGCGTTCGACTCCAACGGCCCCGAAGGCGCCAAGGTCCGGGGCAACGCCCAGCACGTCTTCGAGAAATATCAGCAGCTTGCCCGCGACGCGGCCTCGGCCGGCGACCGGGTCCTCGGCGAGAACTACCTGCAGCACGCCGAGCACTACTTCCGCCTGCTGCGGGCCATGCAGCCCACCCGCCCGGCCAGCGAGATCCTCGGCCGCGACCACTTCTCCTCCGGCTTCGACATCGACTTCGAGGATGAGGGCGCCCAGGCCCAGGCCGAGGCGGCCGACGCGGCCTCCGCCGAGGCCGGCGACACCCCCGAAACCTGGCAGGCCCGCGAGAACGGCGGCGAGCAACGGCCGCAAGGCCAGCGCGACGACCGGCCCCGGGATGACCGGCAACGCGATGACCGGCAACGCGATGACCGCCCGCGCTATGAGAACCGCGACCGCAATGACGGCGGAAACCGCGACGGCCAGGGGCGGCGTGATCGCCCGTGGCGCGACGACCGGCCCCGGGACGACCGCTCCAGGGACGATCGCCCGCGGGACGATCGCCCGCGGGACGCGCAGCGTGACGATCGCCCGCGCCATGACCGCGACGACCGTCCGCAACGCGACGACCGGCCCCGCTACGAACGCAACCGCGAGGAGCGCCCCGAGCGCGACCCGCTGGCGGTGGTCGAGCCCCAGGCCCAGCCGTTCGTGAACGCGGCTCCCGAGGCCTCGCCTCCGCCGGAGCGCAAGGCTCGCGTGCTGCGCGACGCGGAGGGTGGCGAGAGCCACGCACCTGCCTTCCTGCAGGCTCCGGCGGCGCGGTCCGACAGCGACGAAGCGCCCAAGCCCCGCCGCCGCCGCGCGCCCCGCGCCGAAGGCCCGGCTCCGGAGGCCGAAGAGGCCTAGGACCCTGGCGGACCGCTAGACCCTTTCCCGTTCAGATGGAATCATCTGAGCGCGAAAGAAGGGTCTATATTCAAAGACTTAGAGCGCACCGGACGGATGAAATGGCTTCCATTTCACCCTGCCGCGCTCTAGGACGGAACCAGCCGGCTGACCATCAGGATGAGGCCAAAGCCCAGGACGGCCGTGAGCGCGGTGACGGGCTGGAGCGTCCAGTCGCGCCGCTTCAGGGCGGCGTCGCCCGCGCCGGCGTAGAGCAGCAGCCCAGCCAGCGCCGCCAGCATCGGCGAAAGGCCGGCTTGCGGGATCCTGACGACCTGAGCCAGGACGATCCCGGCCGTCGGGGCCAGGGCGTCGGCGATCAGCCAGCGACGCGCGACAGCCGGGCTCGATCCGCCTCCGAGGCTCAGGTTGACGGTGTTGACGCCGTCGGAAAGGTCGTGGGCGATCACCGCCGCCGCCACCGTCAGGCCGATGGTCGGCGAAGCGTGGAAGGCCAGGCCGACGACCAGGCCGTCCATCAGACTGTGCAGGGTCAGGCTGGCGGCGCCCAGGTGGCCGCGATGGGTCGATGTGTGCCCCACGGCCGCGGAAAGCCCGCGATCGATGACGAGATAGCCCAGGAAGGCGAGGCCCGCCCAGACGAGTGCGACGGCCCCGTTCGAGACCGGCTCCGCCGCGCGCCAGGCGCTGGGCAGGAGTTCCAGGATCGCCACGCCGACCACCGCGCCGGTGGTGAAGCCCATCAGCCAGCGGGTCCGTCCCTTGAGGGCGAGCGCCAGCGCGCCGCCCGCGAAGGTGGCTGCGCCTGTGGCCAGTCCGAGCAGGATCAACTCCGCCGAGAGGCGCACGCCGGGGAACTCCCTTGCCGTAGGATTTCGCGAGGCCGATCGAACCTGGCGCCCGGAACTTGAACCGGAACAAGTCTGTTACAACATAACATAATCGAGATGAAACGATTTAACAGCCGCCCGCGCGCCGCCGACATGAAGATTGCCGGGCGGGCTGCGGACGGGTTAGCTGAGCTCATGCACGCGCCGGATTGCCAGCACGAGGACGGAGCCCATCCCGGGCTGAGGGGCCAGGCCCTGCGTCGGGCGCTGGCCGCGGCCCAGTCGCGCTGCCAGGCGACGCAGGAGCGGCTGACCGAGCCGCGCCGGCGGGTCCTGGAGCTGCTGCTCGAAGCTGACCAGCCGCTGAAGGCCTACGACCTCATCGCCAGCTTCGGCGAGGATGGGGCGCCGGCCAAGCCGCCGACCGTCTACCGCGCGCTCGACTTCCTCGAGCGCCAGGGCTTCGCCCACCGCATCGAGAGCCTGAACGCCTTCGTGCCCTGCCGCCTGGATGGCGAGAACCACTCCGCGGCCTTCCTGATCTGCTCCTGCTGCGGCGCGGCCGAGGAGTTCGAACCGGACCTCAGTCCGGGCCTGGTTGCGGCCCAGTCCCGGGGTTACGAGGTCGCCTCGGTCACCCTGGAGGCCCGCGGCCTCTGCCCGGCCTGCCGCGCCGGGTGAGGCGGCAGATCTATCTCGACTGCGACGGCGTCCTGGCCGACTTCGACAAGGGCGCCGAGGCGATCTTCGGCATGCCGCCCGCGACCTTCGAGACGCGCCACGGCGCAGGCGAGTTCTGGCGGCGGCTCACCGCGGCCGACGGCTTCTTCGAGCACCTCGATCTCCTGCCCGACGCGCAGCGGCTCTATGAGGCGGTGAAGCCCAAGGCGCCGATCATCCTCACCGGCATGCCCCGCGGCAGATGGGCCGAACCGCAGAAGCGCCGCTGGGCCCGGCGGCATTTCCCGGGCGTGCCGGTGATCGCCACCATGGCCGCCCTCAAGCGCGAGCACTGCCACCCGGGCGACGTCCTGGTCGACGACCGCGATCAGCACCGCAAGCTCTGGGAAGACGCCGGCGGCCTCTTCATCCACCACAAGTCCGCCGCCGCCTCCATCGAGGCGCTGAAGGCGGCGGGGTACATCTGAGCCCGACCTGCGGTCGGTCCGGGGAGCGAGCGGTCCCCCTCTCCCGCTTCGCGGGAAAGGAAGCGCTACCAGAAGATCCCACGCACCACCTGCACGATGCGGCCGCTGTAGCGGTCGACCAGGAGGGCGTCGCCGCCGACGCGGACCCATTCGTAGCCGGGCGGCGGATAGGGCAGGTCGTAGTCCAGAAAATCGTCGATCCAGTAGTCGTTGCCGAACCAGCCGTTCGGCAGGATGTCGCCAAAGCCCCAGTCACGCACATAGTAGCCATAGGGCGCGCGGTAGGGGCGCAGATGATAGCGCCGTTCGCTCCAGAACACCGGCGGCAACCGCCCGCGCTGCCAATGATCGCCATGCCGCCAGCGCGGCTGGCCGTGACCGTCCCAGCGACCCGACGTGGACCCGCGGCCGTCGTAGTGGCGGTCGCGGCCACGATCGCCGGCCTGCGGCGGGATCACTTCCCGGGGCGGGCCGGAACGGTCGAACCGGCGGTCGTCGCCCTGCGGAACCGCGCCGCCGCCGCGGCGGTCGTCGCCTGGCCCGCCGCGGTCGTACTGCCGCACGTCGCCCGGCCCATGATCGCGGAAGCGCTCGCCGGAGGGCCCAGGGCCGCGGCCGTACCGTTCGCCACCGGGCCGCTCACCCCTGGCGCCACGGTCGCCGCGGTCCCCACGGTCGGCGGCCGGCGCTCCACCTGATGGCGGCGGCGCGCCGAAGCGGGCGCGTCCGGCCTGAGGCGACTGCGCCTGGGCGGCAGGCGCCGCCGCGGGCGGGTTCTGCGGCTGGGCGCCCGGCTGGAATCGCGGCGCACCGCCGCCGGGCGGCCCGCCCCGCTGATCGAAGCGTCCGCCGCCCTGGCCGCGATCCTGCCCGCGATCCTGGCCGCGGTCATGGCCATGCTCCTGCGCCAAGGCCGCGGTGCTGCCGCCGGCCAGCAACAGGAACGCCAACGCGCTCGTAAGGGTCGTCTTCATGTTTTCAAGTCCCGAGGGCGGTTCTGCCCCGATGATAGCGTCCTTCGTTTCGCCACTATTGCCCAGCCGCCTGAACCGCGCTTGAACGGAATAACGCCTGCAACAACGGCGCAAGGCCGCAAACGAGGACCGCAACCGTGACCGCGATCCCCCAGGACGTCATCGGCTTCTGGCTCCAGGCCGGGCCGCAGAAGTGGTTCAAGAAGCTCGTTGCCTTCGACGAGGCGATCCGCCTGAAGTTCGAGCCTGTGCACCACCGCGCCGCCCGCGGCGAATACGACGGCTGGATCGAGGACCCGCAAGGGGCGCTGGCCCTGCTGATCCTCCTCGACCAGTTCCCGCGGAACCTCTACCGCGGCTCGGCCCACGCCTTCGCCACCGATCCCAAGGCGCACGCCTTCGCCCTGACCGCCGTCGACCGGGGTTTCGACCGCCAGGTCGAGCCGATCCTGCGCAACTTCTTCTACCTGCCGTTCGAGCATTCCGAGCGGCTGGCCGACCAGGACTACGCCGTCGCCCTCTGCACCGAGGCCGGCGACCCCGACAACCTCAAGTGGGCCGGCCTCCACCGCGACATCATCGTCCGCTTCGGCCGCTTCCCCCACCGCAACCGCGCGCTCGGCCGCACGACGACGCCGCAAGAGCAGGAATTCCTCGACGAGGGCGGGTTCGCGGGGTGATATAAGTTCTTACTTTGTTCTGTCGCCGGCAGGGGGTATCGTCCACAGGATCGTGAGGCGCCCTTAGGAAGCGCTTCATTCCTTGGTCGCGCGAATCACCGATGAATCATCCTTCGATGAACGCCCACGCCGCCATCCAGCCGCTCTATCAGGCCGCGCCGGACCACCCGGAGCGCCAGTACCTCGACCTGCTGGCCGACATCCTGGCCAATGGCGTCGAGCGCGGCGACCGCACCGGCACCGGCACGCTCGGCGTCTTCGGCCGCCAGATGCGCTTCGACCTCTCCCAGGGCTTCCCGCTGCTCACCACCAAGAAGCTGCACAGGAAGTCGATCATCCTGGAGCTGCTGTGGTTCCTGCGCGGCGACACCAACATCCGCTGGCTGCAGGAGCGCGGGGTCAGCATCTGGGACGAATGGGCCGATCCGACCGGCGAGCTCGGCCCGGTCTACGGCAAGCAGTGGCGCTCCTGGGCCGCGCCGGACGGCCGGGTGATCGACCAGATCGCCGCCGTGGTCGAGGGCCTGAAGACCAACCCCAACAGCCGCCGCCACATCGTCTCGGCCTGGAACCCGGCTGAGGTCGAGGACATGGCGCTGCCGCCCTGCCACTGCCTGTTCCAGTTCTTCGTCGCGCCGGATGGCAAGGGGGGTGGAAAGCTGAGCTGCCAGCTCTACCAGCGCTCGGCCGACGTCTTCCTGGGCGTGCCGTTCAATATCGCCAGCTACGCGCTGCTGACCATGATGGTCGCCAAGGTGACGGACCTGGAGCCCGGCGAGTTCGTCCACACGCTGGGCGACGCCCACCTCTACCTGAACCACCTCGACCAGGCGAAGCTGCAGCTTTCGAGGGAGCCCCTGCCGCTGCCAACCATCGAGATCGTTCCCAGGTCCGACCTGTTCAGCTATGGTTATGAGGACTTCAAGCTCTCACGCTACCACGCGCACCCGAGCATCCCGGCCCCGATCGCGAAGTGATCACGAGGAATAAGCCTAGCCTCTTCATCGGTTCTTCGATCGAAGGTCTGGATGTCGCCTACGCTCTCCAAGAAAACCTGGAGTACGATACGGAGCCGACAGTCTGGCCGCAGGGCGTGTTTCAGCCAACCTCATCGACGCTGAGCGATCTTCTGTCTGTGGCCCGAAGCACCGATTTCGCGGCGTTCATATTCACTCCAGACGACGTGCGCATCATGCGAGAAGAGCACGGAGCGACACCCCGGGATAACGTCGTTTTTGAACTTGGTCTCCTCATTGGCGCGCGCGGACCAGAAAGATGCTTCGTCGTGATGCCAAGGGACATCGAAGTGCAGTTGCCCAGTGACCTGCTAGGGCTGACCGCACTGACCTATCTATCTAATCGGCAGGACGGGAATCTGATCTCGGCGCTCGGCCCTGCCTCGAACAAGATCCGGAGAGCGATGCAACGGGTCGGCCGAGCTACGACCGTTCAATTTTTGCCAGGGCCCTCGGCGCCGACGCCGTCAGAAGAAACTGCTAATTTCATCCGGAACTGGAATTCTGGCGACCTTCTTGCGGCTCGGGAATGTCTACGCGGCGGAATGCCGATGCACGTGATGGAGGACGAAACTGGAGAAGCGACGGCGGCGATGCGCCGCCTGTTTGCTTTTTTGGAAAGCATGTCCGATGGCGTGTTGTCCGGCAGGCTCGCCGAAGCCGAGGCGCGCGCAGAGTTTGCCGCACCGCTGCACTCGATCTGGCAATACGCCTATACATTCCTGGCCCCGTTAAATCACGCTGACGAGTGGTGGGACCCGCGCCCGAAGATCGCTGAACTCGACCAACGCTGGGCTGGCCGTGCCGCTTAGCATCACCCTCACCGCCGGCCCCATCGCGCGCGCCCGGAACGGCGTCATCGGCAAGGGCGGCGGCCTGCCCTGGCGGCTGAAGACCGACCTGGCCAACTTCCGCGCCGTGACCATGGGCAAGCCGGTGATCATGGGCCGCAAGACCTGGGAAAGCCTGCCGAAGAAGCCGCTCGTCGGACGCACCAACATCGTGCTCTCCCGCGACGGGGCGTTCGAGCCGAAGGGCGCGGTGGTCTGCGAGGATTTCGCCGAGGCGGTCGCCATCGCCCGCGAGCAGGCGGCCGAGGACGGCGCGCGCGAGGTCTGCGTGATCGGCGGCGCCTCGCTCTTCGAGCTGGCCCTGCCCAAGGCCGGCCGCATCTACCTGACCGATGTCGATGCCGAGATCGAGGGCGACGTGGCCCTGTCGCCGCTCGACGAAAGGCGCTGGCGCGAGGTCAGCGCCAAGGCCTATCCGGCCGGCGAAGGCGACGACTATCCTTTCACGATCCGCGTGCTGGAGCGCCTCTGAGCGCGCCTTGCCTCCGCGCCGGCTAGTCGATTTAACTGCCTGTCGAACCGCCGAAGAGCGGGCCCGGGAGGCAGGACGGCGATGAATCGCAGAGAGCTCATGGCGGCGACGCTCGCCGCCGCCGCGCCGTTCACGTCCGCACGGGCGCAGCCTGCGCCGTCCGCCCAGCCTGCCGCGCCGCCGCGCCGCGCGCCCCTGCCGCCGCTCGCCGCGCCGGCATTGCCCGTGACCGTCGTCGCCGAGGGCCTGCGCTTCCCGGAGGGGCCGGTCGCGATGAAGGACGGCTCGCTGCTCTTCGTGCAGATCCCGCTGGGGCTGATCAGCCGCCTGACGCCGGCCGGCAAGGTCGAGACGGTGGCGAAGCTCGAGGGCGGCCCGAACGGCCTCGCCGTCGGCCCCGACGGCAAGCTGTGGATCGCCAACGACGGGGGCCGCTTCACCTTCGTCGAGCGCGACGGGATCCTGACCTCCGGCCCACCGCCCGCGGGCTTCACCGGCGGCGGCAAGATTCAGCGGCTCGACCTCAAGTCCGGCAAGGTGGAAACCGTCTTCGACTCGATCGACGGCCGCCCGCTGATCGCGCCGGACGACCTGGTGTTCGACGCGAAGGGCGGCCTGTGGGTCACCGAGTTCGGCCTCGCCCGCGGCTCGGGCGCCATCTACCACGCCGAGCGCGGCGCCAAGGCCCTGACGCTCGCCCGCGGCGGCCTCAATTCGCCCAACGGCGTCGGCGTCTCGCCGGACGGACGGCTGCTGCATGTCAGCATGGGGACCGAGCTCCACGCCTTCGACATCGCCGGCCCGGGCGCGCTCGCCGCCATCAGCTATCCCAACGGCGTCCAGGCGCCGCTGCACGGCGGCAGCTACGCCGACAGCCTGCGGCTGCAGGCGGACGGCAAGGTCTGCGTCTGCTCGCTGTTCCGCCCGGGCGGCGTCAGCGTCGTCGACCGCGCCGGCAAGGTCGACTTCCTGGGCTTCCCCGACCGCATGACCTGCGCGCTGGCCTTCGGCGGCCGCGACATGCGAGACGCCTGGGTCATGCTCTCCGGCACGGGCAGGATCGCCAAGGTCCGCTGGCCCTCGCCCGGACAAACCCCCGCTTTCAGGGCGTAAGAGGAACCGCATGGATTTTGAACTCGTCACCGACGGCCTCGAATTTCCCGAGGGCCCGATCGCCATGGCCGACGGCTCGATCATCCTGACGGAGATCAAGGGCCGGCGGCTGACCCGGGTGACGCCCGACGGCCGCAAGGAGACGGTGGTCGAGACCGGCGGCGGCCCCAACGGCGCGGCCATCGGCCCCGACGGCGCGATCTGGATCACCAACAACGGCGGCGCCTTCGAGTGGATCGACAACCAGGGCCTGACCATCCCCGGCCCGACGCCCGCCAGCCACAGCGGCGGCATGATCCAGCGCTACGACCTTGCGTCCGGCAAGCTGGAGACCGTCTACGAGGCCTGCGAGGGCCGCCGCCTGATCGGCCCCAACGACTTGGTCTTCGACCGCCACGGCGGCTTCTGGTTCACCGACCACGGCTGCTCGACGCCGGAGGGCCGCAAGTTCGGCGGCCTCTACTACGCCAAGGCGGACGGCAGCCTGATCAGCCGCCAGCGCGACCACCTGATCTCCCCCAACGGCGTCGGCCTCTCGCCGGACGAGGACGTGGCCTATGTCGCCGACACCCAACTCGGGCGCCTCTGGGCCTTCGACGTCGCGAGCCCCGGCGTCCTCGGACCGCCGGCGGGCTTCGCGCCCGGCCGCGTGATCTGCAACCTGCCGGGCTACCAGCTGCTCGACAGCCTGGCCGTCGAGGCCGGCGGCAAGGTCTGCGTGGCGACCATCCTCAACGGCGGCATCACCGCCTTCGACCCCGACGGGACGACCGAGCACTTCGCTTTCCCGGACCTCATCTGCACCAATATCTGCTTCGGGGGCAGCGACATGCGCGACGCCTGGATCACGGCGTCGGCGACCGGCCGGCTGCTCAAGGCCCGCTGGCCGAGGCCCGGCCTGAAGCTGGCCTTCAACGCCTGAGCCTGGGCGAACACGGTTTCCTAACCTTGGCTGTTTAGCCTGTTCCCCAACGCACGAACCTCGCGACGACGAGGGTGCTGGTGGGGTGTCTATGATGAAGTCTCTCGCGAAGCTCGCGGCAGGCGCCTGCGTGGCCGCCCTGCTGACAGCCGGTTCGGCGCAGGCCGCGAGCTGGCTGGTGACCTATACCTCGTCGGGCGGCAGCCCGTTCTCGGCCAGCCTGACGGTCGACACCCTCGACACGCTCGACGCCGCCGGCGGCTACGACGTCACCGGCGTCAGCGGCGACGTCGACGGCGATGCGGTCACCGGCCTGATCGCCAACCCGGGCCAGCCGTGGAGCAGCTATTCGGCGGACGGCCTCTTCATCTTCGACAACGTCTTCTTCCCGACCGCCCCGGTCTTCTCGCACCCGGGCCTGTTCTTCTCCGGCGCCTCGGGCGCGGAATACAACCTGTTCTCCGACAGCCCGACCGTCTTCGAGCTCTACAAGGCCACGCCGGGCGCGGGCTACCTGGCCAACTCGGTGGGCACGGTGGCGGTGCAGGCGCGCGCGGCGATCCCCGAGCCGGCCACCTGGACCATGCTGATCCTGGGCTTCGGCCTGGTCGGAACCCTGCTGCGGCAGCGTCGCCGCACCCGCGCGGCCCTCGACGCAGCCTGACGTCGTTCCTCGCAGCGTGGAACCCGGCGCACGGCTGAACGCTTAAGCTGCGACGGGGTGGGGCGGCTGAGCCGTGTTTGCTGCGAGACGACGCGATGACGACGAAGGAGCCAGCCGGCAAGGCCGACGCCTCCACGGGGATTGCTGGCCTGGACGATATCCTGTGCGGCGGGCTGGCTCGCGACCGCGTCTTTCTGCTCGAAGGCAGCCCCGGCACCGGCAAGACCACCGCGGCGATGAGCTTCCTGCGGGGCGGCGCGAAGCAGGGCGAAAAGACCCTCTACATCACCCTGTCCGAAACCGAGGACGAACTGCGCGACACCGCGCGGTCGCACGGCTGGAACCTGCAGGGGGTGGAGATCTTCGAACTCGTCCCGCCCGAAAGCCTGCTCGACGAGCAGCAGCAGCAGAGCCTGCTCTACTCCTCCGACCTGGAGCTCGGCGAAACCACGCGGATGATCTTCGAGGCGGTCGAACGGATAAAGCCACGGCGTGTGGTGATCGACAGCCTGTCGGAGATCCGCCTCCTGGCGCAGAGCTCCCTTCGCTATCGCCGCCAGGTCCTCGCCCTGAAGCACTACTTCGCCAGGCATGGGGCGACGGTCCTCCTGCTGGACGACCTGACCACCGACACCCTCGACAAGACCGTCCACAGCGTCGCCCACGGGGTGATGCGCCTGGAGGAGCTGGCCCCCGAATACGGCGCCGAGCGGCGGCGCGTGCGGGTGATCAAATACCGGGGCCGCAGGTTTCGTGGCGGCTATCACGACTTCACCATCCGCACCGGCGGCCTGGAGGTCTATCCGCGGCTGGTGTCGTCGGAACACAGGGCGATCTTCGACCGGACCGCCTTGCCCAGCGACATCGAAGGGCTCGACCGCCTGCTCGGCGGCGGAATCGACCGCGGCTCGAGCTGCCTGGTTCTTGGGCCCGCGGGCACCGGCAAGTCGCTGGTCACGCTCTACTTCGCGCTGTCCGCCGTGCGCCGGGGCGAGAAGGTGGCCCTTTTCATCTTCGACGAGGAGCTGGGCCTGCTGGTCGCCCGCACCAAGGCGTTCGGCATCGACCTCCAGGCGTTGGTCGACAAGGGCGACCTCTACATCCAGCAGGTCGATGCGGCGGAGTTGTCGCCGGGCGAGTTCACCGCCCAGGTTCGCGCCTGCGTCGACAGTCACGGCATCAAGACCGTCGTCATCGACAGCCTCAACGGCTACCAGGCGGCGATGCCCGAGGAGAGCTTCCTCATCCTGCACGTCCACGAGTTGCTGCGGTACCTGAACCGCCAGGGGGCCACGACCTTCCTCACCGTCGCCCAGCACGGCCTGGTCGGCGACATGAAGGCGCCGGTCGATGTCACCTACCTCGCCGACACGGTGATCCTGCTCCGCTATTTCGAAGCGCTGGGCGAGATGCGCCGCGCGCTTTCGGTGATCAAGAAACGCAGCGGCCAGCACGAGAAGACCATTCGCGAGTTCACGATCGGCGACAAAGGCCTGACGGTCGGCGCGCCGCTCACCAACTTCCATGGCGTGCTGCGCGGCGTGCCGAGTTTCGTAGGCGAGAACTCCGCGCTGATGGGAGAAAACTCCGCATGAGCCCGGCGGCGGTCCAGGCCTCGGAATCGGAGCGGGTCCTGATCGTCGCTCCGCTCGGTCGGGACGCCGCCATCGCCGCAGCTATCCTCGGCGAGGCGCGCCTGCCGCTTAAGATCTGCGAGGATCTGAGGACCCTGCGCTTCGAGCTCGACAGAGGCGTCGGCGTGGCCCTGGTCGCCGAGGAGGCGATGCAGAGCGCCGACTACCCGGCCCTCGTCCGCTGGATCGAGCAGCAGCCGGCGTGGTCCGACCTTCCGATCCTCCTGATCGCCTATCGCGGCGGCGGCATGGAGCGCAACCCGGACGCCCGGCGGCTGGCTGCGGCGCTCGGCAACGTCACCTTCCTGGAACGCCCCTTCCATCCCATCACCCTGGTCAGCGGGATCCAGACCGCCCTGCGGGGTCGGCGGCGGCAATACGAGGCGCGCGACCGCGTC
>Ga0207690_10000893_pt1 | contig 19038 bp, 13 predicted proteins | sample KBSC23metaG_FD_184315 | JGI IMG/M metagenome (GOLD analysis project Ga0207690, IMG submission 184315) | Corn rhizosphere microbial communities from Kellogg Biological Station, Michigan, USA - KBS C2-3 metaG (SPAdes) (version 2) | ecosystem: Host-associated > Plants > Roots > Rhizosphere > Soil ...
TGAGGCCGAGCCGGTTGCTGCGCGCGGTGGGGGAGCGGCGCGGCGAGGAGGTCGCGCGGATCGCGGCGTCGATGTCGCAGCCGATGGGCGACTGCGACCAGCGCCGGTTCACCGCCGACGTCGCCGAGCTCGTCGAACGTGACGCGTTCTCGACCGTCGGCCAGCTCGACGCCGGCCGGCTCGTCCTCGACCTGACGCGGGCGTGCGGCGCGGCCGGGCTGCGCCCGCCGCCGGAGCTGTCGATGGTCGGCAAGGCGCTGCTAAGCCTCGACCACGTGGCGCGCATCCTCGATCCGGACGTCGCCCCGCTCGAGATCGTGCAGAGCCGCGCGGTCGACCTCGCCCGCGGCGGCATGACGCCGTCGCTGTCCGGCGTGCTCAACGCGGCCATGGAGGCGCGCGACTTCGCCGAGCAGCTGCCCGGCCGCGTCAACCGGGCGATGGACGCGCTCGCCAGCGGCCGGTTCGAGCTGCGCGTCGACGCGTTCGACGAGACCGCGTTCCTGCGCGGCCTGCACCGGATGGCCAACCGGGTCGCGACCGGGCTGGTCCTCGCGGCGCTGATCGTCGGCGCGGCGCTGCTGTCCAACGTCAGGACGAACGCGCGGATCGCCGGCTACCCGGCGGTCGCGTTCGTGCTGTTCATGGTGGCCGCCGTCGGCGGGCTCCATCTCGTCGTGAGCATCCTGGTCGGCGACCGCAGGCTGCGCCGCCGACGCTAACGGGAAGCCCGCCGTCCCGTTCTCGGCGGTCGCCGTACGGCGCACTTCGGAGACCTGGTGACCACGACACGCCGTAAATCCCGCCCGGATCTGGTCACCAGGTCTCCGAAGTGGGCTCGCGGGCGGAGTTGGGGCGGCGGCGGGCCGCGGGTCGTCAGGTCCGGCCGGTCCCGCCGCGCGGCGGATGCCGACTAATCTCGGCTCCATGAGCCGACCGGTCGTCCTCGTCGCGGAAGAGCTTGCGCCGAGCGCGCTCGACGTCCTGTCGGCGGACTTCGACGTACGGTCCGTCGACGGCGCGGACCGGGCCGCGCTGCTGCCCGCGCTCGCCGGCGCCGACGCCGTCATCGTCCGCAGCGCCACGCAGATCGACGCGGAAGCACTCGCTGCGGCCGGCCGGCTGAAGGTCGTCGCCCGCGCCGGCGTCGGCCTCGACAACGTCGACGTCCCCGCCGCGACGGCGAAGGGCGTGCTGGTCGTCAACGCGCCCACGTCCAACATCGTCAGCGCCGCCGAGCACGCGGTCGCGCTGCTGCTCGCGGTCGCGCGGCGCGTCCCGCAGGCCGCCGCCAGCCTGCGCGCGGGGGAGTGGAAGCGCAACCGGTTCACCGGTGTCGAGATCACCGACAAGACCGTCGGCGTCGTCGGGCTCGGCCGCATCGGCGTGCTGTTCGCGCAGCGCATGAGCGCGTTCGGCACCCGGCTGCTCGCCTACGACCCCTACGTGCCGGCCGCGCGCGCGGCGCAGATCGGCGTCCGGCTCGTGCCCCTGGACGAGCTGTTGCGGGAGAGCGACTTCATCTCGATCCACCTGCCGAAGACGCCGGAGACCGTGGGGCTCATCGGCGAGCGCGAGCTCGCGCTGTGCAAGCCGGGCGCGATCGTCATCAACGCCGCGCGCGGCGGGCTGCTCGACGAGCACGCACTGGCGCAGGCGTTGAAGGAAGGCCGGATCGGCGGGGCCGGGCTCGACGTCTACTCGACCGAGCCGTGCACCGACTCGCCGCTGTTCGGCTACGACACGGTCGTCGCGACCCCGCACCTCGGCGCGTCCACCGCGGAAGCCCAGGACAAGGCCGGGCTCGCGGTCGCGCGCAGCGTCAAGCTCGCGCTGATGGGCGAGTTCGTGCCGGACGCGGTCAACGTGCAGGCCGGCGGTGTCGTCGCCGAAGAGGTACGCCCGGGGCTGCCGCTCGCCGAGAAGCTCGGCCGGGTGTTCACCGCGCTGGCCGGCGGTGTCGCGTCGCGGCTCACCGTCGACGTCCGCGGCGAGATCGCGGCGTACGACGTGTCGGTGTTGCAGCTCTCCGCGTTGAAGGGCGTCTTCGCCGACGTCGTCGAGGACCCGGTCACGTTCGTGAACGCGCCGTTGCACGCCGCCGAGCGCGGGGTCGAGCTCGCACTGGAGACCAGCACCGACAGCCCGGATCACCGCAACCTCGTGACGGTGCGCGGCACCCTCGCGTCCGGTGACGAGGTCTCCGTCAGCGGCACGCTGTCCGGGCCGCGGCACGTCGAGAAGCTCATCGAGGTCGACGGCTTCGACATCGATGTCGCGCTCGCCGAGCATCTCGCGTTCTTCCGCTACGGCGACCGCCCCGGCGTCGTCGGCATCGTCGGCCAGATCCTCGGCGACGCGGGCGTCAACATCGCCGGCATGCAGGTCAGCCGGCGCGAGATCGGCGGCGAGACGCTGATGGTGCTCACCGCCGACTCGGCGATCCCGCCGGCGGCCCTGTCCGAGATCGCGCATCGGGTCGGGGCGACCTCCGCCCGCGCCGTCGATCTCGGTAGCGAGTGAGCTCGCCCACCTACGTAACGGCGGCCGACGGCACCCGCCTCGCGGTGCACGCTCGCGGCTCCGGCCGGCCGCTGCTGTGCGTGCCCGGCGGGCCGGGCCGGGCATCGTCGTACCTCGGCGATCTCGGTGGGCTCGACGCGGCGTTCACGTTGCAATTGCTGGACAATCGCGGCACCGGACGGTCGGAGCTGCCGGCCGACCGATCGTCGCTGGAGTTCCCGCGGCTGGCCGACGACGTCGAGGCGGTCCAGGTCGCGCTCGGCCTCGATCGACCGGTCGTGGTCGGGCACTCCGCCGGCTGCCTGGTCACGATGGCGTGGGCGGCGGCGCACCCGGCGGCCGCGGCGGCGCTCGTCCTCGTCACCCCGCCCGGGCGGCGGACCGGCGACGACATGCCCGACGTGCCCGCGATCCGGGCCGCGCGGGCCGGCGAGCCCTGGTACGCCGAGGCCGCGGAGGCCGCCGGGTTGCTCGAGTCCGGCGACCTGCCGACGGGCCTGCGCCGCGATCTCGAACGCGCCGAGCGGCCGTTCGCCTACGGCCGGTGGGACCCGGTCGCGCAAGAGCATGCCGCGGGGACCGAGAGCCAGATGTCGTTGCGGGCGTGGGCGGGGTTCGACCCGGGGCCGGGCTACGACTACGCGCCGATGCTCGACGCGCTGGCGTCGGTGACGTGCCCGGTACTGGTTGTCGTCGGCGACCGCGACGGCCTGACCGGCGCGGTGATCGGTGCGCGGGTGGCGTCGCGCTTCGCGGACGCGAGCTGCGTCACCATCGCCGGCGCCGGCCACTACCCCTGGGTCGACGAGCCTCAAGCGTTCGCGTCGGCGGTGCGGAGCTTCCTCGCCGACTGATGCCGAACGGTCACCGCACGACCTGGCGAAACGCGCGCGCAAGGAGTCCGGCGCGGGTTAGGGTCCGCGCAAACTGGCGACAACGGGGGAAGCGATGAGACGCGCGCTGGTGGCCGTGTTCGTGCTCGCGGTCATTGCCGGCTGTGGCCCGGACGACCACGGCACCGGATCGAACACGTCGACCGGCCGGTCGATCTGCGTCGACAACGGCCGCTGCGTCGACCCGCCCACCGCCGACCAGGTCGAGACGGATCTCAAGGCCGGGTGGAGCGCCGCGAACACCACCGTGTCCGGCGAGCCGTATCCGATCGACGCGACGTTCGACCCGGCCACCGAGGTGCTGGCTCCGGTCACCTGGGACGCCGACGGCGATCCCGGCAACGGCGGCGGTGGTGAGGTGAAGGCCTGGCCGGTGCGGGTGTGGGCGACGTACGTCGTCGACAAGGGCGACGGCACCCCGGACGACGACACGTTCTACGCCGGGTGTCTCGGCGACCAGAACACCACCGGCGACACGCAGAATCGCATCATCTACATGGTCCCGCAGGACGACGGCAGCATCGTCCCGCACACCGGTGCGGAGTCCGACGAGGTGTCCTGCGACGGCTGAGCCACGGGCATTCCAACCGTCCTGGCGGAACCGCGAACCGGCCCTTACCCTGCTGTCGTGATCAGACGCCTCGTCGCCGGAACGTCCCTGGCCGGTGCGCTCGTGCTCGGCGGCGCGGCACCGGCGCTCGCCGAGGCAACCCCACCCCCTCCGGTCGAGTGCAGCGATCCCGGCTACACGTGCAACTACGACGGCGCCAACTGGCAGGTCGATCCGCCGGTGGGTTCGATCACCCAGTACGGGCCGCCCGACGACGGCCCCAGCCCGGGCGGGATGTTCGCGCTGTTCGCCATCGGCGCGCTGGTGATCGGCGGCATCAGCATCGCCTGGCGGGTGAGCGCCGCGCGACGGATCGCGCAGCGGGCCGGGATGGACCCGGACGACGCCGTCACAACGACGCTGCTCAGCCACGACGGGCTCGCCGCGACGTACATCGCCGCCAACCTGCGCCAGCAGCAGCCGGAGCCGCCATACCGGCCGATGGGCCACCTCGAGCCGCCGAGCGGCCGGCAGACCGTCGAGTCCCGGCTGACCCAGCTCAAGGGCCTGCACGACGAGGGGCTGATCACCGACGACGAGTACGACCGCCGCCGCGCGGAGATCGTCAACTCGGTCTGATCAGGAGTCGTGACCCGGACACGTTGACTGCGACGTTGTGTGTCAGTGCGACCCCCATTACTGACACACAACGTCACACTCGACGCCGTCGGAGCCGATCTCACTCGCTGAGACGGAGTTTGCGATCGGCGAGACATTCGCGGCGATAGCTGGTTAGCTGTCCAACTAATGCGACTCGTACTGATCCTTAGCCGCCCGTAGCGGGCCGAGACCGACCGGCCCCCGCTGCGGGGCTCAGGCTTGCCGGTCGTCGTCGACTAAGGAGCAGCAAAGCCATGACCGGCATGCCGAAGGCGTCGCGGTACCAACCGTTCGCGCCGATCGAGATCCACGACCGCACCTGGCCGTCGCGGGTCATCACCAAGCCGCCGCAGTGGTGCAGCGTCGACCTGCGCGACGGCAACCAGGCGCTCATCGATCCGATGGACGCCGAACGCAAGCGACGCATGTTCGACCTGCTCGTCCGCGTCGGCTACACCGAGATCGAGGTCGGCTTCCCGGCCGCCAGCCAGACCGATTTCGACTTCATCCGCTCGCTCGTCGAGGAAGACGTCGTCCCGGCCGGCGTCACGATCCAGGTGCTGACCCAGGCCCGCGAGGAGCTCATCGAGCGCACCGTGGAGTCGCTCGTCGGCTTCCACGGCACCGCACTGCTGCATCTCTACAACTCGACGTCGACGCTGCAACGCCGGGTCGTGTTCGGGCTCGACAAGGACGGCGTCAAGGACATCGCCGTCAGCGGCGCCGAGTGGTGCAAGAAGTACGCCGAGTCGATGCTCGGCCCGGAGACGGCGGTCCGCTACCAATACAGCCCGGAGTCGTTCACCGGCACCGAGCTCGACTACGCCGTCGAGGTCTGCGACGCGGTCATGGACGTCTGGCAGCCGACGCCTGACGACAAGGTCGTGCTGAACCTGCCCGCCACCGTCGAGATGGCGACGCCCAACGTCTACGCCGACCAGATCGAGTGGTTCCACCGCCACATCTCGCGCCGCGACAGCGTGATCCTCAGCCTGCACCCGCACAACGACCGCGGTACGGCGGTCGCCGCCGCCGAGCAGGGCGTCATGGCCGGTGCGGATCGCGTCGAGGGCTGCCTGTTCGGCAACGGCGAGCGGACCGGCAACGTGTGCCTCGTCACGCTGGCGCTCAACCTGTTCAGCCAGGGCATCGACCCGGGCGTCGACTTCACCGACATCGACGAAGTCCGCCGTACGGTCGAGCACTGCAACCAGCTGCCGGTGCACCCGCGGCATCCGTACGGCGGCGACCTCGTCTACACCGCGTTCTCCGGCTCGCACCAGGATGCGATCAAGAAGGGCTTCGAAGCGCTCGAGGCCGACGCAGCCCGAGCGGGTGTCGACGTCGACGACTTCACCTGGGGCGTGCCGTACCTGCCGATCGATCCGAAGGACGTCGGCCGCACGTACGAAGCCGTCATCCGGGTGAACTCGCAGTCCGGCAAGGGCGGCGTCGCCTACGTGCTGAAGAACGACTACAAGCTCGACGTGCCGCGGCGCATGCAGATCGAGTTCTCCCGCATCGTGCAGGAGGAAGCCGACGCGCTCGGCGGCGAGATCTCGCCGCGGCGCATCTGGGAGCTGTTCGAGACGAGCTACCTCGACCGCACGCGACCGTTGGAGCTCGTCAGCTACGCCGTCACGTCGGCCGACACCGACCGGATCACCGCCGAGGTCGAGTACGACGGCGCCCGGCACACGATCCACGGCGAGGGCAACGGCCCGATCGCCGCGCTCGTCCACGCGCTGGCCTCGATCGACATCGACGCGCGCGTCCTCGACTACCACGAGCACGCGACCAGCGCCGGCGAGGAGGCGCAGGCCGCGTCGTACCTCGAGGTCGCGGTCGACGGCCGGGTGCTGTGGGGCTGCGGCGTGCATCCGAGCATCACCACGGCGTCGCTGCGCGCCCTGGTGAGCGCCATCAACCGGGGACGGGGGTGAACACCATGGACGAGAGCACCACCGAGGAGGCGCGGGCCGCCGTGCAGCGGTCGCTGGACTGGCAGGACAACTCGCGGGCGTCGACCGACCCGGACGAGTGACACCTGGCGATTTGGCCAGGCCGCAATCCGGGTTACGGTAAGCCGCGCCGACCGGCCGGGCGATAACGGCACACTTGTGCTGCGAAATCACAACTCCGGCGATACGTTGCGCCGGTGATCCGACCTTCCCTCGTGCGCATCCCGCTCGCCCTCGTCGCCGCCGCCGGCCTGTGCGCCACCGCCGCGCCGACCGCCGCTGCCGCTTCCGGCAGCTCGAACCCACGGCCGCACCTGCCGCAGCACACCCACGCCCGGCTGCCGCTGTCGACGCCCACCGCGGGCCGCATCGACGCCGCGCTGCGGGCCACGCGCGGACCGGTCGACGTCATGCTCCAGCTCTCGGCGACGCCGGCAAGCGTCGTCGCCAGCCGGGCGACGGAGGCCCGCCGCCAGGTCGCGTTCGCGAACCAGCGGGCCCGGATCGCATTGCTGCAGCGCACGGTCGCCGCGCACTTCGGTGCCGCCGCGACCCGCGCCACGAAGCTGTTCTCGGTCAGCGCCGTCTACGACGGGATCGCGGTGCACACCGACGCGTCCCGGCTCGCCGCGCTCGCACATCTGTCCGGCGTGACCGCGGTGCACCGGCTCACGCCGAAGCACATCGACAACACCGTGACGGTGCCGCTGACGAAGGCCGTGGATCTGTGGCGCGCGAACGGCGGCAACACCGGCACCGGCGTGACGATCGGTGTCATCGACACCGGCATCGACTACACGCACGCCGACTTCGGCGGTGCCGGCACGACCGGCGCGTACCAGGCGGCCGGTGCGATCACCGACACCTCATGGGAGACCGCGAAGGTCGTCGGCGGCTATGACTTCGCCGGCGACGCGTACGACCCGAGCGCCGGCTTCCCGGGCTCCGAGGACCCGAACTTCGCGGATGCGTTCCCGCAGCCGGACTCGAACCCGCTGGACTGCAACGGCCACGGCACGCACGTCGCGGGCACCGCGGCCGGCCTCGGCGTGACCACCGGCGGTGCGACGTACGCAGGTAGTTACACGGACACCGCCACCGACATCCCGACGTTCGAGAGCCAGTTCTCGGTCGGCCCGGGCATGGCGCCGGGCGCGAGCCTCTACGCACTGAAGATCTTCGGTTGCGGCGAGGCCGGCACGTCCTCCGACCTGATCAGCGCGGCGCTCGACTGGGCCGCCGCGCCGCCGACGAACGCGCACCCCGAGGGCGACGTCAGCCAGCACCTCGACGTCGTGAACATGTCGCTCGGATCGGACTTCTCGCCGCCGGACGACCCCGACGCGGTCGCGGCCGACAACGCGATCGCGGCCGGTGTCACGGTCGTCGCCGCGAGCGGCAACGCCGGTGACCTGTTCAACGCCGGTGGCGCACCCGGCAATGTGCCTGCCGTGATCAGCGTGGCCGCCAGCGACGACAGCCAGGACATCGTCGACGGCCTGCAGGTCGACTCGCCGTCCGGCCTCGACGACCCCGACACCAGCAACCACGCATGGCCGGCCGAGCAGTCCGAGGCGTACCCGTGGGCGTCGCGGCCGCCCGTGCAGGGCGTGCTGGCTCGCCTCGGCGCGGGCACGTTCGCCGACCCGTCGGACACCAACAACTCCGACGGCTGCGACCCGTTGAGCAGCGCCGACGCCGCCGCTGTCGCCGGCAAGATTGCCTTCCTCTACTGGACCGACGACGACTCCGCACGCCGCTGCGGCTCGGCGACCCGGACCGGCAACGTCGTGGCGGCCGGCGCGATCGGCGCCGTGCTCGCCGACGACCAGGACCTGTTCACGGCGGGCATCGTCGGCGATCCGTCGATCCCGGCGCTGCTCACGACGAAGGCCGCGCGCGACGTGCTGCTGCCGCAGCTCGGCAACGACGTCACAGTGACGCTGACCAACGCGCTGCACAACCAGGTCGTGCTCACGCACCCGTCGACCGTCGACGACGTCGCCGGCTTCAGCTCCCGCGGCACCGAGTCGACCGGTCTCGTCAAGCCGGATGTCACCGCTCCCGGCGTCACCGTGTTCTCGGCGGCGTTCGGCACCGGCAACGAAGGCACCAGCCTGAGCGGCACGTCGATGTCGACGCCGCACGTCGCGGGCGAGGCCGCGCTCGTCCTCGCCGCCCACCCGGCGTGGCTCACCGACGCGCACACCGGCGACGACGGCACCAACAAGGCCAACGTCCCGTTGCAGGTGAAGGCCGCCATCATGAACACCGCGACCGCCCCGGTCGTCTGCCATTCCCTCGCGACGGCCAGCCCGCTGTGCGACGGCACCACCGAGTCACCGAACCGCGTCGGCACCGGTCGCATCGACGCGCAGGCCGCCGCGCAGACGCAGGTCATCGCGTACGACGCCGAGAGCACCACCTCGGGTGGTGTCAGCGTCGCGTTCGGGCGGGTCGAGGTCACCGGCACCGCGATCGTCACCCGGACCCGCACCGTCGACGTGATGAACACCAGCGGATCGAGCGTGCCCGGCTACACCGCGACGTACGCGGTGTCCGACGACATGCCGGGCGTGACGATCGGCGTCACGCCGGTCGGGTCCGTGCCGGCTCAACTGGCGCCCGGCGCGACCCAGCAGTTCACCGTCACCCTCACGGTGAACGGATCGCAGATCCAGGATCGACCGGATCCGACGCTCGACGCCAAGCCCGCCGAGTTCGGCGGCAACATCGAGCGCAGCTTCGTCGCGGACGAGAGCGGTCGCCTGGTGTTCACGCCCAGCAGCGGGCCGGCGTTGGAGGTGCCGGCGTACGCCGCGCCGCGACACGTCGCCGCGATGGCCGCATCGAAGACCGTGGCGTTCAACGCTGGCGGCGCGGGCACCGTCTCGCTCACCGGCACCGATGTCGAGGACGTCGGCTCCGGCACCGCCTCCGACGTCTTCTCGACGCTCGACAGCATGGAGCTGCAGGGCGTCAGCGGCACGCTGCCGGCGTGTGCCGGCACGCTGCCGCCGGGATGCGTGCAGAACTCCGCCGACCGGGCCGCGGACCTCGCCGCCGTCGGCGCGACGAGCGACATCCCGTGGATGGTCGAGGACGGCGACGACCCGTACGACCCGGGCTTCCCGGCGTTCGGCTACGTCGGCATCGTCACCCAGCAGCCGTGGCGGTCGCCGAGCGAGCTCGACGAGTACGACGTGATGATCGACGCCAACCGCGACGGGCTGCCGGACGCGGTGCTCTACAACACCCGGGTGCCCGACACCGACCTGTTCGTCTCCGAGCTCGACGCGCTCGTGCAGACCCGCGGCGGGTTCGCCGACGGCCCGATGCTCGACGTCGAGTTCCTCAACAACGTCGACGGTTCCTGGGATCTGTATCCGTTCGACAGCAACGTCATGACGCTGCCGTTCGCGATCCCCGCGCTGGAGGTCGTCGGCTTCGATCCCGGCCAGAGCACGCGGATCAACTACTGGGTCGACGGCATCAGCGGCGAGAGCGGCATCGTCGACACCATCGGCGACCCGCTGCGCAGCCAGACGCCGATGTCCATCGACCTCGGCCACCCGGCGGTCTACGCGTCGGACAACGCGTTCTTCCCGCAGCCGCCGAGCTGCGTGACGTTCTGCGTCCCGGTTCTCGAAGCCGACACCGACGGTGTCGACCTGCACGTCGTCCGGACCAACGCGAGCGTCGCCGGCGACAAGCCGCTCGGCGTGCTCTTGGTGCGGCACAACAACGGCATCGGCCACCGCGCGAGCATCGTGTCGTTCGCGACCGCGGTGAGCGCGAAGCTCGGCAAGGCGACCGCGCCGTACGGCTACCGGAACCCGGTGGGCGTCACGGTGACGACGTCGCTGGGCACCGCGACCGGCACCGTCACGGTGACCGAGGGCAAGCTGACGCTCGCGCACGGAACGTTGAGCAAGGGCATCGCGCATCTCACCCTGCCGGTGCGGCCGGTCGGCAAGCACACGCTGGTCGTGCACTACCTCGGGGACGCGGCGCACGCGGCGAGCTCGCACAGCTACGCCCTCACCGTCGTCAAGGCCAGTACGACGACGACGCTGACGTCGACCGGCACCGGGACCGTCACGTTGACCGCGACCACCCGGGTGGTGAAGCCGGGGGCGGCCGCGGTCAGCGGCTCGGTGGCGTTCTACGACAACGGGGTGAAGTTCGCCACGGTGTCGACGAAGGGGACCGCGAAGGCGGTCCGGCGGCTGAGCCGCGGCAAGCACACGCTGACCGCGATCTACAGCGGCAGCGCCGTGCTCGCGAGCAGCAGGGGGTCGATCGCGCTGACCGCGTAGCGGGCTAGCCTCGCTCCTCGTGAGCGGCGTCCTGAACCTCGCGGTCATCCCGGGCGACGGCATCGGCAACGAGGTCGTCACCGAGGGCTTGAAGGTGCTCGACGCGGTCACGGGTGGCGCCGGCCCGAAGGTGACGACGACGTCGTACGACCTGGGGGCGGCCCGCTGGCACCGCACCGGCGAGACGCTGCCGGACAGCGTCCTCGACGAGTTGCGGCAGCACGACGCGATCCTGCTCGGCGCGGTCGGCGACCCGACCGTTCCGTCCGGGGTGCTGGAGCGCGGTCTGCTGCTGAAGCTGCGGTTCGCGTTCGAGCACGCGGTGAACCTGCGCCCGGTCAAGCTCTACCCCGGCGTCGCGACGCCGCTGGCCGGCGTCGACCCGGCGCGCATCGACATGGTCGTCGTACGGGAGGGCACCGAGGGCCCGTACGCCGGCGTCGGCGGCCCGCTGCGCGCCGGCACGCCGCAGGAGGTCGCGACGGAGAACAGCGTCAACACCAGGTGGGGTGTCGAGCGGGTCGTCAGAGACGCGTTCGCGCGGGCGGCCGCGCGGCCGCGGCGCAAGCTCACCCTGGTGCACAAGACCAACGTGCTCACCCACGCCGGCGGGCTGTGGCAGCGCACCGTCGACGAGGTGGCGCGCGAGTTTCCCGCCGTCGCCGTCGACTACGCGCACGTCGACGCGGCCTGCCTGTACTTCGTGACCCAGCCGGAGCGCTTCGACGTCGTCGTCACCGACAACCTGTTCGGCGACATCGTCACCGACCTCGGCGCCGCGATCGCCGGCGGCATCGGTCTCGCCGCGAGCGGCAACCTCAACGTCGACGGCAGCGCGCCGAGCATGTTCGAGCCGGTGCACGGCAGCGCGCCCGACATCGCCGGCCAGGGCAAGGCCGATCCGACCGCGACGGTGCTGTCCGTCGCGATGATGCTCGACCACCTCGGCCACGCCGCCGCCGCGGCGCGGGTCGAGGCGGCCGTCGCGGCCGACCTGGCGGCGCGCGCGGCGTACGGCGAGCGCGGCACGGCGGCGGTGGGCGACGCACTCGCCGCCGGCGCGTCCTGAGCCGTACCCTCGACGTATGGCCCTGGACTTCGCGCTCGAGCGCACCTCCACCCCGGCCGGCGACGACCGCGTTGCCGAGGCCCTCGCGTCGCCCGGTTTCGGCCGGGTGTTCACCGACCACATGGTGACCGCGGTCTGGACCGCCGACGGCGGCTGGCACGACGCGCGGGTCCGCCCCTACGGGCCGCTGTCGCTCGACCCGGCCACCCAGGTCTTCCACTACGCGCAGAGCATCTTCGAAGGGTTCAAGGCCTACCGGCAGCCGGACGGCTCGATCGCGACCTTCCGCCCGGAGGCGAACGGCGCGCGGTTCGTCCGCTCCGCGCAGCGGATGGCGCTGCCGGCCCTCGACGTCGAGGACTTCGTCGCCGCCGCCGACACGCTGATCCGCGTCGACGAACGGTGGGTGCCGGCCGCGACCGACGCGAGCCTCTACCTGCGCCCGTTCATGATGGCGACCGAGGTCGGCCTCGGCGTCCGCCCGGCGAGCGAGGTGACGTTCGTGCTGATCGCCTCGCCGTCGTCGTCGTACTTCGCCGGGGGTGCGAAGCCGGTCACGATCTGGCTGTCCGAGGACTACACCCGCGCCGCGCCCGGCGGCACCGGCGCGGCCAAGTGCGCCGGCAACTACGCCGCCAGCCTCGTCGCGCAGCAGGAGGCGATCGCCAACGGCTGCGACCAGGTGGTGTTCCTCGACGCGGTCGAGCGGCGCTGGGTCGAGGAGCTCGGCGGGATGAACATCTTCTTCGTCCTCGACGACGGCACCCTCGTCACGCCCGAGCTCACCGGCAGCATCCTCGAGGGCGTCACCCGCGACACGATCCTCACCCTCGCCAAGGAGCTCGGGCACGAGGTCGAGGAGCGGCGGGTCGACGTCGACGAGTGGCGCAAGGGCGTCGAGACCGGCCGGATCACCGAGACGTTCGCCTGCGGCACCGCCGCGATAGTCGCGTCGATCGGCACGTTGCGCTGGCGCGGCGGCGAGGCCGTCGCGGCACCGGCGACCCCGGTCGCGGACGCGGTGCGGGAGACGCTCGTCGGCGTGCAGAACGGGTTGATTCCCGATACGCATGGCTGGATGCATCGGGTCCCGTAGGCTTCGGTAGACGAACGGGAGGTCGCGACGATGCAGGTCCGTGACGCGATGAGCACCGACGTGCTGACCATCGGGCCCAACCACACGCTGCGCGAAGCCGCGACGCGGATGTCGACGCGCAAGGTGGGCGCGGCCGTCGTCCTCGATCCCGACCACGACCAGCCGGGCATCCTCACCGAGCGCGACATCCTCGACGCGGTCGGCGCCGGGCAGAACGTCGACACCGAGCGGGTGCACGACCACCTGACCAGCTCGATCGTCGTCGCGGCGCCGGACTGGCCGCTCACGAAGGCGGCCGCCGCGATGGTCAGCGGCGGGTTCCGGCACCTCGTCGTGTGCCAGGGCCAGGACGTGATCGGCATGCTGTCGGTGCGCGACATCGTCCGCGTCTCCGCCGCCGAGCCCGTCTCGTAGAACGAGACGCCGCGCTCGAATCCGGGACAACCATGCTCGGCTGCGCCACGATGTCCGGGTGAGCACCAGCATTATCAGCGGGCGCGTCGACTAGCGGGATCCAGTCGGCGCGCGACCCCTGTTGGCCAACGGCCGCAGGGGTTTTTTGTTGGGAAGGACCGAGCAATGGTGGACGACACGTTCCACGTGTACGACACGACGCTGCGCGACGGGACCCAGCGGGAGAGCCTGTCGCTGTCGGTCGAGGACAAGCTCGCCGTCGCGGCGCACCTCGACGACCTCGGCGTCGGCTACATCGAGGGTGGCTGGCCGGGTGCGAACCCGAAGGACGCGGCGTTCTTCCGCCGGGCCGCCGACGGCGAGCTGGCGTTGCGGACCGCGACGCTGGCGGCGTTCGGCGCGACCCGCAAGCCCGGCGTCGCCGCCGCCGACGACCCGCAGGTGCGCGCGCTGCTCGACGCGCGGACGCCGGTCGTCACGCTGGTCGCGAAGTCGCACGCCGGGCACGTCACCCGCGCGCTGCGCACGACGCTGGACGAGAACCTCGCGATGGTGCGCGACACGGTCGCGTTGCTGCGCGCGGAGGGCCGGCGGGTCTTCCTCGACGCGGAGCACTTCTTCGACGGGTACTTCCTCGACCGCGACTACGCGCTCGCCGTCGTACGGACCGCGTACGACGCCGGCGCGGAGGTCGTCGCGTTGTGCGACACGAACGGCGGCATGCTGCCCGGCCGGCTCGCCGAGGTCGTCGGAGCGGTCGTCAGCAGTGGCGTGCGGGTCGGCATCCACGCGCACAACGACACCGCGTGCGCGGTCGCGAACTCGCTCGCCGCGGTCGAGGCGGGCGCGACGCACGTGCAGGGCACCGCGAACGGTTACGGCGAACGGGCCGGCAACGCCGACCTGTTCTCGGTCGTCGCCGGCCTCGAGGTGAAGCTGGGCCGGCAGGTGCTGCCGGACGGCTCGCTCGCCGAGCTGGTGCGGGTCAGCCACGCCATCGCGGAGCTGGCGAACGTCGCGCCGGATCCGCACCAGGCATGGGTCGGCGCGAGCGCGTTCGCGCACAAGGCCGGCCTGCACGCGTCGGCATTGAAGGTCGACCCCGACCTCTACCAGCACACCGATCCGGCGGTCGTCGGGAACGACATGCGGGTGCTGGTCTCCGAGCTCGCCGGCCGGGCCAGCGTCGAGCTCAAGGCGCGCTCACTCGACATCGACGTCGATCGCGAGACCGTCGGCCGGGTCGTCGATCGGGTGAAGACGATGGAGGCCGCGGGGTACACGTTCGAAGCGGCCGAGGCGTCGTTCGAGCTGCTGCTGCGCGAGGAGGTCGACGGCGCGGCGCCGCGCTACTTCGACCTCGAGTCCTACCGGGTCATCACCGAGTCGCGCGCCGACGGGACCCCGGTGAGCGAGGCGACGGTGAAGCTGTTCGTGAAGGGCGAGCGGGTCGTCGCGACCGGCGAGGGCAACGGCCCGGTGAACGCGCTCGACCGCGCGCTGCGCCAGGCGCTCGAACGCGCGCACCCGCAGCTCGCGGAGTTCGAGCTGGTCGACTACAAGGTGCGCATCCTCGAAGGCGCGCACGGCACCAACGCGGTCACCCGCGTCCTGGTCCGGACGTCGGACGGCGAGCGCGAGTGGGACACCGTCGGCGTCGACGAGAACGTGATCGCGGCGTCGTGGGAGGCGCTGGACGCTGCGTACACATTTGGGTTACTTCGCGCCGCGGGCTGAGGCCTGCCACGCATCCTTCCGCGTGCGGAGTCGTTGAGCCGGTGACGACTCGACCCGGAGGTACTTCGCCGTGCGCGCCCGCCTGTCTGCCACCGTCTCGGTGGTCGCTCTTCTCGTTGCCGCTCTGCCGGCCGCCGCGTTGTCCGTTACCCACCCCGGCGCGAAGGCCGCCGCGGCCAACGGCCCGCTCGGAGTTGCCCGCGACGCCGCGCCGGTCGTCCTGACCGGCGCGCAGATCCCGCAGTGGGCCCAGGGCCCCGCGGAAGGGATCGCGCAGACCTACCCGGCCGGCACCAACAAGAGCACGAACCAGATCGGCGACAACGCGCGCACCGCGCACAACGGAACCATCGAGGTGCCGCCGGTGAACCCCGCGGTGAAGTCCGTCAAGCCGTCCGACGTCGCGGCGTACTCGTGGGTGAACGGCGCCTGGAAAGAGGTCCGGGTCCAGGTCGACGAGCGCTTCCCGTACTTCCTCGCGAACGGCCGGTCCAGCTTCTCGTTCTACTCCGGTACCGACGAGGAGCTCACCTACGCGTGGGGCGGCGACGGCACGCACAGCGTCGGCGAAGAGTCGTGGAAGAAGATGTTCGGCGACTGCCGCTCGCGCTTCGCAACCGGCACCGACGAGGTCAACGCGGCGAAGGCGGCCGGGTTCCTCTCCTTCGGCCCGCAGGAGACCGCGAGCAGCTACCTGACGTCGATGGCCGACCCGCAGCCGCTGTTCGACACCGACGACGAGATCGCGTTCCAGGCCGGCGACGCGGGCGCGATGGCCCCGACCGGTCAGGCCGCACCGGCGGGCGCGAGCAACGGCGAGATGGTCACCATCACCGACCCGCTCGACCCGTCGACCGTGCGCTACGTCTACCTGTTCACGAAGTCCGGCGGCTCGTCGTACACCGCGGCCAACGGTTACGTGCAGATGAGCCGGACCACCAACTCGGAGGAGTGGATCGACCGCTACTCCTACGCGCACGGCTCGAACGACGCGATCGGCACGTCGAACACCACGTACGGCCCGAACCTGCCCGGCACCGTGTGCCGTACGGCGGTCGGGAACGACGGCGGGTTCAGCACGCCGGACGGGACCGCACGGGCGTCCACCGACCGCAACCCGCGGGACGGCTTCGTCGTCGACACCCCGACGTACGAGGTGCGGACGAACGGCCGCTGGCTGGTGAACACGCTGCGGGTCGCGAAGCCGGTCTCGGACGGCAGCGGCGATCCGTACGGGCCCAACGTCATTGCCCGGTGGAAGGGCCGCGCGTTCCAGCAGAGCCCCAACTCGTCGATCTCCGTCGTCGGCTTCGAAGACGAGCAGGTCAACTGGGAGATGAACTCCGCGCTGCTCGGCTGGCGCGTCGGCCCGGTCCGCGGCATCCGCGAGATCTGGGGCGCCGACTCCGGCACCAACGTGACGAAGACCGAGACCTACTACCGCGACGCGGACACGTACGCCTACCACGTCCGGGTGCACCCGATCCCGGCGGACGGCCTCTACACCGACTGGTCCTACCGGCCGGGCGTCGCGACGACGTACTACAACCTGAAGAACCAGAACGGCATCGCGATCGACGGCCAGCAGGACAACAGCATCGGCGAGATCGACCAGGTGCCGGTCACCGGCCAGGACGCCGAGGTCAACAGCTGCGACCCGACGTTCGCGGTCTGCTCGGCGATGAACAACCCGGAGGAGATCGCCGGCAACGGCTTCGGTCTCGTCTACGAATTCGAGCTGACCGGCGCGACCGCCGCCGCCGGCAACGCCGCCGTCGTGCCGTACTACCGCGACGACGCGTGCTACGACGACGGCACCGGCGACGCGCCGGCGCCGCGGCCGTGGCCGGGCGAGCCGTCGACCGACTCGCGGGTGCAGGGCGGCTACCTCGCCTACTGGCAGAAGTACTGGGACAACCACCGCGAGTGGCAGCGGTTCCCGCGGCCCGCGGCATTCGCCGACCTGAAATGCCGGCCGGCGCTCGCGGTGCACGGCGACCCGACCGCGAACGTGTCCGTCCCGCCGTGGCAGATCATGCCGTTCTCCGGCGCGATCGCCGAGCACGGCGTGCACTTCTTCTTCACCCAGGACAGCGACAACACGTTCGGGCCGAAGAACACCGACGAGGTCGACGGCCAGCAGTGGCGGTTCGAGGTGCCGATGGCGACGCCGACGAACGTGCTGGTGCCCTACGGCGCGAACGTCACCGCGAAGCTGGTCGCGGTCGCGGCTCCGCTGGGGGCCTGACCGGCGCGCTCGCCCGACTAGTGTGACCGCGTGCGTATCGCGAGGTACTCCTACGACGGCGAGGTCGCGTTCGGCGTGGTCGAAGGTCCGGTCGACGCGGCGGAGGTCGCGGAGATCCACGGGCATCCGTTCGGCCCGGTCGAGTTCACCGGTGTCCGGCACCCGCTCGCCGACGTCCGGTTGCTCGCCCCGGTGCTGCCGAGCAAGGTCGTCGCGATCGGCAAGAACTACGCCGACCACGCGACCGAGATGGGCGGCGAGGTCCCGGAGGCGCCGCTGATCTTCCTCAAGCCGTCGACGGCCGTCGTCGGCGACGGAGATCCGGTGGCGTATCCGCCGTCGTCGAGCCGGGTCGACTTCGAAGGCGAGCTCGCCGTCGTCATCGGTCGTCTGTGCCGCGACGTTCCCGTGTCGCGAGCCGACGACGTCGTCCTCGGCTACACGTGCGCCAACGACGTGACCGCGCGGGATCAGCAGAAGACCGACGGGCAGTGGTCGCGGGCGAAGGGCTACGACAGCTTCTGCCCGCTCGGGCCGTGGATCGCCACCGGCGTCGACGTCGCCGACCTCGCGGTGTCGACGCGGCTCAACGGCGAGGTGAAGCAGAAGGGCCGCACCTCGCAGCTGGTGCACAAGATTCCCGACCTCATCGCGTACGTCACGACGTGCATGACGCTGCTGCCCGGCGACGTGATCCTCACCGGCACGCCGGCCGGGGTCGGGCCGATGCAGGTGGGAGACGAGGTGACGGTCGAGATCGAGCAGATCGGCCGGCTGCGCAACCCCGTCGTCGCGCGATGACCGGCCCCGTCCGGTTGCGGGTCGCGCCGTCGCCGACCGGCGACCCGCACGTCGGTACGGCGTACGTGTCGTTGTTCGATCTCGCGTTCGTCCGGCAGCAGGGTGGCGCGTTCGTGTTGCGGATCGAGGACACCGACCGGGCGCGCTATCGCGAGGACAGCGAGCAGCAGATCTACGACACGTTGCGCTGGCTGGGCCTCGACTGGGACGAAGGACCGGACAAGGGCGGGCCGTTCGCGCCGTACCGGCAGTCCGAGCGGCTCGACACCTACCGGCCGCACGTGGAGCGGCTGCTCGCGGACGGGCGGGCGTATCACTGCTGGTGCACGCCGGAGCGGCTCGCGGAGATGCGCGCGGAGCAGCAGAAGGCGAAGCAGCCGACCGGATATGACCGGTTGTGCCTCGGTCGCAGCCGCGACGAGCGCGCGCAACTGCCCGGGTTCGGCGAGACGCCGGTCGTGCGGATGCTGATCCCCGACGATCCGCCGTTGACGTTCACCGACCTGATCCGCGGCGAGGTGAACGCGCCGCGACCCGACGACCAGGTGATCCTGAAGGCGGACGGCTTCCCGACGTACCACCTCGCGGTCGTCGTCGACGACCACCTGATGGAGATCACCCATGTCGTGCGCGGCGAGGAGTGGATCTCCTCGACGCCGAAGCACCTGCTGCTCTACGACTGGCTCGGGTGGGAGCGGCCGGCGTTCGCGCACATGCCGCTGCTGCGGGAGCGCGACAAGTCGAAGATCTCGAAGCGGAAGAACCCG
>Ga0207690_10000898_pt1 | contig 18981 bp, 21 predicted proteins | sample KBSC23metaG_FD_184315 | JGI IMG/M metagenome (GOLD analysis project Ga0207690, IMG submission 184315) | Corn rhizosphere microbial communities from Kellogg Biological Station, Michigan, USA - KBS C2-3 metaG (SPAdes) (version 2) | ecosystem: Host-associated > Plants > Roots > Rhizosphere > Soil ...
CGCTTGGCCGGCCGCCCGCACGAGATCGTGGTCGCCAACCGAAGCGCCGCCGACCGTCACCACCAGATCGGCGTCCGCGGCGCGCAGCGCCTCGATCACCGCGTCGAGATCGTCGCGCACCGGCTTGGCGCGGATGACCCGGCCGCCCCAGCCCTCGATCATGGCCGCAAGCGCCGGCACGCCGGAGTCGTAGATCTGGAACGGGCCGGGCGTGGCCGGCGCCTCGACGATCTCCTCGCCGGTGGAAAGAAGCGCCACCCGTGGCCTTGCATGCACCGAGACGTCCGCCCGCCCCGCCGAAGCCGCCAGCGACAGGCGCCAGGGATCGATGCGAGCGCCCCTGGCCAGCAGCGCCGCGCCCGCCCGGAAATCGCCGCCGGCGGGTCTGATGAAATGCCCGCCTTCGACCGCCGGAATGCGCACGCTCTCACCGATACGCTGGGCGTCCTCCTGGATGATGACGGCGTCGCAGCCGGCCGGCACGGCGGCGCCGGTGAAGATCCGCACCGCCTCGCCCGCTCCGACGACGCCCTCGAACCCATGGCCCGCGGCGCTCTCGCCGACGATCTTCAGCGTTCCAGGACAGTCGGCGGCGCGCACGGCCCAGCCATCCATCGCCGAGGCCGCGAACGGCGGCTGGTGGCGGATCGCGGCCACCTCCTCGGCGAGCACGCGGCCGATCGACCGCGCCAGGGGAACGGACTGCGGCGGCAGGACAGTGATCTCGGCGAGCATCCGCGCCCGCGCGTCGTCAACCGTCAGCAGCTTCACGCGCTCCAGTCCCCGCTCTTGCCACCGGTCTTCGAGACCAGCCGCATGGCCTCGAGGACCATGCCCTTCTCGGCCGCCTTCAGCATGTCGTAGAGCGTGAGGCAGGCCACGGAGACCGCCGTCAGCGCCTCCATCTCGACGCCAGTGGGACTCGTCGTCTTCACCCGCGCGGTGACCGACAGACCGCCGTCGGCCGCCTCCACCTGCACCTCGACCTTCGACAGCGCCAGCGGGTGGCACATGGGGATCAGGTCCGAGGTCTTCTTGGCCGCCATGACGCCGGCGATCTCTGCCACGGCGCGCACGTCGCCCTTCTTGCCCTCGCCTGATATGGCGAGCGCGAGTGTCGCGGGCGACATGCGCAGGAAGCCCTCGGCCACCGCCTCGCGCGCCGTCGAGACCTTGTCCGAGACATCGACCATCCGCGCGCGGCCGGTCTCGTCGAGGTGGGTGAGCTTGGTCACGTCTCGAGAAGCCTTAGGTTTCCAAGAGTCGAGGCATGAGCTCGACCATGTTGCAGGGCCCATGACGGCTGTCGAGCTGGGCGGAGATCACCTTGTCCCAGCCGTCCTTTACCGCACCGTTCGAGCCGGGCAGGCAGAACACGAACACCCCGCCGACGATCCCGGCCGTGGCCCGCGACTGAAGGGTGGAGAGCCCCACCGACTGGTAGCTGACCAGGTGGAAGATCACCGAGAAGCCGTCGATCTTCTTGTCGAACAGCGGCTCCACCGCTTCCGGCGTCACGTCGCGCCCAGTGATGCCGGTGCCGCCGGTCGTGACGATCGCCTCGATGAAGCCCGAGGCCACCCAGGCCTGGATCTTCTCGCGAATCTCGGTGATGTCGTCGCGGACGATGGCCTTGTCGGCAAGCTCGTGGCCGGCGGCCTTCACCCGCTCGGCCAGGACGTGGCCGGAGGTGTCGCTCTCCTCGTCGCGGGTGTCCGAGATGGTCAGGACCGCGATCCGCACGGGCTTGATGGCCTGGCTGGCGTCGATCCGCCCACCGGGATTGAGGGCGTTCATTTCGAGGTCTCCTTATCCCACCGGGCCAGGTCGGCGTGGTCGCGCTCGTGCGGCTCGACCCAGCGCGCGCCGTCGGGGCCGTGCTCCTTCTTCCAGAAGGGCGCCTTCGACTTCAAGTAGTCCATCAGGAAGTCACAGGCCTCGAAAGCCGCGCGGCGGTGGCGGGCCGCGGTCGCCACGAACACCACCGCCTCGCCGGGGCCGATCTTGCCGGCCCGGTGCAGGATCATCAGGTCGTCGAGGCCGAAGCGCGCGCGCGCCTTATCGGCGATCTTGCCGATCTCGGTCTCGGTGAAGCCCGGATAGGCCTCGAGCTCCAGGACGGTCGTCGAGCCCGCCTCGGCGCGGGCAAGCCCGGTAAAGGTTGCCACAGCGCCGACCTCTGAGCGCCCGCGGCAGAATTCGCTGAGCAGGGCGCCTGGGTCGAAGGGTTCGTAGGTGAGCCGGATCATCCGCCGCTCATCGGCGGAAGGAAGGCGACCTCAGTGGTCGCGTTGAGGAAGGCCTCGCCGCGTACGATCACCTGATCCAGCGCCACCTGCACGCCGCGGCCGCCGAGCGCTTCGCCGAGCGCCGGATCGTCCGCGGCAAGCCGGGCCCGCAGGGCCGACAGCGACGGGCATTCGACCTGCCGTTCGCGCCAGCCGGCCACGTCACTGAGGCGCCCGAACAGCAGGACGCGGGCCACCCTAGCCTCCGGTCGTCGACATGTGCCGCGCCACCGCCGGCGCCGCGGCGCGCGCGATGTGGAAGTCGTGGCCCCTGGGCTTGGCGTCCACGGCCACACGGATCGCATCGATCAGGTCAGCGTCGGAGCCGCCGGTGCGGAGCACCGCACGCAGGTCAGCGGCGTCTTCCTGACCCAGGCAGGTGTGCAGCGTGCCGGTGCAGGTCAGCCGCACCCGGTTGCAGGCCTCGCAGAAGTTGTGGCTGAGCGGGGTGATGAAGCCGAGCCGCCCGCCGGTCTCCGCCACGTCGACATAGCGCGCCGGGCCGCCCGTGGTGAGCGGGATGTCGGTGAGAGTCCAGAAGCTCTCGAGTTCGGCGCGCAGGGCCGTGAGCGAAAGATACTGGTCGGTGCGGTCCGCCTCGATCTCGCCCATCGGCATGGTCTCGATCAGCGTCACGTCGAGGCCGCGGCCGTGGGCCCAGCGGATCATGTCGGGCAACTCGGCGGCGTTGTCGTCTTTCAGCGCCACGGCGTTGATCTTGACCTTCAGCCCGGCCGCCTGGGCGGCGTCGAGGCCGGCCAGCACCTTGGCAAGGTCGCCGCCCCGTGTCAGCGCGCGGAAGAGGTCCGGTTTCAGCGTGTCGAGCGAGACATTGATCCGCCGCACCCCGGCTTCGGCCAGCGGCCGCGCGAACTCCGCCAGCCGCGTGCCGTTGGTGGTGAGCGTCAGCTCCTGCAGGGCGCCGGACGCCAGGTGGCGCGACAGGCCCTGGATGAAGGTCATCAGGCCCTTGCGGACCAGCGGTTCGCCGCCGGTGATGCGCAGCTTCCTGGTTCCCAGCCCGACGAATGCGGTGGCGATCCGGTCGAGCTCCTCCAGCGTCAGCACTTCGGCCTTCGGCAGGAAGGTCATGTGCTCACTCATGCAATAGACGCAGCGGAGGTCGCAGCGGTCAGTGACCGAGACGCGCAGATAGGTCACCGTGCGGCCGAAGCTGTCGGTCAGCGCGCGGGGTCCTTGCGGAGATGCGGCGTCATAGGGCGTCATGCGACCGCAAACATAGAGAGGATGAGGCCTTGGCGACAGGGGGGCCATTCGGGACCGCCTTTGAGGCGGTGGTGCTGGCCGCCGGGCTCGGCTCGCGTTTCGGCGGCCGCAAGCTGCTGGCGGCCTGGGACGAGGGCGTCTTGCTCGAGGGTGCGCTGGCCGCCGCCTTCGCTGCCCCGGTGCGGAGCGTCACCGTCGTCATCGGCGCGGAGGGCAAGGCCATCGCCGCCGCCGCTCGCGCCTTCGACCCCAGGACGCTGGTGATCCACGCCCACGACTACGCGGAGGGCATGGCCGCGTCCCTGCGAACCGGAATCGCGAGCCTGCCTGCGGACGCCGACGGCGCGTTCATCTTCCTTGGCGACATGCCGCGCGTGCCGACCGCCGTGCTGCAACAGATGGCCGAGGCGGTGGTCGCCGGGGCGGAAGCTGCAGCGCCGGTCTTCGAAGGGCGACGCGGCAACCCCGTGCTGATCGCCCGCAGCCTCTTCCCAGGCCTGCTGGCCTTGACCGGCGACGCCGGCGCGCGGGGCGTCCTGCAAGACCTCGGCGACCGGCTCGCCCTGGTGCCGAGCCCCGACGACGGCGTGCTCTTCGACGTGGACGTGCCCGAGGACCTGGGACGCGACCTGCCTCAGGTCTGAGCCGGGGCATGCGCCCCAAGCGCCAGGTCGTCGGCGTGTACGATAGGCCCCGAAGTGAAGCCCAGCACCGCCTCGATGCCCGCGCTCTTCAGGCCACAGATCCGGGCGGCGTCTCCGACCTCATAGCGCACCAGGCCACGGGCGATCTCCTCGCCGGCTTCATCGCGGATGACCACGGCGTCGCCCTTGTCGAAGCGGCCTTCGGCGCGCCGCACGCCGGCCGCCAGCAGGCTCTTGCCCCGACGCACCGCCGCGGCCGCGCCGGCGTCCACTACGAGCGCCCCCGTCGGGGCCAGCGAGCCCGCGATCCAGGCCTTGTAGGCAGCCGCCGGCGTCGTGGACGGTTCGATGACGGTCGAACGCTCTCCATCCTCCACCGCCTGAAGCGGCGCGGGCCGATGGCCGAGCGTGATCACGGTGGCGCAGCCCGCGGCGCTGGCGATCCGGGCTGCGGCCAGCTTGGTCGCCATACCGCCGGTGCCCATGCCGGCCGACAGGTTCGCTCCGCCCGCCATGGCTTCGACCTGCGGCGTGAGGCGCGCGACGCGCGGCAGGTGCTCGGCGTTCGGGTCGCGGCGCGGATCGGCAGTGTAGAGGCCGTCGACGTCGGAGAGCAGCACCAGGAGATCGGCGCCGATCATCTGGGCGACGCGGGCCGACAGGCGGTCGTTGTCGCCGAACTTTATCTCTTCGGTGACCACCGTATCGTTCTCGTTGATCACCGGCACGACGCCGAGGCCAAGCAGGGCCTCAATCGTCGCCCGGGCGTTCAGCCAGCGGCGACGCACCTCCGTGTCGTCGCGGGTCAGGAGCACCTGGGCCGCAGCCAGGCCATGCGGCTCCAGCGCCTCTTCCCAGGCGCGCATCAGGGCCGACTGGCCGGCGGCTGCGGCGGCCTGCTTCTCGGGGAGAATGAGAGCGCGCTTGGGCAGGCGGAGCCGCCGGCGGCCGAGCGCCACCGCGCCGGAAGACACCACCAGCACCTGCTGGCCGCGAGCCCGAAGGCGAGCGACGTCGGCAACGAAGGTGGCCAGCCAGCGGCGGTCGGCGCCGTCCTCGCCGACCAGCAGGGAGGAGCCGACCTTGACGACGACGCGGCGGGCGTCCGGCAGAGCCGTCACGGCGCCCAATCCTCGGGAACCTCGCCGCGCTCGGCCATGGCGTCGGCGGCTTCCTCGCCCTTGCGCTCGCGCACCAGGGCGTAGGCTTCGCGGAGCAGTTCGACGACGCCTTCGCCGGACACGCCCGAGACCTGCCGCACCTTGGCGTCGGACGCCCTGGCCAGCGCCTTGGCCCTCGCCTTGCGGGTATCGGCGTCGAGGGCGTCGACCTTGGAGAGCGCCAGAATCTCGGTCTTGTCGCCCAGTTCCTCGCCGTAGCTCTCCAACTCGTGGCGGACGGTCTGCCACGCGGCGACCACGTCCTCCTGCGTTCCGTCCACGAGGTGGATCAGGGTCGCGGTCCGCTCCACGTGGCCCAGGAAGCGGACGCCCAACCCCGCGCCCTCGCTGGCGCCTTCGATGAGGCCAGGGATGTCGGCCAGGATGAATCGCTCGCCCACCGAAAGGTCGACCATGCCGAGGTTGGGCGCCAGCGTCGTGAAGGGGTAGTCGGCGATCTTCGGCTTCGCGGCGCTGGCCGCCGCCAGGAAGGTGGACTTGCCGGCGTTGGGCAGGCCGACCAGGCCCACGTCGGCGATCAGTTTCAGGCGCAGCCAGATCCAGCGCTCCTCGCCCTCCTGTCCGGGATTGGCATGGCGCGGCGCCTGGTTCACCGGCCCCTTGAAGTGGGTGTTACCGAACCCGCCGTTGCCGCCCTTGAGCAGCCGCACGCGCTTGCCCGCGCGGTCGAGGTCCAGCAGGAGCGTCTCCTTGTCCTCGTCAAAGACCTGGGTGCCGACCGGAACCCGCAGCACCGCATCCTCGCCGTTCGCGCCATGGCGGTTGCGGCCCATGCCATGCACACCGGTCTCGGCCTTGAAGTGCTGGTGGTAGCGGAAATCGATCAGGGTGTTCAGGCCTTCGACCGCTTCGATCCAGACGTCGCCGCCCTTGCCGCCGTCGCCGCCGTCCGGGCCGCCGTACTCGATGTACTTCTCCCGCCGAAACGACACGGCGCCGCCGCCGCCGTTGCCGGAGCGGATGTAGATCTTGCACTCGTCCAGGAACTTCATTGGGGGAGAAACTTCATGACGCGCGGCCCTTAGCACGAAAACCCGATGTCATCCCGGCTGCAGCGAAGCGGAAAGCCGGGCCCCATAGACACCGACGCTGGAGTCCATGGGTCCCGGACAAGCCGCTGGCGCGTCTTTCCGGGATGACACCCCGTCGGATCAGGCCAGCCACACCATCATGCGGGTGGGCACGTCAGCCCTGCCGCGCGCGACGGAAGGCCTGCGCTCTATGTCGCCGGTGTAGAGGAAGCCCGCCTTGCACAGCACCTGCCCCGACGCCGGGTTGTCGGCAAAGTGGCCGGCGACGACGAGATGCTTGCGCCAGTCGCGCTTCACCCACTGCAGCGCCGCGCGCGACGCCTCGGTGGCGTAGCCGCGGTTCCAGAACGGGCGACCGACCCAGAAGCCGAGTTCAGGCCGCTCGCCCGCCTTCACGCCCATGCCGCCGACGACGCCGAAGACATGATGCTCGATCACCCAGCGGGCCTCGCGGTCCCACTCGGTCTTCTGGGCCTGAGCTATGAACGCCTCGGCGTCCGCCAGCGTATAGGGATGCGGGATATTCCCGGTCATCCCGGCCACGTTGAGGTCCGAGGCCAGCGCCGCGATCTGGGCGGCGTCGGTCGCCACCGGCCCACGCAGGACCAGCCGCTCTGTCGAGACGACAGGAGTCACTTCAATCGCGCACATTTTCGCACCTCCCGGCCCTCTGATGGGGCCCAAAAACGAAAGCGGGGAGCCCGACTGACCGGACTCCCCGCTTGGGTTCGTCTGTCCGGTTCAGCCCGTAGGCGAAACCGGAGAAAGGCGGTTTCGCTACTTGGTCTTGGTGTTCATCTGGTCAGCGGCGGCGGTGGCCGGCACGACGTTCACGTAGGTTCGGTCGTCACGCTTGGTGATGAACTTCACGGCGCCAGTCGCCGTGGCGAAAAGGGTGTGGTCGCGGCCAAGGCCCACGTTGTCGCCCGGCCAGAACTTGGTGCCGCGCTGACGCACGAGGATGTTGCCGGCGAGCACCGCCTCACCACCGAACTTCTTCACGCCGAGGCGCTGACCGGCGGAATCGCGCCCGTTGCGCGAGGAGCCGCCTGATTTCTTGTGAGCCATTGCGCTCTCCTAAACCTTTAGAGCCGGCCTTACTTGGCCGACTTATCCTTCTTCGGAGCTGCGGCGGCCTTCTTCGGCGCAGCAACCTTCTTATCGTCCTTCGCAGCGGCGGCCTTGGCCGGCGCGGCCTTCTTGGCTGCGGCCGGCGTGGGCTTGGCGTCCGCCTTGGCCGCCGGCTTCGCAGCCGCCTTCTTGGCAGGCGCGGCCTTGGCTCCGGCTTCCACCGGGGCGTTAGTCTCGACCGTCTTCGCCGCCGCGATCACCGCGGGATCGGCAACCACCTCGTCGGCGGCCTCGACCTTGCGGGCCTTGGCCGGCGCGGCCTTGGCGGCGGGCTTCGCGGCCACGGCCTTCGGCGTTTGAACCTTCGCGGCCGCGGCGGCCTCGAGCTGGGCCTGCGGGCTGACGAAGACCAGGCCGCGGGCGCGCGCGTCGAGCTCGCCCTTGGTGGTCAGGTCGACCTTGCCGTCCCACTTGGCTTCCTTGCCGTCGGCGCCGGCGATCGCGGTCACCCGCAGCACGGTCTCGCTCTGGCGGTGGCCTCGTGTCCGGCGGTAGCCCTGGCGGCGGATCTTCTTGAAGATCTTCACCTTCTCACCCTTGCGGGTTTCGATCAGGGTCGCCGACACGCTCGCGCCAGCCACGGTCGGCGCACCGACCACGACCGCGTCGCCTTCGCCGACCATCAGCACGTCGCCGAAGGCCACATTGGCGCCCGGCTCACCCGCCAGCTTCTCCACGACCATCAGGTCACCCGGAGAAACCCGGTACTGCTTGCCGCCGGTCTTGATCACCGCGTACATCGTTCGCGCCTTCGAAATCACTGTGTATGTGCAAAACGGAATGCGCCCGCGAGATGGCCCGCGGGCGAGAGCGGCGGACTTATACGCATGGCGGCCGAGGTGTCAACGCGAGAGGACGCGCTTCAGCCGCCCAAGGGCAAGCTCAATTCGGCCTGCAGGCCCTGCGGCCTCCACACATAGACGATTTCGCCGCCGACCTGCCGCGCGAGCTGTGAGATCAGCCGCGAGCCGAAGCCCTCCCGCGATGGCGGCGTGACCGCCGGGCCATCCTCTTCCGACCAGACCAGGTCCAGCTTTCCGGCCGGCGTCGTCGCCCAGGCGATCTCGAGCCGGCCGCCCTCCGTCGAGAACGCGCCGTACTTGCTCGCGTTGGTGGCGAGTTCGTGGATCATCATGCTCATCGCCTGCACATGCTCGGCCTGTAAGAGGACTTGCTGGCCGGTCAGGCTATATTTTCCCGGCTGCGACAAGGATGCGAGTTCCGCGTCGATCACCTCGCGCAGGGACGCGCCCTCCCAGCGACGCGCGGCGAGCGAGGTCTGGGCGCGCGCCAAAGCCTCGACGCGGCCGTCCACCACGCGGCGAAAGTCCTCGAGATTGTCCGCCGTGGTCAGGCGGACGAAGGACTGCACCACGGCAAGGGCGTTGCGGGCCCGATGGTCGACCTCACGCATCAGGAGCTTACGGGCTTCTTCGCTGCGGCGTTCCAGGATCTCGCCCGTGACGTCCTGCACGGCGCTGACGATATGCGTCACCTCTCCGCGAGGGCCGATGACGGGCGAATTTATCGCCGACCAGTAGCGCTCCTCCGAGCCGCCGTCGGGGATCTGGACAGCGTAGGGGCGGGCGGCCATCCGATCCCACGCCTTGCTCGCGATCACAGCTTCCAAGGAGGTGCGGATCGCGTCCACGAATTCCGCGACGGCCGGCGGCGCGTCAGTCGGAAAGACTTCCAGCACGCCCCAACCCTCAAGCGCCTCAGGCGTCGTCCCGAAGGCAAATGCGTGCGCGGCGTTCACCGCCAGCATGGTGAACTTCGGCGGATCGGCCGCGATCAGAAGCAACGGCCGCGGCGAGGCGTCGAACACCGCACGGAAGTCCGTGTCCGTTCCCCATCTGGCGGAGGCGCCGGGCTTCGGCGTGATCAGATCGTCGGACACGCGGATCGGAGCTCCGGCTTCGCAGGAACCTCAAAGGCTCGCGATACGGCCACGGCTGTCAACAAACTCTAGCGAAGCGAAGGGTCTTAGGCCCTCGCCGCCCTGCGCCGGCGGACCGCCACGCCCACGCCGAAGAAGCCGATGATCATCATCGCCCAGGTCGCCGGCTCAGGAATCCCGCCGGGGGGCGTCACAGGCGGTTGGCCGGGCGGCTGCACAGGCGGCGGCGGGAACACCGGCGGGATGACCGGCGGAGGTTGATCGGGGGGAATTACCGGCGGTTGGTCAGGCGGAACGACGGGCGGCTGGTCGGGCGGCTGCGTCGGCGGGCCGACCGGTGGGGGTTGGCCCGGACCGCCCGGACCACCGGGGCCACCGCCGGGGAAGACGAAGCCACCCACAGGGGTCACGCCCGGGCTGCCGCCAGGGACAAAGTCGCCAGGCGTGAAGGTGTCTCCAACGACCGGAGGCATGGTCGTAAGCATCGGGCCCACATCGGCCACGTCGACGCCCGGCGTTTCCGGAGGACCGGCGAGCGCCGCCAGCATCGCCTCCGGCGCGTCCGCAACCGGGGCGCCTGGAAGCGGAGTGGCCATTGCCTCATGGGTTCCGCAGGCCTTGGGCCGCAGGATGTAGCGCGTCCGGTGGTCGTAGGCCTTCATGCGTTGCGCCACGGCGACCTTCCGCACCTTGTGCCGCCACTTGGGAACCACGTGACGAACCTTGTGCGCGGCGCGGTGCGGCCTGGCGCGATGGGGATGCGGGACGTGATGCGCCGCGACGGCGATACGCTCGAAGCAGTCGGTGACGGGATTTGCGGAAGCCGGCGAGGCGTCAAGTCCGATGACGGCCGCCAGGGCGAACAGCGCGACAAGGCGTAGGCCACGCACGCTCGGTATAAATCTACGCGTCACTGTCAGGCCGCCCACTTCGCGACCAAAAGCCCGTCCATCTGGATCGATCCCCAGCCACCAGAGCACCCCTGGCGCTTGTTTAACGAAGTATAAACCAGCTTTCGCAACCTTAACGGAATATGAATGGCCGCGCTTCGCGGAAAGTTCCAGCGCTTGAACCTCACAGGCGAAAAACTGTGGAAGCTCCGAGGGAGAACCCCTTGAATTGTGCGTCGTAACCGCGCCAATCGGCCGCAGCCGCGCATCCAGGTCGGACGCCGCCAGCCGCGTGGCGAGCTTCCGAGATCCTGCAGGACTTCGAGGCCGGATGGGCGAACCGCATCCCCTGACCTGTGCGGCTTGATCGGGCCTGCCGCGACATCTGATCTCTAGGCGCGCGACCTCGGTCGGCGTAGCTTGATCGCGAGGGACGGCTAAGGAGCTGTCACAATGCGACGTCTGGGGGCGCCTTTAGTCACCCTGGCCATGGCGGCGGTTGCGGGACCGTCGGCCGCGGCGAGCCTGGAAGCCTCGGTGTGGGCGATCACGCCCGACGAGGCCCAGTGCCACACCGACCTGGAACTGGTCGCGCCCTCCGGCGCGCTGGCGCCGGTGAGCCTGATCTCCGATGGCGAGCACGTGACCTTGCGGTTCACCAGGGAAGGCGTGCCCAGCCAGGCCTTCCTGCCGATCCGCGTCGACCGGAAACCCTACGCCAACCTCGTGCAGCGCACCGGCGAAGAGGGTCTCGCGGTCATGGGCCTCAGCGACGAGACGATCTCGGCGATGCGTCACGGAAAGATCCTGCAGATCGCGTGGCTGGCCGACGAAGCTGTGAGCGCGTCCCTGGCCGGCGCGGCGCAGGGCATCGCCGACCTCAAGGTCTGTGGCGCGCAGGTGGCCGGCCAGCACAAGGCCCGGGAGGCGGAGTTGGAGGCGCGCCGCGCCCGGACGGCTGCCGAGGCGCAGACCAAGGCGCTGGCCGACGAGCAGCTTGCCGCCGCGCGCGCCCAGACCGCCGCCGCGGAGGCTGTGCGCCAGCGCGCCGCCGCCGAGGCCGAGGAACTGGCGGCCCAGGCCGAGCAGCAGCGCGCCATGGCCGACGGCGAGCGGCAACGCCAGTTGGCCGAGCAGAACCGCCAGCGTGCGATCGCCGCCCAGCAGCAGTACTACGCATCCTACTACGGCGATGGTCAGCCGGCTTACTACGGCGATCGTCGGCCTGCGCCGCGGGAACCGGCGCCGTGGGACTACGACCGGCCCTACTATCCCCGCTGACCGCAACGCTTGCGTCAGCGGCGCGCTACGGCGAAGGTCCGGCGCCTTCAGTTCCGGAGTTCCCCGTGCGCCGCCTCCCGTTTCTCGCCGCCGTCACCCTGACCCTGGTCGCCACCTCCGTCCAAGCCCAGCCGCAACCGACCGAGCACGCGCTGCTCCACCAGATCGCCGCCGAGGTCTCTGCGGAGCGACAGCACGCCATCATCGCCAAGCTGGTGTCGTTCGGCACGCGCCACACCCTTTCCGACACCAAGTCCGACACCCGTGGCATCGGCGCAGCCCGACGCTGGGTCGCGGGGCAGTTCGCCGCCATGTCCAAGGACTGCGGCGGTTGCCTGACCGTCGAGACGCCTTCGCAGGTGTTCACCGGCCGGCGCATCCCGCAGCCCACCGAGGTGATGGACGTGCTGGCGATCCAGCGCGGGACCACCGATCCCGACCGCGTGATCGTGATCTCCGGCCATCTGGACAGCCGCGTCACCGACGTCATGAACGTCACAGCCGATGCGCCCGGCGCCAACGACGACGCCTCGGGCGTAGCGGCGGTGATGGAGGCTGCGCGCGTGCTCTCCAGGCACAGGTTCCCCGCAACCCTGGTGTTCGCAGCCCTCTCCGGAGAGGAGCAAGGCCTGTACGGCGGCAAGGTGCTGGCCGACTACGCCAAGGCCAAGGGTTGGCGCGTCGAGGCCGACCTCAACAATGACATCGTCGGCAATTCCGAGGGCGGCAATGGCGTGCGCGAGACCACTCGCGTGCGGGTGTTCTCCGAAGGGACCAAGACCGTCGAGACGCCGGCCGAGGCGGCCAAGCGGCGCTACAACGGTGGCGAGGTGGACAGCCCCTCACGGCAACTCGCGCGCTTCATGGACGGCCTGGCCGACCGCTATCTGGGCAACTTCAAGGTCACCATGGTCTATCGCACCGACCGCTTCAGCCGGGGCGGCGACCAGGTCGAGATGCTGAAGGCGGGCTTTCCGTCCGTGCGTGTCACCGAAGCCAACGAGAACTACACCCGCCAGCACCAGGACCTGCGGACCGAAGGCGGCATCCAGTACGGCGACGTGATCGAAGGCGTCGACTTCGCCTACCTGGCCAACGTTACGCGCCTCGACGCCATTTCAATGGCCGCGCTCGCCGCGGCCCCGGCCCCGCCGACCCACGTCGAGATCGCCGGCGCCCTCTCGGCCGACACGACCGTCAGCTGGGCTCCGGCTGCGGACGCCGCGCGGCATCGTGTCTGGTGGCGATCCACGACCGACCCGCAATGGCGCTACAGCCGCGAGGCGCCGTCCGCCGGAAAGGCGGTGCTGCGGGACGTCAATATCGACGACTGGTTCTTCGGCGTGAGTGCGGTCAGCGCCGATGGCTGGGAGAGCCCGGTCGTGTTCCCCGGCGGCCCCGGGAGCTGGACCCACGAAGAGCCGCCGGCGACAGCGCCCTAGCCGACGGCCGCGCCGGCGGTAACCTCGGCTTGACGGGTCATGGCCTAGCTTTCCGCGGCAAGCGGGACGTGAACTGACATGGCTTCTCATGCGCGCGCACGACGGGTCCTGATCGCCGCCGGCCTTGGGTTGCTTGCCGCCTCGGGCGCGCGCGCGGCGATCTATGCGCTCATCCCGTCGGGCCCCGACACGGTGACGGTGATCGACCCCAGCACAGTCGAGCGCGTGGAGGGCCAGCCGCTCGTGCGGCGCGCCTGGAACGTCAACGTCAAGCGCAGCCTGGTGGCCGACGGGCCGCCGCAGCCCGGCTATGTTCGCATGCAAAGCGATTACGACTGCGCCCAGCAGCGTGTCCGCTGGCGGACCTTCTCGGTCTATTCGCGCTTCGGGGCGCTGGTGATGCAGAAGGACAACGACGACGAGGCCTGGACCCCGGCGCTGGAGGGCAGCGAGGGCGCGGCAAGCCTGCGCGTTGTCTGCCACGATGATCCGGGCCGGTCGGCGATCGCCGCGAAATCGATCGGCCAGGTGGTGATCGGACTGATGCAGGCCTGGGACGCCGAAGCGCCCCTGCCGCCGCTGCAGACCGCCGAGCCCCGGCCGAAGGCCAAGCCGACGCACCGGGACAAGCGCGCGGAGCGGCGATAGACCTGCTGCGTCGCGAGCCACACCCGGGACGCCGCAGTGAAGATCTCGATTGTCGCCATCGCAAGGCTGCCGCGTTCGCCGGAGAGCGAGCTTGTGAAAACCTATGTCGATCGGGCCAGCGCCACGGGCCGCGCGCTGGGACTCGGGCCTGTCGAGGTCGTCGAGGTCGAGAGCCGCAAGCCCGGCAAGGCGGCGGAAGCCGAAGCGCTGCGGGCTCACCTGACGGACGCCCACGTCGTGGCCTGCGACGAGCATGGGCAGCCACGAACGAGCCGCGCCTTCGCCGAGGAGATCGCGACCCTGCGTGACCGCGGCGTGCGCCGGCTCGTCTTCCTCATTGGCGGCGCGGACGGGCTCGACGCGCAGCTGCTGGAGCGCGCCAATGGCAGGCTGGCGTTCGGGCCCCAGACCTGGCCGCACGCGCTTGCACGCGTCATGTTGTCCGAACAGGTCTATCGGGCGGTCACAATCCTGGCCGGTTCGCCCTATCATCGGGACTGAATGAAGCGAGCACTTATCCTTCCAGTGAGCCTGATGGCCCTCACCGTGGGCGCGGTGGCGGTCGCGGCGACCGGCCAGCGCCTGGCGCGGCTGAACATCGAGGAGACCGAGCTCTCCGCCGAGAAGGCCCACAACATGAGCCAGCTCGCCCGCCTGCTGACGGTGCTGGAGGAGCTGCGCCGCGATCCGCCGCCGGCCTTGCTGGTGTCCTCGAAGGACGCCAAGGACGCCGTGCGCGCGGCGATCCTCGTCAAGGCGATCACGCCGGAGCTGCAGGCCCGCGCCATGGGCTATGCGCAGGAAGCCGGCGAGATGATGCGTCAACGCCGCCTCGCCGCGGTCGAGAGCGAAGCCCTGTTCACCAACGAGAGCGAGCGGGCCGACGCAAACCCGCCGCCGGCCCTGCGCGGCCCGGCCGCGCCGGCGCTCACCTACACGGCCATCAGCCCGCCGCAAACCCTGACTAATCCGACGTCCGGCCCAATCGTGAAGCGTTTCGGCGAGGCGCTCTCCAGCGGCGGCCACTCCAATGGCCTGACCTTCGCCGCTCCCGGCGGAGCCAAGGTCGCCAGCCCCGGCGCGGGGTCCGTTCAATATGTAGGCCCCGTAAAGGGATGGGGCGTCATCTTGATATTAAGACTGGCGGGCGGATACCATCTGGTGCTTGCTGGCCTGGACAGGGCATCGGTCTCGGTCGGGCAATCTGTCGCGGCGGGCCAGGCTGTCGGATGGATGCCAGATCGTCGACAGTCGCCCGGTGGCGGGGACGGTGAAAAAGCTTCCAGGGAACTCTACCTGGAGGTCCGGGAAGAAGGCGCGCCAGTCGACCCGGGGCGCTGGCTGAACAAAGCGGGCTGAGCGCGCCTTAGCGTTCGAGAGGGGCTCGTTTCACTAAGCGGCGTCCAGGCTGGGCCCCGCAGAGGAGCCTACGGCAGGCGATGAAGAAGTACCTTCTGATCGGCGTTTCAGCTTTCGTGCTCGGCGCCGGCTCCATGGCCTACGTCAGCCAGCACGCGATGGCCGCGGCCACGCCCAAGGCCAACACCTATCGCATGCTCGGCCTGTTCGGCGATGTGCTCGACACGGTCGAGCGACAGTATGTGGCGCCGGTCGATGACACCAAGCTGATCCACGCCGCCCTCGACGGCATGCTCACGTCGCTCGACCCGCATTCGGGCTATCTAGACCCAGAGGGCTTCGACGACATGCGCGACCAGACGCGCGGCGAATACGGCGGCCTGGGCCTCGAGGTCACCAGCGAGGACGGCGTGGTCAAGGTGATCTCGCCGATCGACGACACCCCGGCCGCCAAGGCCGGCATCAAGCCCGGCGACTACATCACCGCCGTCAACGGCGACAGCGTGCTTGGCCTGTCCGTGAGCGACGCGGTCAAGCAGATGCGTGGCAAGCCCGGCGAGACGGTGACCCTGACCATCGCCCGCGAGAAGTCCGATCCCTTTGATGTGAAGATCGTCCGCGAGATCATCAAGCAGAAGACCGCCACCGCTCGCCTTGAAGGCGACTACGGCGTCCTGCGCATTTCCGGCTTCGACGAGAAAACCACTGACGAGGCGCAGGCCGCCTTCGCCGAGATCCACGCCAAGAACCCCAAGATGAAGGGCCTGATCCTCGACCTGCGCCGCAACCCCGGCGGCCTGCTCGACCAGGCGGTCGGCGTCTCCGACCTGTTCCTCGAAGGCGGCGAGATCGTCAGCCAGCGCGGCCGCGATCCACGCGACGTGGAGCGCTACAACGCCCGGCCGGGCGACATGACCAACGGCCTGCCGATGGTGGTGCTGATCGACTCAGGCACGGCTTCGGCCGCTGAGATCGTCGCCGGCGCCTTGCAGGACCGCAAGCGAGCCGAGATCGTCGGCCTGACCAGCTTCGGCAAGGGCTCGGTGCAGACCGTGATCCCGCTGCGCGGCGGCATGGACGGCGCGCTGAAGCTGACCACGGCGCGCTACTACACGCCCTCCGGCCGCTCGATCCAGAGGACCGGCATCGAGCCGGACCTGGAGGTCGCGGCCACCAAGGAAGAGGCCCAGACCATCGCCAACCACGCCTTCCAGTTCTCGGAAGCTTCGTTCAAGAACGCCCTGAACGCCGAAGAGGGCAAGGTCCGCAAGGCGCCGCACGCCCCGGCCGAGGCGCCGCCCGACAGCTTCGATCCCAAGAAGGACTTCCAGTTGGCCCGCGCCGAGGACGTCCTGCACTACGGCTCCGTCGCGCAGACCCCCAAGCTGCCCAAGCCCACGGCGAAGCTCGCGGAGATCTATTCCAAGGCCAAGGTCGCCGAGGCCAAGGTCGCCGCGCCGGCCCCGAAGTAGCTTTCCAAGGCGGCGGCAAATCCGCGCAGCGGGCGCCGCCGCGTGAAAAACGCGCGCTACGTGGCCCGGTGGGAAGTCCTCGTTAACCCTGTTTTGGGAGTCTGCGCTTCGAGGAGCACCCAAAGCCGTGGCCACGATCGCCCTTCCGCGCATTTCCGTCCCGGGCTTCGACCTCGGGCGAGCCCGGAGGCTGCTTTCCAGCCGGTACGCCGGCGCGGGCGCGGCGGCCACAGTGCTCGTTGTGGCGATCATCGTCCTGCTGAAGCTGCTGGCGCCCGCCAACCACGATCCAAACCGCGTTCGGCTTTCCCTCCACTCCGCCTTGGCGCATGCCCCCCAGGGCTGGCGCGAGACGCTGGGCTCGTTCAAGGACCCCGTGCAGGTGAGCCAGGACGTGATCCGCCTCTCCGAGCGCCCGTTGCCGCCGATGGGCAGCGCAAGCTGGCGTCGAGGCGTCGCACTCGCGCCGCCGGCCCCCGGAGCACCGCTCCCTGCCGCGCCCATCGCCGGCTTCTTCGCGCCAGGTCCCGCCGGGCCGCTCCCGATCATCGCGCAGGACGGACGCACGCCGTTCGAAGCCTATCGCCGTCCCTTCCTGGGCAACGGACGGCCCAAGATCGCCCTGATCGTCGGCGGCCTGGGCCTGAACGAACGGGCGACGACGGCAGCGATCGAGACATTGCCGCCGGAGATCACCCTCTCCTTCACGCCCTATGCGGAGGGGCTGCAGGGCTGGATCGACATGGCCCGCGCGCACGGCCATGAGGTGTTGCTCGAGACGCCGATGGAGCCGATCGACTATCCGGACAACGATCCCGGCCCCTACACCCTGATGTCAGGCGCCCAGGGGCCCGAGACGGTGCGGAAGCTGGAGTGGATCCTGTCGCGGGCCACCGGCTATTGCGGCGTCACCAACTACCTCGGGTCGCGCTTCCTCGCCTCGGACGCAGCCTACCGCACCTTCGCCAATGCGGTGCGGGGCCGCGGTCTGGCCTTCATCGACGACGGCTCCGCCGCGCGGCGTTCCGGAGGCGGACTGGTCCGCGGCTCCGCCGAGCGGGTCATCGACGACCAGCTCAACCAGACCGCCATCGACCAGCAACTCCTCGCGCTGGAGGCCGGCGCCCTGCAGCACGGCCAGGCGCTGGGGTCCGGCTTCGCCTATCCGGTGACCCTGGAGAAGGTGGCGCAATGGGCGCGCTCGCTCGACCAGCGCGGATTCCAGCTCGCGCCGGCCTCGGCTCTGACGCGCCAATAGGCTAGAAGCTGGGCTTATGACCCAGGACCTGGCGCTTTATCGGCCGAACGTCGGCGTGGTCCTGTTTCATCCGGACGGCCGCGTCTGGCTGGGCCGCCGCGTCAGAACCCCCGGGCCGCACAATTGGCAATTCCCGCAAGGCGGGATCGACCCGGGCGAAGATCTGGAAACCGCGGCCCGTCGGGAGCTGGCCGAGGAGACCGGCGCGACGCGCGCCACCCACCTCGGACGCACGGAAGGCTGGGTCGCCTACGACTTCCCGCCCGGGCACAAGAGCGCCAAGGCGTTGCGCGGCTGGAAAGGCCAGAAGCAGGTCTGGTTCGCCTTCCGCTTCGACGGCGGCGACGAGGATTTCGACCTCGACGCCCATCCGCCCGCGGAGTTCGACGCCTGGCGCTGGGCTTTCCTGGCCGAGGCCGCCGAATTGATCGTGCCCTTTAAGCGCGCCGCCTACGAGCGCGTGGTCGACGCGTTCGGGAGCTTCGCAACCAGTCCCAGCCGCATGCCACGGACCTCCGAATGACCGCCATCGTAATGGTGCACGGCGCCTTTTGCGGCGGCTGGGCCTTTGAACGTTTCCGCGCGCCGTTCGAAGCTTCCGGCGTTGACGTGATCACCCCCGACCTGCGCGGCCACGGCGCGGGCGAGCCCGATTCGAGCGTCATCGGGGTTTCCATGGCCGACTACGCCGCGGACGTTGCGGGCCTCTGCGCAGAGCTTCCGGAACCACCCGTGTTGCTGGGCCACTCCATGGGAGGCCTCGTAGCCCAGCTGGCGGCGCGCAGGACGAAGCTGAAGGCGCTGGTGCTGCTGGCGCCCTCGCCGCCGTGGGGCGTGGGCGTGGCGAGCCTCGAGGAGGCCGTGACGGCGTTCGGGGTGCAGATGCTCGGACCGTTTTCCTCCGGCGCCCTGCAGCCCGAGCGCAGCCTGATGCGCGCCTACAGCCTCGACCGGATGGTCGAGGCCGAGCGCGAAGCCCTGGTCGCGCGCCTTCGGCCCGAAAGCGCGCTGGCGGTGCGTGAAACCCTGAACTGGTGGCTGGACCCATTCATGACCACGAGCATCGGCCCAGGCGCTCTTGGGGTTCCGGCGCTGGTGATCAGCGGCGAAAACGACATGGTGCATTCGTCCGGCACCGCCCGGGCCGTCGCCGATCGGCTGGGAGGCGCGTTCAAGGCCATGCCCGGCATGAGCCATTGGCTGGTCGGCGAACCTGGCTGGGCGCGCGT
>Ga0207690_10000903_pt1 | contig 18961 bp, 20 predicted proteins | sample KBSC23metaG_FD_184315 | JGI IMG/M metagenome (GOLD analysis project Ga0207690, IMG submission 184315) | Corn rhizosphere microbial communities from Kellogg Biological Station, Michigan, USA - KBS C2-3 metaG (SPAdes) (version 2) | ecosystem: Host-associated > Plants > Roots > Rhizosphere > Soil ...
GGTTGCTGCAAAAGCAAGGGAAGACGCGGTTGCTGGCGAATCCGAAGATTCGTGTACGCAATAACGAGAAGGCCAGTGTGAAGGTGGGTGAGCGAGTGCCTATCGTGACGACGACGACGAACACTGGCACGACCAGCGAATCGATTTCCTATCAGGATGTTGGCTTGATTCTGGGTGTGCAGCCGCGAGTGAGCCTGGATGACGAGGTGACGGTCAAAGTCAATCTCGAGGTGAGTAGCATCCTTGGCCAGCAGCAGACCAAGACGGGCTTGATTGCCTACACCCTTGGCACGCGCACCGCCGAGACGCTAATGACGGCGCACGACAATGAAACGCAGGTCCTCGCCGGCCTGATCAAGCAGAGTGACAGTGGGGCGACCGAGGGCCTGCCATATCTGTCGACGGTTCCGGGCATTGGGCGAGCGTTTGGTGGCAATAAATCGACACAAGAGCGCTCGGAGATTGTGCTGCTGATCACCCCGCACATCGAGCGTAACCTGGCCCTTCCGGCGTCTGCAGTGACGATGTTCATGTCTGGTACAGACGGCGAGATGACCACTGACTCGATGGCGTTTAGCCGCACCGATCGTGAGGGTCCGTCGCTGAGTGCGCCGATTGAGCCGATGCGTGCACGCCCGGCCGCCCAGCGCGGTGACACATCGACATCGGCGTCCACGTCGAGCGCGGATGCCGCAAAGGTGGCTAAGGCAGCGGCTGTTACCGAGCCGGTCAAGAAGGCATCGTCTGGCGAGCAGGGCGGTGACACATTGACGTCGGTGTCCTCGTCGAGCGCGGATGCCGCAAAGGCAGCTAAGGCAGCGGTTGTTACCGAGCCGGTCAAGAAGGCATCGTCTGGCGAGCAGGGCAGTGACACATCGACGTCGGTGTCTTCGTCGGGTGCGGATGCCACAAAGGCGGCTAAGGCAGCGGTTGCTACCAAGCCGGTCAAGAAGGCGTCGTCTGGCGAGCAGAGCGGACAGGGGAAGAAGGCCTCCGCTGATGCGCACCAGAAGGTCGCTTCAGCCAGGGAGCAAGCGGAGTCGGTGAAGAGGGTAGCGATGCTTGACGCTGATTTTCCCATTACGCAGCGTGCAAGCGTCGGTGTGCATGCGACTGTGGCAACGGTACCTGCGGCGCATCGCCAGGAGAATCGTCGGCAGCCTCGTCATTCCGGCAAGAAATCGAAGGCTGATCGCAAGGCGGGTAGCCAGGCGACGCAAGACAAGACGGATGATCAGGTGACGACGAAGGGCGGTTTCATACTGATCGGCGAAAAAGCGCATACACGCGCCGTACGGACGAGTCGGCCCGCAGCACGAGTGTCGCATCGGCATGTGCAGGCGCAAGCAAAGCTGGTGCAGCAGGTCCGCTCGCCGGCCCCGGTCTCCAAAGGGTTGAGTAACGCGCCACTGCAAGTGCACGCCCAGGCGGTGCCAGTTGGCGCAATGGAGCGCGAGATCGGAGGTGAAAGCGCCAGTATGGTCTCCGCCGTGATCCGTTGGGGGACTGAGTTGTTCGCAAAGTTGGGCGGCGACTTAGCGCAACACGGGCTGAGGTAATTGTCATGGGATCCGTGCGCACTGGCTCAGCGAAGGGTGAGCGGCGGGAGAAGCAGCGAGGCTTCACGCTCGTCGAGTTACTGGTCACGCTGACCCTACTGGGAGTGCTGGTCTCTGTAGCGATGCCTTTTTCTGCACTGGTGAAGCAGCGCAATCGCGAGTCCGAGCTTCGCCATTCACTGCTGGTGATTCGAGGTGCGCTGGACCGGTACAAGCAAGCGGCAGATGAGGGTCACGTCGACAAGGCAGCGGATGCTAGCGGCTATCCGCCCACGCTGGCAGATCTTGTCGAAGGGGTGCCGGACAAAAAGAGTCTTGATGGACGCAAGATTTACTTCTTGCGTCGTCTTCCGGCCGACCCAATGGCCGGTAGCGAACAGGGTGACTCGGAGTCGACTTGGGAGACGCGTAGCTACGACAGTTCGCCGGACGCATTTTCTAGCGGCAAGGACGTATTTGATATTCGCTCAAAGAGCGAGGAGGTCGGTATCAATGGTATTCCATACAATCAATGGTAAGAGTCGAAGAGGCTTTACATTGATCGAGCTGCTGGTTGTCATGACGATTGTCGGCCTGTTGTTGTCGATTGTCGCCCCTGGCTACGTCAAGCAGACCGATCGCGCGCGCGAGACCGTACTCCGGCACAATCTGCAAACGCTGCGCGTCGCGATAGATGACTATCGTGCTGACCATGGGACAGCGCCCCCTTCACTCGATGTACTTGTCACGCAACGCTACCTGCGCGAGGTGCCCGTGGACCCGATCACAGGAAAGCGTGATACGTGGCGTTCCGACGCGGCTGATGGCGGTGGCGTAGGCGACATCCATAGTGGTGCCCCGGGTGCAGGGACTGACGGGAGCAAATATGCGCAATGGTAGTTGCGTGAGATTTCGCCGGCAGCGAGGTATCGCTTACGTGGGGGTCATGGTGCTGGTTGCCATTACTGCCTTGGGCTTGATGGAGGCGGGGTCGATCTGGAAAACGACGCGTCAGAGAGAGCGTGAAACCGAATTGCTGGCGGTTGGGAGTGAAATCCGGCACGCGATCGGTGAGTATTATCAAGCCGGGCCCGGCGAAATGTACCCGAAATCGCTGGAAGCGCTGGTCGAAGATAAACGAGCGCCGACCGCGCGACATCATTTACGTAGACTGTATGCCGATCCTTTGTCTGGCAAGACAGATTGGGGTATTTTGAAAACGCCTGACGGAGCCATAAGGGGCGTCTATAGTGTTGCAGAAGGACGACCTCTGAAGCAGGGTGGCTTCCGCGAAGCGGATGAGTCCTTCGCCAACGCAAGCAGCTACGAGGACTGGAAATTTGTCTATCAACCGCAGGTGCAGCGTTGATCCAATTTGATGCGAGCAAAGTTGAGGTAGCTATGATCGTCGGAATACTCGAAGATATAGAGACACAGGCAAAAACGGTAGCGGAGTGGCTTAAGAAGGCAGGTTACGAAACGATAATCCGCAATGATGGAGATAGCTTTATCGAGCTAATTCGCAGTGAAAATGTAGAGATTCTGTTGCTGGACTGGGATGTTCCGGGAAAGAACGGAATTGAGGTGATGAAGTGGGTTCGCCAAACGTTAGGAAATAGTATCCCAATCATCTTCACTACGCACCATGAGAGCGAGGAAGATATTGTCTATGGTTTGGATAATGGAGCGGATGACTATTTGATCAAGCCCGTGCGGCAGCGCGAATTGATTGCACGGGTCGCGGCCCACGCTAGAAAGTATTATCCGGAGTCACAGAAAGACGCCACGATTGAGGTTGGCAAGTACGTGTTGGTGCCAGCATCTCGAACCGTACAGATGACGGAAGTCAATGGCGTGGATGCCCCCTCGGTGGTGCTTCCTGCTCGGGAATTCGATCTTGCGACACAGTTGTTCAGTAGCGTGGGTCGCATCGTTCCGAAAGATCTTTTGATTCGGCAAATCTGGGGAGCGGTTGACAGAAAGTATGACGCCAGTTTGGCCACGTACATCAGCAAGATCAGAAATGCCCTGGCGTTGCGCTCGAAGAACGGTTTGGTCATTTCGACCGTATACAACTACGGTTATCGCCTCGAACGTGTGTGAAGGTGCGCAGCAAAGGTGTTCAGAGCAAGACTTGTTGGCGCTCGCGTACAGAGAGTAGCAGTGTGTCAGACATCGGCGTGTTGGTGCCAATGTCTGACGAAGGCTTGTCGGAGACAAAGCGTGTCGCGGCGAGCAAGGGCGGTCGCGATGCGCTGGTCGACGGTGTGATCAGCGCGTATCAGTTGTTAATTTGGGCTGCCGTTCGAGGCATACACGCTGCGCTTGTCCAACCAGCGCGTCGCATTGGCGAGCGCGATCGGCCAAGAACGCGTGGTCCGCGGAGGACTGTGCATTGGCCTTGCTTCGATGTTTCAAATGGTCATTCGCGAATTTGTCCACTTTGATATGGGCGCGATGTATTTTTTTCTTGATTCGCGTCGAGGTTGTGCCGGGCTGGTCCCGAGAAGTCCCTCCGTTGTCCTGATTCGAGCGGGACAGGGTATCCGTTGCTAGAGGCTTCTGTAAGGGTCGTTCATTGGCAGTCCTGTGCGTGTCAGCGCTGTCCTTTGGGTCATATGTTTGCGCGGTAGCCGTTGCAGCAATGACCCAACCGCAGGCAGTTGCTACTAAAGCGACGGTAAGGCGGGGTGATCTGGGTGTACGCATGGTAGCTCTCCTTTTATGAGTGTGAGCTGCGAGCTGGCAGCACGCGACGTGCCAATGGGGAAGCATGGTGGATATTCGACAGTGGTGTTCTGCCGTGCTTAGCTGCGCGACCAAAGACGAGGCGCCGCAGGAGCGGCGTTGGTGAGCTGGCCCCTGCAATGAACGCGAGGGGGTGAGGAAGTCCTCAGTTCAGTTCCTCCATTTGCAGCCTTTTGATAAAGCGAAATATGCAAGTGTATTGATCGAGTGGTTGGCGGCTTTGGCCGCCTCGTTATACAGAAGTCATAAGTTGCACCTGAGGGCCTGAATTGTATTAGCCGGGACTCGATCTGACGTGTGATTGTGGCGATCGATGGCAAGCTCGATTCATGTGGGATGAGTTTCTCCTTGGCGAGTACGAGCGAGGCCAGGAAGGTGTGCATAGGCGTTTTTCCATAGCACCATCGTCGCGGGTGTTCGCGCGCTTTGCGCCGTGTGCGCTCACCTGAGTAGGCCTCGGCTCAAGGCCCCTTTGATGCCAGCTATCAGCAAGGCGATTGCGGATCTATGAATACGAAAAAGGCGGGGCCCGTGATTTCATCAATGAGCCCCGATTAAAATCATGAAAATCTGCGGTTAGCGCAGATTTTCATGATTGTTGACGATACTGGCGACGTGGTTCGGAATGCGTGGAACTTGATCGCACAGGATTCGAACTTTCGTCAGAGAGACAGCGCAGACGTTCCTTCAGACTCGGGAGTCACACCTTGCGCAATTGGCGTGCGAACTGTGGCAACTGTGTCAGTCCTGATATCGTGGGTGTCTACGGCAGTCATGGAAGCTTGCGTATTTCCGACGCTGGTGAGTGCGGTTCCAATCGAGTTGGAGCTCTGAGTCGTTGTGTTGATTACAGATGACGTCGTTGTGGCAGTTGTTGTCGAGGATGTAATTGGATCCACGTAGGCTCCTAGAGTAGGCGCTTCAGCAGACACGCGGAACTATTGTGCGTACCTATAGAAGCGGGTTGAAAGATCTCCCAGGGGGCGGGTGAATTTTTGAAAGGGGGAAAGCAGTAAGCTTGATCCCTCTTCTATTGCCCATCTTTGTCACGTTGCTTTGCGATCAACGTGCTCATTCTCGAATCGGAATTCTTGTTTCCTTCATTTTCGCACAAGCGTGCCACCAACCCTTCTTGTTGGTTCGATGCCAAATGCCATGCATTCGCTTCGCTAAGTTGCGCCGCATCTCCCGTTGCCCCGGACTTGTTGTCCATGGCGCGAACCAGAAATGGATTTCTTATGGCCTGAAAAGCAACGGGAAATTTGCCCGATAGATTTCTGAATTCGTGGTCTGCAAGGGATGATATGCCGGTCGAAATTAATTTAATTGCTGAAATAACTATCGCCATGATTAATTCCGGGGAAATCTTTAAAATTGATTATTTTAGACACTCTGCCTGCGAAGCGATATTTTTGCGGGGCGATCGAGTAAATTAGGTCGATCATACGGGGCATTGCGTGCACGGGTTCTCTTTTCGGATTTAATCTTCCCCACTCCTGAGTTATCGTGGGAATTTAACAAAAGTGATGATTCGATCGATGAAAATATATTTCTTTCTGGTATTTCAATAGAAAGATGTGAAAAGCTCACGGCAAAATCACATTCCATCTCCTCGCGTTGGCATCGATGCATCGGCATCGTCATTTTTTTACCAATAGTGGAGAGTGGAATCCCAGGTCCTTGCGCTTGCCGAGCAGTTTTGACGTTGCTGGCTACACTTACTTCGAGCTGCCAGTCAGAAGAAGGGGCGCTTGCGGAGGTTGATAGTGGCGAGATCGGGTACATAGGATAGCGCTTGAGAAACTTCGTTGGCGCGATCGAAAACTGCAGACCGCTTGCAGCACACAATTGATGGTAGCAAGCTCCAGTTGGAGCGTTGTTGCATAAATCAGTCCGCCGCGCAGCGTGCTAATGTTTAGGCGCAATGGTCACACCTGAACACATAAATCGCCATACCCCCGTCTTGCCAACACCATGATTCATCGCTTGCGCTTGAGCGAGCATCGGCGGCAAAGGCCGCCCTTTCTCCCAGGTGGGCCAAGCCTACTTCGGCAGGTCAGCTTGCCATCGTCGCCAATAGGTAGGCTCATATTTGACAGCATTGCTTGAAAAAAACGCTCGCCAACCATTCATTGATCGCCAGTGACCGGGCGCGCGCTTACCCATGGGCTTCCGCATTGCGCCACGTCGTAATATCGGATGTCGGTAAAAAGAGTGGGCACCCCACGGCACGGTGGCGCTTAACTGATGATTCATTGTTGGGTTCTTCAGTCACCAGAGTGAGCGTGAATCCCGCGAAACCGGCTCAGGGGAGCACCGTTCCTACCATAGAGTGAGATGAAATAGGGCGCCTAGAATCTTCTAGTTCCAATTTTCGGAGGTCTAAGGGGATAATAAATGAAATGATGGGCTCGATGAAAAAAACAAAAAATGCCGTTCCTCAGGGAAAACGTATTTATTAAGAGCGATGGCTATCGTTGAGGGGCTTGTAGACGTTGACATGTGTGTGCTCTAAAAGAGTTGAGTCGAGATGAAGCGACAGATCAGCTTTGCAGAAGCGGAAGGTCACGCGCAGAAGCGAGTCACGCGGCGCCTAACCCTGCCTCAAAAACACGTACAGCAAGAAGTTTGATAACTTTTTGACTGTATGGAGAGAGGCATGACAGAGAAGTTGGTACCGAGAAGGCAATGCACGAAGGAATTCAGGCTGGAGGCGGTACGGTTGGCCGAGAGCATTAGCCAGTACGAGGCGGCGCGCAGACTGGGTGTGCCGAAGGCGACGTTGGGCAATTGGTGCCGTGAACAGGACAGCAGCAAGACAGACGCTGGTGCCGGGCCTGGCCCGCGGGTGTCAGCATCCCAGCGTCGGTCGGTGGGCGACTTAGAGGCACAGGTCAGTCGCCTGCGCAAGGAGCTGGCCAGCGCGAAGCTGGATATCGAGATTCTCAGAAAGGCGACGGCGTACTTCGCGAAGGGGTCGCCGTGAGGTACGCCTGGATCGCACTACGAATCCCGGCGCACCGCTGCATGACTTGCTGTAAGTGAAAGCGAGGCAGGGTCAATAGACCGTCAGCTCTTCATCGAAGCGAAACTCCGCATCTCCCCGGGCATTTTGAACAGTGTTGGAAGTTGCTGCGCTTCGCAGTCGCGAAGCTCCGCCATCACCCTATTGGGCAACCGAACCTGTGCCGTGCTCAAGCACTCGCGTTGGCGTGGTGCCAGTCTGGACTTGAACTGAAATGAATCCGGCAGGCTCTCAGGCATGCACATACCGATCGGCCAACGCTCTTGCCTACTCTGCCATCACGTGCCCGCGTACCTACATAGACGCCTAGCTCTTCATCACCCGCGAAAGGACGCCGCTTCTTGCGCGCTTACGATCAAAATACGTAGCCGCTCATTGACGGGGCATGATGCCATGCAAAAAAATTGGCAAGAATTCCCGAGGAATTGCAACGGCAATCAAGGATAGTGTCTGTGGATTTTCGTTGCGTAACCGAGCAAGCACCTTCAACCGAGTTATAAGTAATGAGAGGATAACAATGAAAGTCGGCAGTGCAATTTCAAATAACCCCGTATCGCAATCCCCCTCTGTGATTTCAAGTGACGATAACTCATTCGCAAACAATCTAAGCAAAATTAATAATTCCTCAAGTATATCCTTGTTGTCATTGAAGTATGATAAAAATGATTCTTTAGATTTTGGTAACTATGCGTTTAACAAAAGTCAACAAGAAAGTTCACCGTCTTTGCGGGAGCTTATTGAAAAATACAAGACGTATCGTTATAAAACCATCGGGGAGTATCGCGAGGCCAAACACTATCCTTCAGGAAAGGATATTCGCCCCGAGTCTTTTGACCCAACTGGAAGGCACGTGGCCGCGCATGGCACAAATTTTGAAGCTCTTTTGCGTTCATCTATCAACTGTAACTTACAGATCACCCCTGGGTTGAGGGCATTTAAACTTCAAGGAAAGCAACATGAAAGCGGTGAAAGTGCGATAGAAGGAACTACTCATTTAAACTGTAAATATGTCAGCACGGTGGGTCTTGGAGGCATGACTAGTGATTTTAGTGCTGTGAAAGGATATGCGAGGCTGGCTGCGTCGGTTTTTTTAAAAGGCGCAAGAAACAATTTTAACACTATTCCCGTTGTAATTATCGGCGATGGGATTGGTGAATATTCTGTAATGTCTGATGTGCCAAATGAGGTTGGTTATAAAAGGCTTAATATCAGAATTGTTGCTTTTAAAAATGAGGAGGACAAAAAAGTTGGCATTGATTGGCTCGGAAAAGTACGCGATGAATTAGGGGTTTCGAATGTAACATCTTTAAGATTTTGCGTGTTCGAAGATCTGGATGCAACCATAAGAAATTATGGTTTAAGAAATTCCAAGAGCTCTTCGCCACGAATCTCTTCTTTGTGGGAAAAAAGTGAAAGTTTGAACGCCCTGGAATTTACGCCTAAATAGCTGTGTCTGGAGCGTGTTATACGCTTTCCGAAGCGGCCTGAGTCGAGGCGTGATGGATAAACGTAGACCGTATCCGAGCGACGAGAGTGACGAAGAATGGTGCTTCGCGGCGCCGTTTGACGTTGATGGAGGAAGAGGCGCGCAAAGGCGGTATGACGTGAGAGAGATGTTCAACGCGCTGCGTAGGCTGGCCCGTGCTGGAGCGGCGTGGCGCATGCTGCCGACGAACTTTCCGCCCTGGGAGGCGGTGTCTCAGCAGACACAACGCTGGCTGCGAGCGGAGTGTTTCGAGGCCATGGTTCAGGATTTGCGTTCGGTGCTGCGCGTAGCACAGGGGCGGCAAGGTCAGCCGAGTGCGGTCATTCTCGATGGGCGTACGTTGCAGTCGACTTGCGAGAGTGGCCCGCGCGCGGGCTACGCTTGGCTAAAAGCGCAAACGGGGGAGCAAGGTCATATGGCCGTCGATACGCTCGGGCATTTGCCGACCAGGGTTATACCGGCGAAAAACCTGCGCAAGCCGCGCGGGATGAAGGCATCGAATTGCAGGTCATCAAACTGCCGCAGGCGAAGAAAGGCTTTGTCCTGCTGCCGCGCAGATGGGTTGTCGAGCGCAGTTTCGGATGACTCAATCGCTTTCGCAGACTTGCGCGTGACTACGAGCGTTTGCCTGAGACACTCGCAGGCTTGCATTTCGTCGTCTTTGCCATGCCCATGCTCGTCCACGCCGCACCTGTCGTCCAATGTGCATAACACGCTCTAGCTTGTTTGGTTTGGCAAAACTGGTGCAAGCTTGTGCGATTCACGGGCATCGTTTTGAATAAGATGGTTCCGATGGACAGTGAGATTTCAAGGCGGTTACGATGAGACCTGAGAGCAAATTCGCTGACGTGCATGGCGAGTCAACAAGGTCCTTGCCGGACATCGTCAGTGTGTGTCCGAACCGGCTTTCCTATCTTCATCAATCGCTCAGCGGCGCCAACGACATTGCTTTCGAGAAGGTGAATGTTGTCCGTGAATCGCACAGGTGAGTGCGCCACCGTCCGGTGTGCGCTCATTGGCGCAACTGGGCTTAACTGCATCAACTCGCGGGCCTCAAGCATCACGTGTTTGATTGCAACGCAGATCACACACATGCTCGTCACCCCAAGTTCCCTTGCCAATTCCCCTGCTCAAAACAGAGTGATTGTCTCCACGCCGGCGACCCGCATGACAACCTCATCTGGGTCGGCCATGCCGCAAGCGGTTCTTGCCAGCGAGCTGTGCGAGGTGCGGCAGTGCCAGACGGTCGAGACTTCCGCGTCATGGTCTGGCCGCGCTGCGGTGTCAGGCCGAAGCCACGGCGAAACGTTGTTGGGAACGCGCGCGACCGACGCCGTTGTTGTACCCCGCCCCAGTGATTCCGAGCGCAGGCTGATTTGCGGACAGCTTTTTCGTGGCCGCGCGTTGTACGAGATCTTCACTCGCTGCGAGAGGCGCGTTGAAGACGACAGACGGCGGGCATTGGCCCGAGCTGGTGGGGATGAGTGCTTGCTCAATGGGATGCTCCAGGCACTACGAGATGCGAGATTGACGATCAACTTCAATCCAGTGCAGCTGGTGCAGTCGTTGCGTCCCCACCTTGGCAGTGAGTGGGTGAATTGCTTCGCGTTTCGCGAAAAACCAGGCGCACCACGGGGTTCCAACGTCGGGCGGGCGCACATGGAAGAGTTTGCGCTGGGCTTGGGCGAGTTGCTTGGAGGAAACCAGCCATACGCGGAGTTCGCTCGGGATTGCCAGGAAAGATCCTTTCAATGGACAAGCCGACCATGCTATGCAGCGCTGGATTTTTTGCACGGGCCGAAGGGCGGCGCGCCGACCTATGGCAGCTCGTTCCTAGTTCTGCATGACCGCTTTAAGCATGTGTGCTCTTACAGTCCAGTCGACACGTTTGCACAGCGCCTGGGGCGTGACGTCAACCCAAATGAGCTATCTACATTTTTTCATCTTGAGGCGTTAATCGGTAATTGTCAGGACGATTGGTTGGGTTATAGTTGTTTGGGGAGCCTAAAGAAAAAGGCGAGCGGGAAAGATGTGCCAATACATCGCAATTATGGACACGGCGGGCGGAACAACTACATCGACGTTCAAGTTTATGCTCGCATCCTCCTGCATCGAGACGTAAAGGAAATTCACCTATCTTACGAAGATCTATTGCAAATGTCGGATAAACAGCGACAGGATGTTGAGAGAAATAGCGCCGACTTAAATGGGAAACTCGGGCGCGAATTTATAATTATTGATCGTTGATCTGGCATGATGGCAGGCTGGTGCAGCACAACGCACCAGCAACGTGATCACGCCTAACGAAGGCTTCGCAGTTGGCTCAAAACCGAGCTGTTCTATCCTCTGAAGAGCCAAGCCCAATGGCACCATCATGTCAAAAACTGGGTGCAATCTAACGCTCGTCCGATTGCCAGAGGGAACACACGATGTGGACTGATCAAAGCTGTTCGCGTTGTTTGGCAGGGCGTGTCCAGGCGTGTGCGCCCATGCGTCCAATTGGCACGGATATTCAGATGTTGCTTAGTCTTAAGCAAGTCTTTCGCCAGTCGCTGCGCGCTGCAAGGCTTTGCCGTGAACCTGCGCAAACTTGCCTATCTTGAGGTGCCGGTTCCCGGCGACACGACGCCGAGTCGTCAAGCTCAGGAACCATAAGTTAGGCTGCCCGCGTTGCGCACCGGTGACCCTGTGCGCATGCTGCTCGACAGCACTGGCCGGTGTTGGGTGAAGGGCAGTGGAAGGTGCGCAAGCAAGGTTGATTGAAGCGTCGCGCGTGGCGCAAGGCCCATCCGGTGATGAATGCGAAGACGGGCCAGATATGAGCTGCACTAATGACCCATCAGGACGTCGGCGAGGTGTTGCCTGGCTTGCTCGACCAGTTGCCGCCCGGATTGCCTGTGGACGTCGTTGGCTGCGATGGCGTGTATGACACCGAGTCGAGCCATACGACGATTGCTGCAAGAAGCGCGTAGCAGTCCCGCTACTGCGTGAGGGCGCAAATTTTTGGCCTAAAACCACGCCCGGCGCGATATTGCGCAATGTGGCCGTCGGTGCCATTGACGAGACCAGCTAGCGCGCGTGGAAGAAGGCAAGGCCAGCGGCTACCCGCCGCTCGTAGGGTGAGGGCTTTGATGTGCGGGCTCAAGACGCTCTTGAGGCATAGCGCTGTGGGCACGCGAAATGGTTCCCAGGCGACCGAAGTGACAATCCGCGTGGGCGTGCTCAACCACATGAGCTGCGCTTGCCCGCCCGAGTTCCGTCCACATCGATTGAATTCCACTTCACAGGAGTAGCTTCGACTTCTCAGATTCGATTCATGCAACAACGCCGCTAGTTAAAAATAAACTGGGGTTACCAGCCTTGTTTAAAATCTGCGCAAATGACATCGCCCTCTCAGGCAAGGTGCAGCGCATTGCCGCCGTGCGATTGAGGACTACGCGATCGGCTCAACAAGAACGGGCTCACGGTCAAGTATCGCGCGGCGATCAGGTCACGGGACCTAGTCGGGTTTGCCCAGGGTGACATCGAAAGAGTGGCTGACGCATGTCACCTGAGGGTTCGCTTCCAGGTACATAAGGACGGGCACATGCGCTATCGCCCATAGCTAAATACGCAGGGGCTTATTGCGGCTTGACAAGGGGCTGTCCAAGCTGGAAACCGGTGCGCTATTCCGGTGCCTTCTTTGTACAACAAATATCCTGCACATGCTTCCAATTCAAGGTGCTCCAACCTCCAAACTCTCGCCCTCCATTTCGTCAGGGTTAGAAGAAAGTGCTTTGCGATCAGATGATCTATCCAAAAGCCTGAATAAGGCGACTCAATCGAGCGAACATTCACATGTTCGCAAAAATTCAAGTTCGTCGCAAACGTCAACAAATTCCGATTTCATTGCAAATAAAATTAAAAATCTGTCTCCGCCGGAAATAGTTGAATTATCAAGGGAGTGCCCGGATTATAGGGAGGAGTATCGCCGGGAGATCGAAAGACGATGCAGGGAGATCGTCGATGAAATTATAATGGAAAAATGCGGTAAACGGATTACGGACGGGGAATGGAAGGAATACAAATCGAATGGAGAATCCATGTCAACTTCATCGCGCTTGATTTCTGGAATACTAGCTTGGGAGGCCGGTAGTTGCGTTTGCATCGAGGGGGCACCTCGAAATGAATCAAGGCGCTTCAATTCGGTTGCAGCGAAGCAAAAAAGGCACTTCACTTCGATTGAAGTGCAGGCAGTCAGGGAAAAATTTGATTCAATATTGATACTCCGCGAGGAAATTCGGGCGAGAAGAGGGTCTCCGCGCGAAGCGCTAAATAAGCCGTTTGCCAGTATGTGGCAGAAGTTTGATAATTCCAGGATATTTGGAGCATGGTCAAGTTTGGATCATTCCAATAAAATAAGGGAATTCTTTGTGGAAAATTCGATTGTAAAGTTTTCTCTGGCTGAATTGAGTTCCGATGATATATTTTCGAAGTTCTTTGAAATTTGTACGCACAACAAATGCGAAGAGGGGTATGGCAGAGGAAGGTGGGCGAAAAATGTGCTTGATAGTTTCTTTAATGATTTTAAATAGAAATACAAGTGCTGTGGTGGGGCATATTTTTCAGGACTCCAAAGGCCTGAGATTGTGCGTTTCTCGATAGGAGAAATATGTCATCAATTTAAAAAGGATAGCGAAAGATCAGGAAATCAGGAAATAATCATAAAATTTCAGGAGTTTGCGGATAAATATCCTGCAAGCCAAAAGATGTTGATGAAGCTCTTATGTAGTATCCGGTGGGAAGGATGGTGCATGTCGCCTGAGGGTTCGCTTCCTGGCACGTAAGGACGGACACATGCGCTATTGCCCATAGTCAAATACGCGGGGGGCTTGCTGCGGCTTGACAAGGGGATCTCCCTACCGGAGACCGGTGCGCTATTTTGGCGCCTTCTTTGTACAACAGATATTCAGCACATGCTTCCAATTCAAGGCGCTCCAACCTCCAAACTCTCGTCCTCCATTTCATCTGGGTTAGAAGAGGGTGCTTTGCGATCAGATGATCTATCCAAAAGTCTGAATAAGGCGACTCAATCGAGTGATAATTCACGTGTTCGTGGAAATTCAAGTCCGCCTAAAACGTTAATAAATTTCGATTTTATTGAAAATGAAATTCAAAGTCGCTCTCCAAAAGAAATGGTTGAATTATCAAGGAAATTCCCAGATTTTAGAGAGAAGTCTCGCCGAGAGATCGAAAGACGATGCAGGGACATTGTTGATGAAATCATAATAAAGAAATGCGGTGCGCGGACTACGAACGAGGAATGGCAGGAATACAAATCAAATGGTAAATCCACGGCGACTTCATCGCGCTTGATTTCCGGAATACTTGCTTGGGAGGCCGGTAGTTGCGTTTCTTTCAGTGGGGCACAGCAAAATATATCCAGGCGCTTCAATTCGCTTGAAGCGAAGGCAAGCAGGGATAGATTTGATTTAATATTGATATGTCGCGAGGAAATTCAAGCGAGAAGAGAGCTTCCGCGCGATACGCTAAATAAGCCGTTTGCCTGTGTGTGGCAGGATTTTGATAATTCTCTGACATTGGGGGCTTGGTCAAGTCTTGATGGTTACAATAAGATAAAAAAATATTTTATAAAGAATCCGGTTGCAAGTATTTTTCGGGGCGAGCGGACTTCTGACGATATATTTTCTGATTTATTTGAAATTTGTACGCACCCGGAGTGTGGAGAGACATATGGCAGAGGAGAGTGGGCGAAATATACACTTGATCGTTATTTTGATAATTTTAAATATGCATCAAAGTGCCCTGAGGACGCGTATTTTATAGGCCTCCAAAGACCTGAAATTGTGCGCTTCTTGATGGGGGAAAATGTGCCATCAATTTCAAAAATAGCGAAAGACCCGGCAGTAATCGTAAAATTGCAGGAATTGGTGGATAAATATCCTGCTAGTCAAAAGAATGTCGACGAAATTCTTATGAGGTACACGATGGCGCGATTGCCGTACAAAGGCCTTGATGGAGCGTACAAAAATAATATAAATAGCCGAGATGCTGTCGCGCTGTTGATCGCCAAGAACATGGGAGAAACGTTTCAGCTACACTCGAAACAAGAGAACGAGGAGGTGAGCGATACCTGCAAGGCAGATTGTTTTGCGCTTGAAAGGCTTTTTGCATCGGGAGTCCAAAGCACGCGCACGGGCGACGAGGAGTTCGCATTGAATTTCAAAAGAATGCCCTTGACTCGGAGCGGTGTGCGTGAATTCACAAAGACACTGGGTTCGCTGAATCGCGTAGATATCGAGAAGGCATTTTGCGCCTACGGTGGGGCTGACCCCGACGAAAAGACACAGACCAGCAGAGGTGAGGTCGCTCTGGCGATACAAGTCTGCTGTGAGCGCGCAATGAATGACGCCGCTATCGAGCGGGATAACAAGAGAACAAACTCGGCTCCATCGAGGTTGCGGGTGAGCCGATTGAGAAAGTAGCCTCAGGTTGTCAGCTTCACCGCCGACTCACGAACTCCTTCATGCAATTCGTTTTCGGTAACTGCTTCATGATGCTCTCTGTCTCTACATTGGATGAAACGTTGGCATCTACTTCTCCCGACGGATCTCAACCCACGTGATTCACTGCCCGCCACCGGGCGTGCCGCAAGGTTGGACCTTGCGGAGACCCTGCCCGCCTTTTTCACAACCTGAATTCACAACCTGAACCGCGTCGACACGATTGCTGCCGTACGTCACGCCTGTCCGCTCGCCGTGTCCGTCATGTCGTGCAGCAGCTCGGCGATCGCCGTGTTCAACTCGCCCAGGCTAAAGAAGCGGCGATTGCGCAGGCGCGCAAGAATCCAGCGCTCGACCACGAGCACCGCGTTCTCGACCTTCGGCTTGTCCCTCGGGTGGGCCGGCCGCGCCGGCAGCACCGCCACGCGGTAGTGGTCGCAGAACGCCTCCACCAGCCGCCCCATGCCCGGCTCGTAGCGGTCGGGCTGAGCAATCAGGGCGCGTGGCTGGTCTGGGACGATCAGCCGAGATGTGCCGCCGAAGAACTCCAGCGCCGCAATCAGCGAACGCACCCAGTCCGCTGCCGTTTGCCGTTCCGTGGCGCAGGCGTAGGTGTAGTTCGATGCGCCCAATATCGCAACGAAGACCTGCGCGGCGCGGATCTCGCCGGTGACTGCGTCGATGATCGGCACGGTCTGGCCAGCGTAGTCGGCGAACAGTTTGTCGCCGGCGATGTGGGTCTGGCGCATCGAGCGCTTCAGGCACGCTGCCCACTTGCGGTATTAGACGCAGAAGCTCGTGTATTTGTACGCCTGCGCATTGGCGCGGGCGTACCTCCTCCCAGAGCAGTTGCAAGGTAACGCCCGGGCGTTTGAGCTCCTGGTGGATGTAAGCGAAGTCGGGCTCCAAGTGCCGGGCCGAGCGCGGCACCGCCGGCTGGTACAGCCTCGCTTCGAGGGTCGTGTCATCCAGTCCCTGTGCGGTGCCCCAATCGATACCGGCAACGCGTGCCAGCACGACGATCTTGGCCGCCGTCGATTTGGGGGTGTCCAGGGCTCGCCCAATCTGGCTGTAGGTCAAGCCTGCTTCCAGGTGCAGGCGGAGAACGTTTCGTATCTGGCGCATCGTGATCCTGGGTGTCGGCATAAGCTGATCCGCAAAAAACGATCAGCGTATGCCTGGGTCAGATCACTCGCGCTCCCCTCGGCCGTCCACGATCAGCGTGAAACGCCGTCTACGATCCTTTGAAACGGCGTCCACGTTGCCTTGAAACACCGTCTACGTTCGTCTGAAATGGCCGTCTACGATGGCCTGAAATACGCACTCAGGGCGAACAACGTGTGCAACTGCTGCGTGTTCTTCATCAAGCCACGATAACGCACCTTCATGTGCCCGAACTGGCGCTTGATGACACGGAACGGATGTTCGGCGCGGGCTCAAATGCGCGCCTTGACCCGCTCCAGTTCGTCGACGAGCTTGCCCAGCGCAGTGCTGGTATCCAAGGCGTGGCGCTTGCCCGGGCGCAATGCCACATGCCAACGCACCTTCAGCTTCTGCGTCTCTTCGCGCTTGTCGATGCCCTGATAGCCGGCATCGCCGAACACATCGGCCTCCTTGCCATGCACCAAGGCATGCGCTTGCGTGACGTCGTTGACGTTGGCTGCCGTGCCCACCACGGTATGCACCAGCCCCGAGTCCGCATCCACACCGATGTGCGCTTTCATGCCGAAGTGCCACTGGTTTCGTTTCTTGGTCTGGTGCATCTCGGGGTCGCGCTTGCCGCTCTGGTTCTTCGTCGAGCTGGGGGCGGCAATCAGCGTAGCGTCAACTGCCGTGCCCTCTTTGAGCAGGTAACCCTTCGCACTGAGTTGCGCGTTGACGGTGTGCAGAAATTGCTCGGCCAACTGGTGTCGCTCCAGCAAATGCCGAAACCGCAGAATGCTGACCCGGTCCGGTAGCCGGCTCATGCCTCCCAACCCCGCGAATTGCCGGTACAACGGCACGTCGTACAGCGCCTCTTCCATCGCCACGTCCGACAGCCCGAACCATTGCTGCATGAAGTGGATACGCAGCATCGCTTCGATTGGAAACGGCCGCCGACCTGTCGCCTTGACCGGTGCATGCGGTGCTATCAACGCCAAGAACGCCTGCCACGGCACCACGCGCTCCATCTCTTCCAGAAATACCTGCTTGCGCGTGCGTCGGTTGCTCGGGTCCAGGCAAAGGTCGGTTTGTTTCATCGGCTCGTCCAGCGTTGCGAACCTGTCTTCGACCGCCCTCGATTGCGGGAGTTTTGAACACCATCCTTAGGTGGATGCGTTGACGAGGTTCATCGCTCGTCTACACTTTGTACGGAACCCGGACGCCGGGCTCGTCGGCTGGGAAATCCTTCGTATTGCGCGAGACCAGCAACAGGGAATGCACCTGCGCCGTCGACCACACGACCGCATCGGGAAGGCGGATTCTTCGAGCTTTTCGGATCTCCACCGCTCGATTCGCGATCGCGTTGTCGAGCGGAATCACGTCGAACGATCCCAGCCATGATCGAATAGCTGCCTCATCCTCCTCGGACGTTCCTACGAGAACTTCCATCCACGTGATCGTGCTGATCGCGCGGGATTCGTAACGCTCCAGCTCCGCTTTTGCCGCACGAATCCCGTTCAAGTAATCGATCAGAATGTTGGTATCGAAGAGCGCTTTCACCATTCCGAGCGAAGCTCCTGCTGGTAAGCGAGGCCATCGATTTTCCTGCTCTTCCAGAGCCCGAAGACTTCGGTACCTACGGCGCGCTTTCGCTGCGAAATATATGCCTCGATCGCGTCCCGGACGATGGCCGCACGTGGCCGATGCTCGAGCTCGACGATCATTGCCAGCTCTTCGAGTTGCGCCTCGGGCATATCCACCAGAATTCGACTCATAATTTTCCTCCGCAAATGATATACATATCATATATCATCAAAGCTTGCGATACAAGACCCAGTGCATCTGGCTTTTCGAGACACCCGGTTGTGGCATCGTCTTTGACGACGATCGGGAGACGATGATGGAGACGGCGGGCGATGATTGGAGCGGTGCAGCGTATGCGCAGAACAGCGGCCATGGAGACACGCTGGTCGCGCACCTGCAGGCCAGTGGCATTCTTCCGCCTGGCCACGTGGTGGTAAACGTGCAGATTTATCTGCGCGCAACGCTGCAGCCAGTCGGGCATCTCGCCGATCCCGTCCCAGACCTGACCCTGGGCATTGCGATATTGCGCCGGGCCAGGGCGTTCTCTTGGCGTGCCAAAGCACCCTGCTGCCTGCAGCTGCGCGTGGCTCAATCCATGACGGCTGATCTGCGTGCGAATCCTTTCGCTTCCGCGCGCTGACGTAGTTCGGCCGCGGAGCGCGGTGTCGCGCTCCAGTTGCTGTTGCCCTTGCGCTTGCTGACAGATTGCCGCTTGGGTGCCGCAAAACATCCCGCCGCCTTCAGCTGTGACGGCGTCAACCCGTACAGCGCCACCTGCTCCTGCGCCCATGCGATCGCCTCCGTTCGCCGGCGCTGCTCATCCAACTGTGCTCTGATTCCCACCCTCTCCCCTTTTAGGGAAACGCTGATTTATCAGTCATAGCCGTCATCGCTGACATAGGCGAGGACGTTGTAGCAGACAGCGCACGGAACG
>Ga0207690_10000911_pt1 | contig 18874 bp, 17 predicted proteins | sample KBSC23metaG_FD_184315 | JGI IMG/M metagenome (GOLD analysis project Ga0207690, IMG submission 184315) | Corn rhizosphere microbial communities from Kellogg Biological Station, Michigan, USA - KBS C2-3 metaG (SPAdes) (version 2) | ecosystem: Host-associated > Plants > Roots > Rhizosphere > Soil ...
CATGTTGGCCTGCGCATAGGGCACCGGCGCGCCGTAGGCACGATCGAGACCGCCGAACAGTTCGGGCAGGCGGTCGCCCTCGAAGGCGCCAGCGGCATCGAGCACGCCCTTGATCAACGCCAGCGCAGCATCGTGCGCTCCATAGCGGCTCAGCCCCGCCGCGGCGATGAGTGTGTCAAAAGGCCATACCGAGCCGCGCTGGTACGCGATGGGGTTGTAGGCGGGATTGGCAGCGCTCAGGGTGCGCAGGCCCCAGCCGGTGAACATGTCCGGTGCGAGCAGCCGCCGCGCCACCACCGCGGCCCGATCGGCCGCCGGCAGCCCGCACCAGAGCAGATGTCCCGCGTTGGATGAAATGGCATCAACCTGACGCTTGTCACGGTCGAGCGCCAAGGCATAAAAGCCCGCATCGGGCATCCAGTAGCGCTGCTCGACACGCCGGCGCAAGGCGCGCGCCGCATCATGCTGGTGCTGCGCCGCCACCGTGTCGCCCCGCGCATCCATCAATTCGGCCATCGCCAGGCGCGCTGCATAGAGATAGCCTTGCAGCTCAACGGTCGCCAATGGCGGCTGGGCCTGCCGCCCTTGCGCATCGACCACGGCATCGCCTGCGTCTTTCCAGCCCTGGTTGCGGTACCCCTTGCGGCTGCGGGTCGCGTACTCCTGCAGCCCGTCCCCATCGCAGTCTCCCTGGGACTCGCACCATGCCAGCGCACGCATCGCCGTGTCGAAGTACCGGTCCAGCAGCATCGGCTGCCCGCTCCATCGCCAGGCATGCCAAAGCGTCAGGCAGTACAGGGCCGGCACGTCGTGGGTGCCGTAGTAGGGAGAGTACGGGAGCTCGCCCCGGTACGTCAGTTCGTCGTGGCGCAGTTCGTGCGGCAGCTTGCCGGGTTCAGCATCGCGGAAATCATCGCGCTCGCGTGCCTGGTACGGCGCCAAGGCGGCCAAGGCGCCTTCGGCGATCCAGCGGCCCGCCAGGCCGCCCATCAGTGCGGGAAGCAGCGAATCGCGACCGAACAGGGTCAGAAACCAAGGCACACCGGCGGCCACGTAAGGGGGCGACTGGGATTGCGCCTGCGGCTGCGGCTGTGCCAGCGCGTGCAGGTCTCTGCGGCCGGATTCGAATGGCTGGCTGAGCAAAGGGTCCGCCGTCAGCCTGATCCGATCGAGCGGGACGACCGGGTCGGGTTCGGGTTGGTGTGGATCACTGGCCATCGTCAGCACGCGCTGGTCCACCTCGGGCTGTGCCTCCAGGCAGCAATGCCAGCGCTCGGCGTGTTGCAACGTCAAGTCGAACTGAAGGCGCGAGCCCACGAGCGAGAGCGGCTGCTTCGGCCAGATCCGCACATGAAGCGCGCGAGAAAAGCCATCGCGCTCATAGCGCAGTGTGAAGCCGTCGTCTCGCGGCAGCCTGAGCGTTCGCAGCCGCGGCAGCATCGTCGATTCCTTTACCCGGAACAGGTCGGCGAAGTCGCCGTCCAGTTGCACGATGAACCGCAACTGCACCTGGCGCTGCGCGAACGAGATGATGCGCCAATCGTCGTGCAGCACGCCATCCACCCGGCGCTCCAGCGTGAAGACGATGCTGCCGGCCTCGATGGTGCCTTGCGCATCGCGCAGCGTGCGGTTCTGGAAGTGCCATTGCGCACTGGCATGGCCCAGGCTGCTTCGGCCGAGCAGTTGCCAGTTGCACCCATTCACGTCGAATTTGTAGGTGGAGAGCAGGCGCGTGTCGCCGGCAAAAAGGCCGTAGGCGCCTTCGGCGTCGATCTGTCCTGCCATGTCGCTGACGACCGCCACGCCGCCGCCATGCAGTGCGATCTTCGGTTCGAACATGCGGACGGTGGTCATGAGTAGATGACCCCCACCAGCAGGCCCCAGATGGCGTGCAACACCACGGTCGTGAGCGCATAACGTGCAGAACCGGTCTTGCGGCCGTAGACCCCGAGCCCGGACAGCGGCGCCACGACAGCGCCGGCGAGCGTGACGGCGAGCACTTCTCCCCACAGCAGACCCAGGAGCGGCCGGGGCCAGTCGAAGTTGGGTTCGATGACGCAGGCCCACAACAGCACCAGCAGCACGCTGTTGACCAGATGCGATGCGAAGCCCAGCAGCCAGGCGCTCGTGCGGTCCGACACCATGTAGCGGCGGCCGTAGTCCGCGATGTCGATGGCGATGAGACCCGGCACCTGTCCGGCCCACAGGCCGGCGATCGCCATGACATAGCCTGCCACCAGCCCGGCCAGCACCACGCCTGAGAAGCTGACTTCATGCCATGCAAGAGCGATCATGGTATCTGGCCCCCGCGCACAAGCGACTTGCCGCCTGACCGAGGTCAGTTTGAACCCGCTTGCATAACCAGCCCTCCGTCGCGGTCAACCGGCTGGCACAGCTTCGGCGTCCGTGGCGACGTATCAGACTACCGGCCCAGAGCAATCTCCTGCCGCGGGCCCCTGCATGAGCCAAACCAAGGAATCAACCGCGATGCCTCGCCAAGGCCTGCTCGATGAACAACGACCACACCTCATTGGGCTGCCACAAGCCGTGCATCAGCTCGAAGGCCGGCTCGACGTCCCATCCCAGCCGGACAACCCGGTACAGCCCCAGGAAAGCGGAGACCCGGATGTTGGCCGCGCAATGCACCCAGAGCTTCTCCGCGCGGTGCGCATCCATGGCAGCGAAGAAGGTTTGCAGATCCGCATCGGCAGGCGACTCGAACCGAACCGGGATGTGAATGTGGTTCAGGCCCAGCGCCTGGGCCGCATCAGCCTCATCCGGCAATGAATACCGCGGGTCGTCGTGAAGCGCCAGATTGATGATCGTCTTGAAACCGGCCGCCGCGATGGCACTCAGTTGCTCGACCGTGGGCTGGCCCGATGTGCACAGCAGGTCATCTACGGTACGGTACTTGTAGATGCTGGAGATGGGAGGCGACTTGGTCATGGGATGGTGGAGCAAGGTTGAGGAGCACCAGCAGCTTCATGGGGTGAGCCGTGGTGAAAGCGCGAACAACCATCGCGAAAGGCGCCATGCGTCAAGGACGCGAACTCGTACGAACGACCACACGAACGCCAATGAAGAAGACGATCAAGGCCGCCATCGCCAACGGAGCCGCCGCCAGGTAGGGCCCGCCCAGGTCGTGAAGGAGGTTGACGAGTTCGCAGAAGCCTCGATGTCTTGTGCAAGTTCTCGGCCACGCCACTTCTGCGCGTGTCATACGTGCCGCAGCAAAGGCCGGACCGAACGACAGCACCACGACGACCAGACCGGCCGCTCTGGACGGCCTGTCCAGACGAACCCAAAGCAAGGCTGCCATGAACAGCAGCACGGCCGAAATGCCGAGGACTTCAGGCTGTTCGGCGATGTGAGGCGTTGCCTTGACCATGAGCCACGCCGCACCGCTCAGCAAGGCCAAGGACAGCACCGCCTTGAACCCCAACCACATGACGCGAAGAAGCATGGCATTTGATGCAGAGTCGGCTGTCCATATGCTATCGCCAATTGGCGTCGCAACATTCCTTCGGCGTGTAGGCCGGCGGCAAGAGGAAAATTTTCTCCGTCCTCATCAGCACGCCGCCTTCAGGAGAAGCGGTGCCTCCGCCGAAATCCCGAAGGCAGCCGGCGTGTTGAGTGTCCGCTCGGTTCGTGAACGTCGCCAGTGGCGTCAGTGTTTCCGATCGCACGGGACCGGTGATCTGGCTGACGGAAACCTTGCACGCATGCCGGTCGTAGACGTACTCGACCTCGTAATCCAAGCCCGGCTTGAACTGGAAACTGAGCGCAACGCCGCACCTGTAGCTGATTGAGAACTGGTATTGCGAGTCGGACTCACCGCTCGTGATCAAGCCGTGAAACGGTCGCGTCGCGTCGACGTACAGCTCCTTGGCGCCGTTCTGGTGGAACCGCCAGAGCGGCATGCCCATGCGCTTCGGGCTGCTGTTCAGGAAGGTTCCATTCCGCAGCCTCATCCACTCCTGCTCGTTCACCGAACAGCTTGCATCGTCGTAGCCTCTGACGAGAACGACGTTGTCGGTCCGGGTCGCGAACCTCACCCGCGCCCGCTCCCCCGACACGGGCTCCTGGTACGAAAGGCTCGAGCACCCGGCCAATGCCAGGCAAACAAGGGCCGTGATTTTTTGATTCATGTTCTTCTCTCTACAACTCATGTTTCAGCGCCCTCCTCCGATTGGGACGCGGATCTCTTCACGTGTACGACGGGGGCGGACTCAAAAGCGGTACACGAGGAGATGAATGCCTTTGGGGATGGCTGCGTGGCATCGCCAAAGCGGTGACGGGTCAGCCATGCAATCCGGCGTCGATTATGAATTCGCACCTTGAGTGAGTCCAAGCGACGCTGACATATGTTCACGCCTCCACGGAAGCAGAAAGGCCCCCCTTCGCAGCGGAACGGTTCATCGCCATGACTCGAATACCATCTGCCCATCAGCAGACAGGGACCACCCCGCGCATGGACCGCCACGTGTTTCGAGCACACCCCCTGGATGGGGCGATGCTTTACTTTCATCCCGCCACCGGCACCCATGTGCGCATCGAGAACAGCTCGACGCGAAGCCTGCGGCGACAAGCACCGCGGGTCGCGATGTTCGGCATCACGAACCGCTGCAACCTCGCCTGCGGATTTTGCTCGCGTGACACCGGCCGCGCCAGTACCTGGAGCGTGTCTTCCGCGGTCGAGGTGTTGCAGGACCTGGCCCGGGCCGGCACGCTGGAAGTCGCCTTCGGCGGCGGTGAGCCGCTGGCATTCCGAGGCTTCGACGAACTGGTGAGTGAACTGCACCGCACCACTCCGCTGGCGCTCAACATGACGACCAACGGCACGCTGATCCGCGCCGCCACCTTCGGCGCGCTGGCGGGCCGGCTCAGCCAGGTCCGGTTGTCGATTTACGAGAGTACCCGCTGGCGCGACGCGGCACGGGTCATGACGGACCATGGTCAGCGCTGGGGCGCCAATGTGTTGGTCGACGACGCCCTGCTGCCGCGCTTGCCGGCGCTGTTCGCGGAATTGGCGGCGCTCGGGTGCCACGACGCATCGATCCTGTCGTATGTGGGGCCGGACCCGCGTCTGCATCTCTTGCCCCAGGGGCGCGCCACCTTGGCCGAACAGCTGGCCGACAGCCCGATCCCCTGCCGGTTGTCGGTGTGCTTCGGTGACAGCGTGCCGGCGCCACGCCTGTTCGACGGCGCACAAGGCAACGGCGACTGTGGCGCCGGCCAGGACTTCGTCTCCATCACGCCCGACCAGCGCATGCAGAGCTGCTCGTTCCATGACGGAGGCTTGCCGGCGGGCAGCGCCGCGGAAATCCTGCACGGCTGGCGAAGCGCGCGCGATCAGCTCAACGCCCCCAGCCCGCGCGAGGGTTGTGCGCGTCGCACAGGGCGCACGCATGCTGCTGCACGCACACCCATGCCGCCCGTCGCGGTGTGGCAGGCGTTCTCCGGCAACAACAGCGGTGAATGCGTCATGGTGGCGAAATTCCAGACGGTGGCGGATGCCAACGCCTACCTCGAGCAATTGCTGCCGGGGTGGACGGGCGGTGAAGTCGATATCCCGCCCGAGTGGCATCGCCTGTTCGCTGCAGAGCGCGTGGTCGCTGCCCCCCTCCCTGCATGGCGTCAAACGCCGCGCGAGCTGCTGGCGATCGGCCGCTCGGTGATGGCCATCGGCTACGACGCCGACGACATGCTCAAGGAACTGCGCGCGCTGGCCTGGATCAAGGGTGCCCAGGTGCTGCCCGGTGGCGTGCACCTGCACGACAAGTTGCAGTTGCTGGCAGCGGTAAGGGCACGCGACCGCCAGGACGCGCAGGCCCTGCTGGATCAGGCGCCGCATCCGGCCGCCTCGGTGTTTCCACACGGTGATGTGGTGCTGGCGTTGCTGGGCATCGATGGGCCGCTCGAACCGGAGTCCGTTCGCGAGGCGGGAGACTTGCTTGCCGCATGGGCGCAGCACCGACCGCTGGCGGCGGAGATCTTGTTCGAGCCGGCCGACGATGCGGCGCTGATCGAAGTCAAGAAACACCTGGGTGCCGAGCTCGCGCAAACGCCACGTCTGGCGGTGCACTACTGGGGTGAGGATCGCGACGCCAAGGCTGCCCGGTTCGCGCAGCTCGTCAACGAAGGCACGGTGACCGTTGCGGGCGGCTGCGCCCTCGTGTCCGGCGTGGTGCGCCGCAAACGGCTGGCAACACTGGCCTACCGCCACCATGCCAATGTCATGGCACTCGATGGCGCGGAAGTCATCTTGCACGCCTACCTCGCCCTGCCGAAAAGCCAGGGCGCTGACGGAGGACGCGTCAACAGGCAGAAGAAGCACAAGCATGAGACTCCCGGAATCGACTCCGCAGCGCTGCAGGCCGCACTGCAAGCCCGCATGCCCGGGTCCACCCGCTTCACCATCTCGCGGATGGCTTGGCAGCCGGGGTCGACCGTCAAGATGCGCACGGACGAGCCGGCCCTGGCATTGACGGCGCTGGCCGAAGTGGCGCAAGGCTTCGGCGCATCACTGCAGACCTGGGTGTTCGAGGCCCACCCGCTGGCGCTCGCAGTGCGCCGCGTGATCCAGGACGTCCGCTCTTGAGACAGGCCAAGACCGCCTGAATCTCTGCGGGTACGCGCCTTGCCGCAGCTTTGGACTGAACCACCACCTCATCGGAGAACGCAGATGTCCTACATCGATGGATTCGTGATCGCGGTGCCGATCGCGAACAAGCAGAAGTTCATCGACCACGCCAAGCAATTCGACGCGCTGTTCATGGAGTTGGGCGCGACGCGCATCCTCGAATGCTGGGGGGACGACGTGAAGCCAGGCAAGCTGACCGACTTTCGCCGTGCCGTCGATGCCAAGGACGACGAGGAAGTTGTCTTCTCATGGGTCGAATGGCCCGACAAGGCCACGCGCGACGCGGCCATGTCGAAGATGGAAGGCCTGATGAAGACCGACTCCCGCTGGGACCCGGCCAAGAACCCGATGCCCTTCGATGGCAAGCGGTTGATCTACGGCGGATTCGCGCCGATTGTCGAACTGGAATCGAAGGTGTAGATCACGCAGTCATGGGGCACGGCGCTTGATGCTGCGCCCGCCTCCGTGCCTCTGGCGTGATGGGGCACCGACGCTCTCGCGGAAGCAGTCGTCGGGGCTGCCACCCACAACGCGCGGCGGCGTCGCCCCCGATTTTGATGTCCGAATCCGGCAAGTGCGCCCCCGCAAGGAAACGTACCCTGCGCGTCGGTCAAACAACCGCGGGCGTTGGAGGCGCCTTCCCATGAACATCGTTCTGCTGCATGGCAGCTGGCACGGCGCCTGGTGTTGGCACAAGGTGGTGCCGCACCTCCGGTCGGCAGGCCATGCCGTGCATGCGCCGGATCTGCCGGCGCACGGCCGCCACTGGCGCATCGCACGAGGCCGGACCACGCTCCGGTACATGGCCCAGCATGTGTGCAGCCTGCTCGATTCACTCGACGCACCGGCCCTGCTGGTGGCGCACAGCCGGGGAGGCATCGTCGCATCCACGGTGGCGGAGATGCGGCCCCACCGGGTCGCTGGCCTTGTTTATCTGGCGGCCTACATGCTGCGCCACGGTGAGCGGGTGACCGACTTCTTCCGGCGGGACAAGGACTCCCTGGTCTTGCCGAACATCCGCGTCAGCAAGCGAACGATGACCGACCGCCTGGCCGAGCAGGCGTATCGCCCTGCCCTCTATGCGGACTGCTCCGAGGCCGATGTCGCATTGGCGAGTGCCCTGCTGACCCCGGAGCCATCGCTGCCGGCACTGACGCGCTTGAGGCTTTCCGAACTCAACTATGGGTCCGTGGCCAGGCACTACATCGAACTCACGCAGGACAGGGCGGTGTCATTGGCCTTGCAGCGAAGAATGATCGAAGCATCTCCCTGCGAGACGGTGTCGACCATCGATGCCAGCCATTCGGCTTACTTCTCGTGTCCGGGGCGGTTGGCCGATGTCCTCCATTCGATTGCGTGCCGCACCTGAGGGCGGAGCAACGCCAACGTACCTCGGCGCGGGCCGGCTGCCCGTGGGCACCGGCTTGCGCCGGTGTGACATGTCAGGGGCATGCCCGTGTCGGCAGGGTACTAGACTGGCGTTCGGATCGCACGGATAGGGAGCAGTCTCATGATGAACATCGGCGACGCCGCCCAGGCGTCCGGCGTGTCGGCGAAGATGATCCGGCACTATGAAGAGGTGGGTCTTTTGCCCGCTGCGCGGCGCACGAGCGCGGGGTATCGGCAGTACGACGAGAACGCCGTCCACACCTTGCGCTTCATCCGGCATTCGCGCGATCTGGGATTCTCCATCCCGGAGATCACCGAATTGGTCGGCCTATGGCACAACCGCCGGCGCCCCAGCCGCCAAGTCAAGGCACTGGCAGAGGCACACATCCTGGAACTGGAACAGAAAGCCGCCGAATTGCTTGCCATGAAGTCGGCACTGGAGCACCTGGTGCAATGCTGCCATGGAGATGACCGGCCGGATTGCCCCATCCTCGACGAACTCGCGAGTGGTGCAGCCACGCCGACCTTCCAAGGCAAGCCTGCGGCGACTCGCCGTCGACACATTCTTGGCGATTGAAGCGCCGTCGACCTCCCCGCGCAGTTGGAGGCGGCCCGGAAGGGATTCATTGAACCTCGACGGAATGTCCTCGGTACATGCCTTCCAGCCATTGGGGCGGCATCAGCTTCAGTCGGGCATCGTTGGGCCGGAGTGACTCCCACGTCTGTTCATCGACTCTCGACCATGGAGGGCACGCAAAGCCCCTGCGCTCGGGCCGCCCTGTCCGGGATCAGGGTTCCCCTGAATTTTCCGCCGCCTCGACCGCTTGCTCGGCGTCCGGTTCTTCGGAAAGCAACTGCTCCAGCAATCGGCGCACTTCGTCGACATTTTTGCGCGCACGTGCCACGGCATCGGTGGTGTGCCCTGGTCTCAAGGACTCGGACACCGCCTGCAGCCGGGCCATCACCTGGGCGACTGCGGCCCGGGCATCGCGTTGCCCGGCCGCGGCCCGCTCGAAGGCACGCGCGTTGGCAATCAGCGCACCGGCATGGTTGGCGAAGGTGCGAAGGTGCTCATGCTGGAAACCTGCGAGCGGCTCGCTGACGCGCACGACGAGCGAGTCTGCAAGGTCGCCGTCGGCCGTCAGCGGCAGCGTCTGGATGCAGCCGTGGCCCTCATGCTGGACGAAGGTGCCTTCTCCATCACTGCCCAGCCACACCTGAACATGCTCTACGCCGCAAGACACGAGGGCCTGGGCAATGGCATCTCGCAGATCCGGCAAGGTGTGGTGCCTGGCGACCTGGGCCATGGCGCGTGGGATCTCACCCGTGTTCATGCGAGGCGGCCCTCGGGCGGGTGAAACATGGCGAGCCTCGTCGGAAAAGTAATGGAACTGTGCACCGGTGCCACTTTAGCAACGCCACGCCGCCTCCAGGCTGCATTGCATTGCGTTACCAGCTCGGACCCCTTCTTTGCCACGTCCTCAATGTTGCGGATTTGCCAAAGGCAGCGCGCGTCTAAGGTGTGCGGGCTTGCACAGACACAGACAAAGAAAAAAGGGAAATGTCATGTCGAACCCCTGGCTGAGCCGAGATGCGGGCGATCGCGCGTGGCCGCCCCCCCAGGCGGGCCGGTACCCATTGCAGTTCCGCGCGCAACCCGTGCTGTCTCCCTGGCTGCGCATCACGGGATGGACCACGTCACCCACCGCCCGGCTGACGCGCATGCTGTACCAGCACCGCCGCGCGTTCGATGCCGAATGCCTCGGCTTCCATCGCACGGCCGACTTTTTCTGGCGGGAGGCGTTGCATGCGCTTTGCAAGCTCTGGCCGGCCCAGACCCTGTGGGACGCTGCCGCCCGTGCCTGGCCCGAGTTGCCCCGGCCCACGGGCGAGGGCTTGCGCCGGCGCATCGCAACCGAATTGTTCATCGACGGCCACATGGCATTCGCCAATGGCTGTCTCGCGTCGCCGGACGATGCCGGCCGCGCGCGCGCCGACGTCCACCTCCGGCATCTCGAGACCCTCCTGGCCCTGCGACCGCAACCGGTGGCCGACCTCCACAAAACCATGCTGCCCGCGGTCCAGGCCCTGGTCGACGCGGACGAAGCGGCCCACCGCTACGACCAGGCCATCGCGAGAATCCGCAACTTTCGCCTGCCGGCGCTGCGCGATGCACTGGCAGACTTGTTGGTCGGCCTGATCCATCGCCGTGGCCTGGCCCGCCTGGCCCCGGAGCCGAATGGCAGGGAACTGGACGACGCGCGGCGGCTGGCCGGTGAAATCAACGAGCTCAAGGCGCTGGCCGCGGAACGGGGGCACCTCACCTCCGCCCACGAATCGATTGCCAGGCTGCTTCACCTGCGCAGCCTCAGGCTCGCCAACGGCGGCAAGGTGTCGGAAGCGCTTGTGGCGTGCGAAGAGGCCACCTGCCATTCGCCGGGTTTCGAGGCAGCCGTTCAAGCGATGACCCAGCTGACCGAACGGATGAAGGCACTGCAGGAACAGGAGCGGTCCATCCGGGAGCATCTCAAGCGCCATCCGGGGCACCTGCTCAATGCAGAAGGCAGGCGTCTGGTGGCTGACGCCAAACGTGGGTTCGCTCCCTTGCACCGGTTCCGCGAGTCAGGTGAACCGAAGCGCATCGCCGCAGCGCGGTTGCTGGCCGAGGCGCGGCGGCTGTGGCGCCACATCGACCCGGCGGCACGCCGACCGCCCGACGGTCACCTGCTGGCGCTGTATCCCCTCGTGGAAGACCTGTATGCATCCGGTCCGTCGGACGAGGATGAGCTCGCCGCCGTTTTCAGCGACGCGTGTGCCGGGCAACCCGAATTGCAGTATTTCGATGCACGCCAGCTCGCCGCGTTCGTTGTTCGCCGGCGCCTGGAACACATGCCCGGCGCACGCAGCGAAGCCCTGGCCGCTCCTGGTGCATCGGAGCGGCCGGCACTTTTGATACGGCATGCCTTGCCGGTCCTGGACCGCCCACCCTGGCTGCGCTGGTGGTTCTGCGCCCGCCAGCGTGGCGGTCGGGCGTTCGGCGCACTGGCTGCGGCCTGCGCATTGTCGGTTGCGATGGCCGCCATGGGCGAGCTGGAGAACCGCCCCGACCGATCCGCTGAATCGGTCACCGGACAGACGACGCACCGTCTCGGTGCGGGGTGTCGACTCTCAGGGTAAATCCTTGCGCCGTCGCCTCAAGGTGCTCCACAAGGCACCGATAACGACGCACAACCACATACCCAAAAACAGGGAGTCTCTGCCATGATGAAGTTGTCTTCCCTTCGTCTGGGGCCACGCCTTGCCATCGGCTTCGGTTCCATCGTCCTCTTGTTCGCGGCCGCCATCGGGTTCGGCATCAACCGAATCCGCATCGTCCACAGCCTGGCCCATGAACTGGGCACGATCGAGGCGGAAAAGTTATCACTCTCGGAACGATGGGGCCGCGCGATCGAATCCAATGCCGCGCGCACCTGGGTGCTGTTCTATGCGAACGATGGCGAAGCAAGAAACCGGGTGAAGGCCGAAATGCAGGCCACCGTCGCAGAGCAGACCAAGCGCATCGAACGGATGACCGAAATTGCCACCTCGGAAGAGGACAAGCAGCTGCTGGCCGATGTCGCGGCGCAGCGCAGTGCCTATCAGGCGTTGCGCGGCGATCTCCTCAAGCGCCGCGAAGCGGGCGAGGATGTCGGCGCCGAGGTGCTGGCCAAGCTCTTCCCTGCGGCCGCCGCCTACAACCAGGCCGCGGACAGGCTCGTGGCCCGCCAGCGTGACAGCATGGTCGAGACCAAGCAACGCGCCGAAGCCGCAGCCCGCGACGGCATGATCGCACTGACCACAGGCGGCATCCTCGCACTGGTGCTGGCGGGTGGTCTCGCATGGCGGCTCACTCGCTCCGTCGTCAGGCCGATCGACCAGGCCAAGGCACTCGCCGCATCCATCGCCTCGGGCGACCTGACCCGCATCGTCGATGTGCAGGGCCGCGATGAAGCGGCGGAGTTGCTCGAATCGCTGCGGTCCATGCAGCAGTCGCTCGCCACCCTGGTCGCCCAGGTGCGGACCAGCAGCGATGGCATTCACACGGCCAGCTCCGAGATTGCCACGGGCAGCGTGGACCTGAGCGGCCGCACCGAGCAGGCCGCATCGAATCTGCAAGAGGCCGCCTCGTCGATGGAGCAACTCACCGGCACCGTCAAGCAAAGCGCGGACGCCGCCCGCCAGGCCAACGAACTCGCTGCATCGGCGGCCGAGGTGGCCCAGCGAGGCGGCCATGTCGTGGCACAGGTGGTCTCGACGATGAACGAAATCAACAGCAGCTCGCAACAGATCGGCAACATCATCTCGGTGATCGACGGCATTGCGTTCCAGACCAACATCCTCGCGCTCAATGCGGCGGTGGAAGCCGCACGCGCCGGTGAGCAGGGACGCGGTTTCGCCGTGGTCGCCGGCGAAGTGCGCGCCCTGGCGCAACGCAGCGCCGAAGCCGCCAAGGAGATCAAGGCGCTGATCGGCACGAGCGTCGACAAGGTCGAAACGGGTTCCAAGCTCGTGGCCGACGCCGGGCAGACGATGGGTGAGATCGTCGCGTCCGTCCAGAGGGTGTCGGCGATCATCGGCGAAATCACGGCCTCGTCGAGCGAACAGTCCAACGGCATCGAGCAGGTCAATACCGCGGTCACCCAACTCGATCACATGACGCAGCAAAACGCCGCACTGGTCGAGGAAAGCAGCGCCGCGGCAGAAAGCCTTCGCGACCAGGCGAACCGCCTGTCAGAGGTGGTCGGCGCGTTCAAGCTGCGCTGAGCGCGGCCGGGCTGCTGAGCCGGAACGCTGCAGGCGGTCTGGGGCACAATGGCGCCCCATTCCTGACCTCCAGGACCGGCTCGCTCGACAAGGAAGACATCTGTGCGTGATCTCTGGCGCGGCAACGTGACCATCGGCAAAGCCCTGCTCATCTGCATTGCGCTGGGATATGTCTCAAGTTTTCCCCTGGGACAGCTGGTCATCAGGCTGGGCTCGCCACCGCCGGTCATCATCACGGCGATGCTCGTCACGGTCGCCGCCTTGGCCATCACCGGCATGAGCAGCATCGGCCTGTGGCGCAGCACCACGAAGCAAACCGCAAGCGATACCTTGAAGGTGATCGGCAAGATTACTTCGGTGATCGTGTCGGCGTCGGTGGTGCTGGGAGCTGTCCTGGTGCTGGGCATCGGCATCCTGAGCCTGGCGGGCGAAGGGTTCCTGTCGGTCCTGATGGTCTGGCTCCTTTACCTCAAGTGGCATTGAGCGGTGTGCCCGGGCGGCGCTCATGCGGCCCCTGGCGTCACACATCTCAGAGACGCGTCACACGCGCGTCACGGACTGTCTCGATGATCCAGGCTTTTCCCATGCCGAAGATCAGAGCACGATGCTCAAGCCATTGCACACTCATGTCCATCCTTCTCCACGCCCTGCGCGTGCGGACGGAGACCTGTCATGAATCGAGGAGCCACGCCCTTGCGCGACCGGCTGCCGACCGAACTGCAGATCGACCGCCAGTTGCTGCTGCAACTGAGCCGTCCTGCACCCATGTGCCTGCTGCTCGGTGTGTCCTTCGAGTGGGCATTGATTGCGGCCACGATCGTGCTCGCCTTGCGCTTGGACACCCTCTGGGCGACCGTCGCGGCGGTGGCATTCATCGGGACACGCCAGCATGCGTTGCTGATGCTGATGCATGAGTTTTCTCATCGGCAGTTCAGCCGCACGCGGGCCGGCCTGAACGATGCGCTGGGTGACTTGCTCACCGCGATACCGTTCTTCATCACAATCCATGGCTTTCGCCGCAATCATCTGGCGCACCATCGTGCACCGGCCACGGCCCACGATCCCAACTGGGTGTCCTCCACCCGGCTCGACCGCTACTGCTTTCCGAAGTCCCGGTGGCGCATGACAGGGTTGGTCGCCCTGCACTGCCTGGGTGTCTTCGCGATCCAGGACGCCAAATGCTTTTTGTTCGAGGCCGGCATGGCGGTCAAGACGCCGCCTGCCACCCGGCTTCGCCAGGCCATCCTTGCCTTGTTGGTGGCGGGCGTCGCGTCCGTGTTCCAGCTGTGGACGGTCCTGGCGCTCTACTGGCTCCTGCCCATGCTGACCGTGCTGATGGCCCTGTTGTACCTGCGCGATGTGGGCGAACATTTCGGCATGCCGAGCCCCGGCATCGAAGCATCTCGCACCATGCTCGCCGGACCGTTCGAGCGCTTCTTGATCGCGCCGTACGGCGTGGGCTACCACACGGAGCACCACCTGTATCCATCCGTGCCCTTTTGCCGTATGAGGCAGCTGCATGAAGCGCTCAGGGGCCGATCGGGCTACAAGAACGTTGCGGTGGTGACGCGAGGATACTTCCGTGGACTGCTGACTGAGACAAGCGCGAGACGCCCCGCCTGAGCACCTTACGCAATCCGCGGCAGGAACCGCCGCAGGTCGCCTTCACCGATGGGCTTGGTCAGGAGGAAATCGATGCCGGCGCATTCGGCCTCGTCGCGGTCGGCGGGAGCCGAACTGCCGGTCACGGCGATGATGACCAGCTGTGTGCCCACCCGCTGGCGAAGCTCGCGCGCCACTTCGCTGCCCCGGATGCCGGGCAAGCCGAGATCGAGCAGCACACAATCGGGAGCGAAGTCTTCGAGCGCGCTGATGGCAGCCTCGCCGCTGGAGGCCCCTCGCACGAGGTAGCCGTCGGACTCGAGCAGCATCGTCAATGTGTCGCGCACGTCGGCTTCGTCTTCGACGATCAACACGCGCACCTCTTCACGGGAGCTGGGCATGGAACATAACCCCGGAAACCTTGTCGAGCGCCCATCTTATGCTGTTCAACGCCGCTCACGGGCGGGAAAGAACCCGCAACGCGCCTACCGAACGCGGTTTCCCCACAGGCGCCGCAGCGACCGGCCGAATCCGAACAGCGCAATCCATGGCAGCGCCGCGAACTCCAGCATCAAGACCAGGCCGAACACCCAGCCGAGCAGATCGCTCCCGGTCGCCTTCGCGAGCATCAGCATGCTCACCGGGAACCCGAGCGCCAGGACGGTGAGCAGCACGGCCATGCCCTCGTGGGGTTGCCCCAGGCGGATCTCCGAGCCGGGTTGGACCGGCACATCCGCCACCGCAGGCATCCGAAACCAGCCAATCTGATCGGGCTGCCAACGAACACCACGGGCTTTCCCAGCGCGACAAGGCGCGTTGACGGCCAGCGGCGATGCCGCGACCAGGCTGGCGTGCAGAATGCGCATCAGAATCGGCCTCCGGACAAGAAGATGGACTCCTCTCATTGTTGAAGTCTTCTGCTTCAAGCAAATTGCGCTTGGGGCTGGGCTTGTTTCATTTGTTGAGGCCCCCCAGTCGCTTCGCTCCTGCCCCCGAGGGGCGACCCCTGGTCGGCCAGCGGAGCCGGCCTCGCGGGTGGCTTGATCTGCGGCTTCGCTTCGCTTGCCTTCCTGTCGCACGCGCTGCGGGGCGTTGCTCGCTTTGCTCGCTCGCCCTCACTCCCTTGTCACGCCGGCGGAAGCCGATGCCCACTGGAGCGGTGGGTCCCGGCTTTCGCCGGGACGACGAGGTGGTAGCCGGACCGATGCGAAGCGAGCCGAAGCGGACCGGCACGGCCGTGTCTCGTACGGTCACGGTGGCGCTGGAGACAGTGGTCGTGCGGGGGATTCGTAGCCGAAGCGCCTGAGCAAAATGCGTGGAAGCTGGTGTTCCCAGCGCCTCTTTGGGTCACCTTTCTGGCGCCGTCAGAAAGGTGACTCGGCTGCCGGGCCGAGACCCGGCGCGGCCTCGCCAGAGAACAAGCTCCGCGCAAAGCAAAAACCACCCCCCTAGCTTGAACCGAATCAAACAGCCGGAGCCACCCAACGCAGGTTGAAGGTGCGACCACCGACCGATACAGTCGCAAACATTCTCACGGCCCTCAAGTTATGAGCGAACAAAAGTCGAGTTCTACAAAGGACCCGCCGGCGGCTGGGGCGCACTCAAGAGCGTCGCGAAGCATTTGTTGCAGGAAGGCGCGCCCGCCAAGGGCGCCCGCACGATGCTGTCGGTCAATCAGCCCGACGGCTTCGATTGCCCGGGCTGCGCATGGCCCGATCGCAGCCACACGTCCACGTTCGAGTTCTGCGAGAACGGGGTCAAGGCCGTCGCGGCTGAGTCGACGTCCAAGCGCGCCACGCCCGAGGTGATCGGCGCCCAGCCGGTCTCTTGGTGGGCGGAGCAGTCCGATCACACGCTCGAGCAGCTGGGCCGGCTCACCGAGCCGATGGTCTATGACGCCGCCGAGGACCGGTACCGGCGCATCGCGTGGGACGATGCCTTCGCGCTGATCGCCCGTGAGCTCCATGCCCTGCCCGACCCCAACCTCGCCAGCTTCTACACGTCGGGCCGCACAAGCAACGAGGCGGCGTTCCTGTATCAGTTGTTCGTCCGCGAGTACGGCACGAACAACTTCCCCGACTGCTCGAACATGTGCCATGAGCCGAGCGGAAGCGCCCTCAGGCCCACGATCGGCGTGGGCAAAGGCACGGTCACGCTTCAGGATTTCGAGCAGGCCGACCTGTTCCTGATCTTCGGGCAGAACCCCGGCACCAACCACCCTCGCATGCTGGGCGAATTGCGCGATGCCGTGAAGCGTGGTGCTCGCATCGTGAGCGTCAATCCGCTGCGCGAGCGCGGCCTGGAGCGTTTCGCCAACCCTCAGAGTCTGGCCGAGATGGCCACGCTGGGCTCCACGCCCATCAGTTCGCACTATGTGCAGATCCGCATCGGCGGCGATCTGGCGTTCGTCAAGGGCCTGTGCAAATGCGTGCTCGAAGCCGACGCAGAGGCCACCCGCAACGGCCTGGACCCGGTCATCGATTCGGTGTTCATCGCCGAGCACACCACCGGCGCGGACGCCTTCATGCGCGACGTGCTCGATGAGGACTGGTCGTTGATCGAGCAGGAAAGCGGTCTGTCGAAGGCGCAGATCGAAGCGGTGGCCCGTCAGTACATGGCCGCCGAACGGGTGATCGCCTGCTGGGGCATGGGCATCACCCAGCACCAGCATTCGGTGGCCACCATCCAGATGATCCTCAACCTGCTGATGCTGCGCGGCAACCTCGGGCGCCCCGGTGCGGGCGTGTGCCCGGTGCGCGGTCACAGCAATGTGCAGGGCGATCGCACCATGGGCATCATGGAAAAGCCCGCACCCGCGTTCCTGGACCGCCTGGGCCGGGTGTTCGGGTTCGAGCCGCCCCGGGCGCACGGCCTGGACACGGTGGGCACCATCGAGGCCATGCTGGACGGTCGCTGCAAGGTGTTTTTTGCAATGGGCGGCAATTTCGCCGCCGCCACGCCCGACACGGCGGCCACTTGGCGGGCACTGCAGTCGTGTGAGCTCACGGTGCATGTGGCGACCAAGTTCAACCGCAGTCACGTCATCCATGGCCGCCAGGCGCTGCTGCTGCCGTGCCTCGGCCGCACGGAGATCGACATCCAGGCCTCCGGCCCTCAAGGCGTGACGGTGGAGGATTCGATGAGCATGGTGCACTTGTCCGCCGGCATCAATGCACCGGCCTCCGAGCACCTGTTGTCCGAACCGATGATCGTCGCGCGCCTCGCCAAGGCCACCCTGCCGCACAGCAAGACGCCCTGGCTGGACCTGGCGGCGGACTATCGCTTGATCCGGGACCGCATCGAGGCGGTGTTCGATGACTTCGCCGGCTTCAACGAACGCATCGCCGTCCCGGGCGGCTTCCGCTTGCGCAACACGGCATCGGAACGGCAGTGGGCCACGGCATCGGGCAAGGCCGAGTTCCGTGCCCACCCGGTGCCGCGCGACAGCTTCGCGCACCGCGCGCGCGTGAACCCTGCCCATCGGGACACCGTCGTGCTGACCCTCGCCACCGTGCGCTCGCACGACCAGTACAACACGACCGTGTATGGCATGGACGACCGCTACCGCGGGGTGTATGGCCACCGCCGGGTCGTGTTCATCAATGAGGAAGACCTGCGCCAGATCGGCATGAAGGCGGGCGACTGGGTGGACATCACGAGCCTCTACGGCGACGGCGTCGAGCGCCGGGCCGAGAAATTCCTGCTCGTGGCGTACGACATCCCGCGCGGCAACATCGCCAGCTATTTTCCCGAGACCAATGCACTCGTCCCGCTGCAGAGCTTTGCCATCGGCGCGCGCACGCCCACGTCCAAATCGATCCCCGTCAAGCTCACTTGCCATGATGCCGCCAAGGCCGCTTGACGATGTCGAGGCCGCGGCGCTCGCGCTGCTGACCGAGCTCGATGCGGGGGACGGTGTGCCCCTGACCCGCCTGGCCAAACAGCTCGACCAACGCGTCAGCGTGCTGATGCGCGCGTTCACTCACCTGAGCGATGCCCGGCTCGGCGGCGTGACCGGCCCCGGCTTCGTGCGCATGGCAGAGACAGAAGGCCGCTGGCGGGCGTGGGTCACGCCCGCCGGCCGTGCGTTCCGGGAGGGCGGCCCATGACGGCACCCGTTCGCACCGTCGACGTGTGGCGCAACGGCGGCTCGGCCGAGACGGACGAGGTCGCCGTCGAGGCCCCGGTCGCCCTCGTCTTCAACGGCATCTCGCATGCCGTGATGATGGCCACGCCCACCGACCTGGAGGCGTTCGCCCTCGGTTTCGCACTGTCTGAAGGCTTGCTGCAGACGCGAACGGAGTGCTACGGCATCGACGTCCACCACAGTGAAGCGGGCATCGAGGTGCGGATGGACGTGGCTGCCGCGGCAGAAGTGCGGCTGAAGGATCTGCGACGTTCGCTCGCCGGCCGGACGGGCTGCGGCCTGTGCGGCAT